>Ga0214921_10004503_pt1 | contig 20454 bp, 15 predicted proteins | sample LL1505_MetaG_FD_177992 | JGI IMG/M metagenome (GOLD analysis project Ga0214921, IMG submission 177992) | Freshwater microbial communities from Lake Lanier, Atlanta, Georgia, United States - LL-1505 | ecosystem: Environmental > Aquatic > Freshwater > Lake | place: USA: Georgia | collected...
CGGGTGCGACGGGTGCTGCTGGTGCTGCTGGTGCTGCTGGTGCTGCGGGTGCTGCGGGTTCAACTGGACCGACTGGGCCAATCGGAACTGCGGGTGCTGCGGGTGCTGCGGGTGCTCCTGGTGTTGCTGGTGCTGCGGGCGCTGCGGGTTCAACCGGACCGACTGGACCCGCGCCTACTTTTTCAACTACATTACAAGATGGGCTATTGCCAAATGGCAGCTTTTTCGGTCTTACAACCAACGCATATTTTACAAATACACAAACATGGAATTTTGATAATTATGACTATGTGGTATTAATCGAATATAGACAAACTGCTTCACTTGACGCGCATTTACGATATGCGTGGCTTAGTGATACATCATTTTCAAAATATTGCTATTCGTGGATAGAAGATGCTGAAAGTGTGGCATTTACAGGTAAAGTCAGCGAACCTATACTTATATATTTAAATGCAATTAAGAGTACTACAGGCCCTATGGATGTTAATCATTATATTAAAGTAACATTCACTCGCCCGAAATTTTCAACAAATACTATTTTGGGATATATTGAACATACTTCAAACGCAAAAGATAATAATGGATTTCCAAATAGAACATATAAAACGATAGCAACAACTGCATTTTCATCGTCAAGTGTAACAACCGGTGATTTATCGTCAAATCTAACATTTTATATATCATCAGGAGTTGGAGCAAATGTTACTAACAGTGCAGTAGCAAATCAAGGATATTGTAAAATCATGCGAAAACCGCGTGCGGAGAGCGGAGGCGAGTTTCAGTCGATAGGTTCAACTGGGCCAACCGGTTCAGTCGGTGCTGCGGGTGTAGCTGGATCGACCGGACCCACCGGCCCGGGAGGTGCTGCAGGTGCTGCAGGTGCTGCAGGTTCGGCAGGACCGACAGGACCAACTGGTCCAACCGGACCTATTGGTGCAACAGATTATGTTTTATGGGCAAGTGGTCAAGTAAATACATCATCGGCTACAGATACTCTTGCGATTGATTTTACTTCAGTCGGGAAAATCGATTTGGATCTATATAAAATTCGTTACGAGGTTGAACTAAACTGGAATAGATTACCCACAAATACTAATAATTGTTATATTTCTTTAGGTTTTAATAATAATATTTATAGTAGAAACTATACCACCACCAATAATGCTATGACTACTTGGGTAAATAATATTGAAACCAATACAGTCCTATCCGCTTTCGACCAGCGATTTAATAAACAATTTCTATGTGGATTTTCAGGAGCTCAAGGAATAGATAGTCGGTACAGGTATCGCACCAATTTAGAAGGAGAAATACAAATGCAGACACGAAAAACCGGGCAATCTACTCCGGATTTAATAACAGAAAGTAGAATGTTGGTTAATCGGTTTAAAACAGATTCGGTCCTTCAATTCTCAACTAGTGGTGCATCGCCATACCTAATTGAATTCTTCACTTCCCCCGCGTCACCTATTGAACTCGACCCGGCACATCAACAAATTAATGGCAGCGCTTTATGGGAAACAACTGCAGGAAGTTTATGGAGTACCGGTACGACTCTTAGTATGGCGAATGGTATTTATAAGATGTTATTTCGTTTTTCTTCCTTGGAGGGAGCAGCAGTAACTCGAGAGTTCAACGTCAATTATCGTATTTATAGAATAAAAAAATAATAAATATCTGATTACATAATATATAATGTCGAATTGGACAATATGCTATCCATCAAACCCTATAGCTGAAGGAGCAATAAACATGTTTTGGTTAATGAGCACAAATATCGTTCCACATGAAAGCGCGAATTGTAAGGTTCAAGTTCAGTACCAAAATGGAGCATTAGCAACCGAGTTTGTAAATATTGTACAACCAGAATATACTGAATGGGGAAATGATGATAACTGGTTATATGAGAAAATATCGAAAAAATTAGCATTAGGAAGTTTGACAAATCCAAATATTAGTAATTAGGGTAATTTAAGGAGTGTAAATTTATAAAATATAATAATATTATATAAATTACAAATGTTCAGCCTTTTGGGATGGGGCTCACCAGAAGAACCAGCACCAGCAGCAGCACCAGCACCAGCACCAGCAGCAGTTTATAACATTGATTTTTTTAAGGAGCTTCATGATTTTTTTAATAAGGCGGTTATTAACTTTGATAGTGAGGAGAGGGAGACAGCACCAACTCTGGAGTCGTATCAATCGAGGATTATAACTAGTTTATCGGTATTGGAGACCTATCCAACTCTTAAACCGTGGGCCGCTCTCTCTAAGATTGGAACACCAGAGCGGGATCCCGTCATAGCTTTAGAATCTATATTTAATCCAGCTACACAGGATGCTTTTCAACATTTTCGTAATCGAGAAGGATATGATCCCGGGGATCCTCGCAATTATCTGGAGACTAAATTACTTATGAATGCTCATATAACTGAATTTCCCGAGAGAATTAATAGTTTAGCTTCCATATATTATGAAATAGCAGGTTCGCCCAAAAATTTCACGTATATAAATATATTCCCTCTATATGGTCCATCCGGTGTAGAACGTACCGATGAAGGTAAAAGATTTATAACCCTATGGACTAAATTTTTAAGAGAATGTATTGATTTTAGGCTAACGTTTAGATTTTTCCCACCTCAAGTATTCAACAAATTATTCACGTTTATCGGCCGTAGTCCAGAAGAAGCTCCGGAATCTGAGTATGAAAGTAGGATTTTTAACATGAATAAACTGATTATGAAATCTGCTGGTGGTAAAAGAAAACGAAGCACCCGAATCCGCCGCAGCAGACGCCGAATTCGCCGCAGCAGACGCCGAATCCGCAGTCGGCATAATAAATCGACCCGTAAGTATATTTCAAACACATAATAACAAGAATATGCTGTTGTAATAAAGAACAAATACATATAAACATAAAGGCAATTCTTTCATTATACTATTATTATTCGAATAATCGTATAATGTCTAATACCCGTTCGTCCGAACACCACCTTCTATTGGAAGGTTTAACAAAGGTCGTCGCGGAGTATCATATCGTAGAAGGTGGATCATTTCAAATCCCGCGACAGGTTGCCCGGCTTTGCGAACTCGTCAGTAAATGTGATGCCAAATCAATCATGGAAATCGGATTTAATGCCGGGCATTCCGCGCTTCTATTTCTCGCGATTACACCACCCGAAACCAAAGTTGTGAGTTTCGATTTAGGCGAGTATGCATATGTGTTTGCAGCGAAGCGTTATATCGACTCGGTATTTCCTGGTAGGCATACCCTGGTTACAGGCGACAGCACTGTCACTATCCCAAAATACGAAGAGCAAGTCGCGCACCGGATGAAGAATCCCCAAACAGCACCGCCCTTACGTTTTGATTTTATTTTTATCGACGGAGGTCATCAAACCGACATTCCAATGAAAGATATTATGAATTCACAAAGATTGGCATCTGGCGCACATACGGTAATTGCTGTAGATGATATATGTCGAGTCCCGGAACGTCATGCCCATTATACGATAGAGCCAACAAATGCGTGGAAACAACTGATTGACATTGGTGTAGTGTCGGAGCATGGATTTGATGATTATTATAAAATGATGAAGGATATTGATAATATTACGAATGAAGACTATAGGTCACGAGGAATGGTATGGGGGCAGTATTGTAGTCTTCGAGAGAATGATATACGCGATGGCCAAGGAACACACGCACCTAAATTGTTCAATAAACTTCGTTATAATTACTATCAAAACAGTTCGAAATATATGGACCGAAATCAAATGCTTAAAGAAATTCATAATCAACATCATTATCATAAAGAACACGAGAAACTTATTGCAATAGCAGACATGTATCTTGAATATTTCCCAACGTATAACAAACGCGACACGAATTATGTTCGGTTTTATCGCGCAAGTTCGAATTTTGTACTAGACAAGTCTCTCGCAATCAAACAATTCGAAGAAATCGTAGATACGCCCTCACCGCCCCCGAACGCAGCCAACGGCGTAAATGATAGTGAGTCGGAACTGCCAGATTTCATCAAGGAATCATCTATTGCTAATCTTAGGATGTTGTATCCAGCCGACCCCTTCGCCGAGATCCCAAAAATAATCCATCTTCTTTATTTTGGACTTACCGAGTTCTACAATTTTCATCATCGTTGTATCCATTCGATGATACAGTATATGCCGGAATATGAAATCCGTATTTATAATGCGAAAGAACCAGTCTCCAATTCATACTGGGATGACATAAAATCCCAACCGCGTGTTCATATTCATAAAATCGACCCTCCAGAGTTTTTCGACGGATTCGAATTAAAGCATTTTCAATATAAAGCGGATGTTGCGCGTTTAGAGGTATTATATGAACATGGTGGCGTGTATCTTGATATAGATATGCTTATTGTCCGTCCATTTCACGAAGTATTTTCATCAGGACATTCATTTTATATAAGTGAGGAACGAGAAGGAAGCGCTGGACGTGGTAGTGGTGCTCTCATTAACGCATTCTTGGCTTCGAAGCCGAAGAACGAATTTATCAAGTTATGGTTGAACGAGTTTAAGTCGGGGCTGCGTTTGGGAATATGGGCACATCACATTCGTGATTCAAATAAGCAACTTCTTGATACTCATCCGCATTACATAGACAAGTATCGTATTCGCATTCTTGACTGGAAGTTATTTATGCCACTTCACTGGCAGGATACTGAAGCATTTATTCGTTCTGAGACGATTCCGTATGAATTTCCCGCGGAGTCATATGGAACGCATTTATGGGAGACGATATTAGGGGATATTATGCGTAAAAACGAATTTCTTCAGAAGCAGAAAATGGTTCTTGATATGTATCGACGAAGATATATTAATAATACCGCTAAAGTGGCGGATGTGGCGGATGTGGCGGATGTGGCGGATGTGGCGGATGCTACTGTAGATGACCTGACAATTTATCCGGAATATTATCACCGTCTTCGAAATGACCAGTTCGTCGATAAATATATTACAAAGGGTAAGCACGTGGGATATTTTATTGAAATCGGTGCTGGTGATGGAAAGAATGGATCGGCGTGTTACTTTTTCGAGAGATATCGAGACTGGAGTGGTCTTGCGGTAGAACCTGCGAAAATCTATGAAACAGAACTTCGAAGCATCCGCGCGAGTCCTGTTATCGCCGCAGTGTCGAATGTTACAACATCGATTATAAATGGCGGAGGTGCGATTTTTTGTGAATCAAGTGTTCGAGAGATGAGTGGTCTCGAACGTAAGAAGGAAGAGAATGAATACGCATACTCAAATTTCAAAACATATAATGTGGATACGCTTACACTCTATGATATGTGTTGTCAATATTCTTCACCGGAATATATTGATTATTGTGCGATAGATTGTCGGGGATATGAATATGAAGTTCTCTCGACATTCTTTGAAGAGAACCAGCTATCTGCGCTGGGTCCTATGCCAGGATATGTGGAAAAGGAAGGTATTAATATGATTGTATTAAACCGGGTATTTTCTATCGGATTTTTCAGCATAGAATTGAGTTCCACTAAAATATGTGACAAACTTCGAGATTTGATGTTACGAAATCATTATGAAGAAGTAGTGAATCCGTATCGCTTGATACTGAATAAATCGAATAGTGACATTACGATGTATTTCAAATACTGTGTTGGGTCAGATAATGGCAACGCCACTGACAATTCTCCACAACTTAGTGACAGGTCGATTTCGTCGATTTCATCTAGTGTGAATTTTACACCTCAGGCGATACAAACACCTCCATCTTCACCGGAAATGGCATCGGCGTCATCGGAATCTTTTTTGAACCGCAGTCCTTTCGCTCAGGAAGTCGTAGTTATTTGTCTTGAAGAACGCCCCGAAAGAACAAAGTATGTTAGAGACCATTTAACTTCTCATGGAATACAACATTCAATTCTACTGAATAATATAAACACGGAAGATACAAAGGTGGGTTGTTTTCGTTCGCATATTGACGCGATTCGATATGCTAAGAATAAAAATCTCTCGTCGGTCCTTATTTTAGAAGATGATGTTCTTGTGAGAGACAACATTCATGAACTTGCGACGATTCCTTTTCCATCAGATAACTGGGATATTTTATACCTTGGTGGTATTCTCACAAAATACGACGGAATTGATGAATCACGTAAATGGGTAAAAGGGACAATATGGTGTAACCATGCTTACTTAGTAAAACAACATATGTATCCAATTATTCTGGATTTTGTGGATTCGTATCCTAACCTGATAGAATTGGAACGCCGAAATATCGATTTCCTATATACTGAGTATATTCAACCCAAGTATCAGTGCTGGCTTGCGAATGAACAATATATCGTTCAAAAGGAAGGATATAGTGACATAGATGGTCGTGTAAAATGGGAATCCGGATTTGACTGGAGCACATTTTCGATGAAGGTAGTCTAATTCCGGCATAATAGTTATATAGGTAGGGGTAATGTTACAGTTTGAAAATTTGTTCGATGAATATCGTTAAGGACATGACTCGGTTCGCACACCATCTCGAAACCAGCTTGGTAAAATGGATGTGGGAAGCGGTCGTATGTATCAATATACCCGCGAAAGCCCATTTCAAGTAGCCACATATCGAGAGGTGTTTTCATAAATAATGCTGTATCCGTTTGAACTGCGTCCAATAATCGTTTCGCACCGCATTGGCTTACAATATAAGCACCCGCGGTGCGAAATAATGGTGAAAACCAGACATTACGATTGCCTTGAATGACTGCTGGCGAGATATTTCGGCGCTTGTAAATCCCTCCTCTGAGAGATTCGCGATAATATTCATGGAGAGAATCTCTCGTTGTTTTTTGAAATGAAAAATAGGGAGAGCTGCCCGCATCGACCCCATCAATATCATAATGAGGTGTCCATTGTCCGCCAACATACATAACATCAAATTCAAATCCAAATCCGAATTCATTATCGCCGGTGATGCTTTTTTGAACATCATGAATTCTCTCGAGAGATTGTTCCGTAAGCATTACATCGTCTTCAAAAACAAGTAAAAAATCGGTGGTTGGATTCTCCGCATGCGCCTTCCATAATGAATAATGGCTCAAAGAGCAACCGACCTCGCCCAACACTCGCTGTTGATTGCGTATTGTATCCAACAAATCAGAGAATTCAAAGTAATGTTCCGAGAGATTTTGACCATCGATTGCGGCAAAACGACGAAATGCGAAAGGTATATGCTTATAAATATAGACCATACGGTCCGGACGCCGGTCCAAATTAATAACCGCAATATCTAATTTTTCCATAATCACGATAACAACGATAACAACGATAACAACGATAACAACGATAACAACGATAATATACAATAATTTTTTGGATTTATACTGTTTCTCATGATATATGCGCGGATTCGCGGTTTATTCTGGATATTTACCTTCCTATATTTCTTTTTTATATTCATCTATAATATCCACCAACTATCCCTTTCTTTAGGAAAACATATTAAATCGTTATTGAGTATTAATTTTACCTGTTATAATAATTATTATTCACACCATTTATCGTAATCGTAATCGTAATCGTAATTATGTCAATCATTAATAATGAAAGTGTTACTTCAACGACATCGCCGGCTGTAAAGTCTCAGCCGGTAGAGCCTATTCTTGAAGAGGACCAAAATCGGTTTGTGTTATTTCCGATTAAGGATGCCACAATTTGGAACATGTATAAAAAGCAGGTTGATTGTTTCTGGCGCGCGGAAGAAGTCGACCTTACCAAGGATGTTGCGCACTGGAATTCGCTTGAAAATGACGAGAGATATTTCATATCAATGATTCTCGCATTTTTCGCAGCGAGTGATGGGATTGTCATGGAGAATCTTGCGCAACGTTTCATGACGGAGGTTCAGTTGGCGGAAGCCCGCGCGTTCTATGGATTTCAGATAGCAATGGAGAATATTCATTCGCAGATGTACAGTATGCTTATCGATACTTATATTAAAGACAGCACAGAAAAGGACCGGTTATTTAACGCGATTCAGACATTTCCGTGTATCAAGAAGAAGGCAGATTGGGCGCTGAAATGGATTGGCGATAAACGAAGTACATTTCAGACACGTCTGGTGGCGTTTGCGTGTGTTGAAGGGATTTTCTTCTCTGGTGCGTTTTGCTCGATTTACTGGATGAAGAAGCGCGGATTGATGCCGGGTTTAACATTTAGTAATGAATTAATCTCTCGTGATGAGGCACTTCATACAGAGTTTGCGGTGCTTTTATACACGAAGATGGTGAAGAAAATACAGCGTCATCGTGTGTATGAGATTGTGCGTGATGCGGTGGAAATCGAGAAGGAGTTTATTTCAGAGGCTCTTCCATGTAGGTTAATAGGAATGAATGCGAAATTAATGTGTCAGTATATTGAGTTTGTGGCCGACCGTCTGGTGGTACAGCTGGGATATGATAAAATCTATAATGTTGCGAATCCTTTTGATTTTATGGAGATGATAAGTCTTGCTGGTAAGACGAACTTTTTTGAGCGCAGGGTAGGAGAATATGCGTTGGCGGAGAAGAAAGTGGCCGATAATGTGTTTGAATTTAACGCGGAGTTCTAGACTCACATTGTTTCACCTCCATCGAATCGTATTGAACCCTTATTATTATAACATATATTGTGAGAAACCAAATGGAGCGGAATGACTGAAGCGACGCGTCATTACATAAACATAGCACGCATCCCGAACTGTTTATGTCCATGTAATCCAATGTTAGTATTCGGATTATGTAATGGTATTATTATATCAGAATTTTTGTAATTATGATACATACGTTTCCCTTCAGTTATTCCTGACGCGGCAGCAGTGGCAGCAGCGACAGCAATTGCGCGTTGTCTATCTTGCTCACTTGTAATCTGTCTATCATCTTTCATAATTATACCCATACTACGACGATTCATATTCATATTCATTGTAAACGGTAAGTTTGGTTGGATCGGCATATTTATGGTATTTACACCCGCGACACTTTCTGTTTTACGAACAAGTGGCGATGGGTTAGAGTTAGGATAATGTTGAATGGATTGAACTTGTTTATTACTGTCAACAATATATTCACTCTGTAATTGTTTTATATTACGAACAGCATTAAGAGGCGACACGCGAATTTTAGTTACTTTATCTAGTGACTGTTCTTCAAAGTGAAGTTGTGAATAATCAATATATGTATCAAAAGAAGTAACATCAATCATATGGGTGTCATCATAAATGACGTGGCTCACATTCGTCAGCTTAGATAATCCGTCCGAATTATTTGGCATAATTGATGTCGCCAATTCGTCCCGGCAAATCAATCGTTTAAAACCGTCGGCAAATTGAAGAATTTTCATATTTCCAATCGTAAAAAAATTGCTTCGGTCGATTGTGAGTCCAAACTGTTTTGCGCGTTGATGTATAAGATTATCTTCTCCTCCCCATGCCCAGTAATTAGGGAATCCATTAATTCTCTCGAAATCTACGCCACGAATTGAAAATATGCCGCCAAGTGCGAAGTGAAACCCATAGAAGTGTTTAACGATACCATAGTCTGTATGATAATTTAATACATTTTTATCATAAGGCAATGTATCTATATCATTAAAAATGAAAATGATATTCTTGTAATCGTCCGGATAAGCTGATTTTAATGCTAAAAAGCCGATATTTTTCATTGCGCCACGATTGAATGGACGTTTGTCGTTCTGATGAATGAAATAGAAAATCCAATCTTCGGGTGGAACGTCTTCCATAACCTTGTAGATGTAGGTGCTGAAGAATACACGGTGTGGCTCGCGGTCACGATATGGAACGATGAATACATACTTTGGAATCGTCGTCGTCGGTGTCATAGGCATCGTCGTTGTTTCTGGTTCCATATGATAAACGGTATAATATCATAATATAAGAAAAATATGATATTATTACGACCTGGTATTGTTTATGATGAAACAGAAGTAGTAGTGGTAGTAGTGGTAGTAGTGGTAGTAGTGGGCGCATATTTCGCAATTATCATCTTCGGAATGAGTTTGTCGCGCATATCATATAGCTTTTTATAGCACTTATTAATAGTGACCTCGCTCATATCGCTAATACGATTCACATCTTTTTTCGTGATTGGGAGCTGACACATGCTTGCGACGAAATAGATAATACCTGATGCGATACTATGCGGAGTATTTTCTGGAATCAAGTTTTGTTTTTCGATCATGACTGCGATGAATTGACATACTTTTGTAAGTTCGTCGTTGATAGATAGGCGACTACAATATCTCTCAATGAATGCTTCCGGTTTCGTTTTACAGAAGTTCGTTTTCTCAGAATTGTCTAAATTGGATTCGAGTTCGTTGATAATACTCACCGCATTTTTACATCCTTTCGTCGCGCTAGTGTTATCAAGATTGAAGATAGTGGCGATTTCTTTTGGGGTGCGCGGGCAATTGTGTATTTTACATGCGATATAAATAGACGCGCCAACAACTCCATCTCGATTGAGACTGCGAAATGTTTTGTGTTCAGAAATTCGTTTATGAACGCGGAGTGCTTCATCGATAATCATTTTGGAAATCCCCTTATTTTGCGCAAAGATTGTGATTTTTTGGAACATATCATATTGTGCTTTCTCGCGATATGGCATCGATTGCCACTCAGTATAACGGCGGATTTTCATCATATCTTGCGAGTATGACCCACCTTCGCACATCACTTTACATCCATAGGATGATTCCTTGAGAAGTGGATTTACTGGCATACCGCATCGTGTTGGGTCGCTGTTTTGATTATCATCGGCCCCATAATAACGCCATTCAGCGCTTTGGTCGAGAGATTCGTCTTTATATAGAATACTACACGCAGGATTTTTACAGGTGAGAAATCCATCGTCCGTGAGTACGACATCGCTGGCACATACTTCACAATTCTCTCGAATACCTGATTTACGGTAGAGGCATTCCACATCAGTTTCCGGTTTGATAAATAATGCCGACATCATCTTTTTTGGGGGGAGCCGACGAGTCGATTCCGCCGATTCCACCGATTCCGCCGTCACTCGCATCGACGTCTGTTTCGGCGATTCATGAACTATTTCAGGAATATTGTATTCGGATATTTTTTGTTGTTCTTCCACCAATTCAGGCATGAAATCCTCTTCTATTTTTGTCCATATGCTATCGTTCGTAATCAAAGGTCGTTTGTTTCGTTTTGTTTCATTATGTGTAGAATAGTGACTATTGTGATGATATGAACGATAATGTCTCGTGCTCGTCGAGATACCAGAATTCCCAATTCCGGAAACAGACCCACACTCACACCCACTGTTGCCAGCAGATGCGGTAGCAGTAATAGTAGGAATAAACACACCATGACACGAATTTAGGTTTGAAAGCATTATTATGGAAATATATATGTCTTGGTGTGCGACTTGGGGTGTTTATATCCACTCTTTAAATAAAACCTATAGTTATGCCTTTATATTCATTTAATGTTCAATTTTATCTATCGACCATGACCGCGGAGTTCGTCGGCGATATGCGGACTATTATCTATTCATATAATAACGATAGAGATAAGCGATAGTGATGGGTAATAAAATATCGAGTTCATCATCTATGAATGTTGAAGACACCGAAAATATGGCGTTGAAACTGGATTTATATGCGCAACGTATTATATTGAAGGAAGTAAAATTCAATTCGTCATTATCGGATAGCGGTAAATGCGAAAAGTTGATTATCATTACGAGTGAGGTATTGAACCGATTACCATTTCGGTTGATTTCGTATATGGACCGACGTCACAGATTATTTTCAGAAAAATACGAGACATTTAATGCGATGGATCGCGCGCTTCTTGTGAATACAAACCCTGAAATTTTGAAAGAAAGCAAATTAGACGAACCAAATGAATTTAGAAAGAGGCAAATGTGTGTTGGTCTTGCGCGTTTTTATGTCCAAATCGGCAATCTATTCAACGCGATAATGTCGACAATGCGACCCTATAATTATGAAAATACACGGCGAACCGCTCCAGAAAACTTCTATGATATGCTTACATTTAGTTTATTAGAGGGGCGAACGATGAGTTCCAACGATAAACTCCGGTATGAAACATCAAATATGTCGGGGTTTTCCAAAAAGCAATCCGATATGAAAAAGAAATTAGGGTCTCTATTGAAATTCGGCGAGATTGTCCAGGATTTGACACCAGGTGAAGGTATATGTAATATTCAAAAGGATATAGAACAAAATAAAATAACGCCGATGACAATAACCGGTTCATCCGCGACAGAAACAAAAATCAAACCATCTATTTTTGCCATGTTAGAGGAACTGTATTATGATATATTTCATCAATCGTCGAGCGTTAATCCGAAATCACCGCAGTTTATTGCGATGACGGCGGTCATGAAAGAAAAGATTTACCGGAATGATGTGCGAGAGTTATATCGCATAGTTACAGGGGGGAAAGAACCTGGTCCAGAAATAGAGACATTTACTGATGTCGCCAAATATGTGAATGATAATGAAGAAATCAAAAAATGGTGTAACCAACCAAAAAATAAGAACCTGAAAATAAAAGTGACAGATGATTTAAGACGCGATTCTGGGTTCGTTGAATATGTTCAACATATAAAAGATACGATGGCATATACGTCAAAACAGAGGAAAAGTATTGTTGGATTACTAGACCGAGTATTTGTTACGATGAAAAAGAGTGAAGACGAGTTACGCGAAGTAGAAGAAACGTGGTATAAATCATCTGCTCGTAGATATGAAGGGTTTGAACGAGATGACGAATATTCGCGCGAATTCTTTAAACTAAATCTGAAATATGACTTTTTTATAAACCCGAATTTGACGGATGCCGACCTACAAGTCATTACGAATGAAGCACGAACGCGTATCGTTCGATTGTATGCCGATAGTTATCAACGATTTTTGAAGGGATTTCAAATCCTTCAAAAAATCCAGGAGAATAATGAATTAATACAATTAGAAATGGGGCAAAATCTCGCGAAAGAAGGGCAACAACAACCTCAAACCCAACCACCATCTGAAAAAGACACATCGGAAATTAAATGGATTAGCACAAACTTACGTGAAGGAAAGACCACATCTGATATGATACAAACAAAATTAAGCAGAAAAGACTCAGGTGTTTCAAGTTTATTTAGAGACATTTCTAGATTGATATTTGAAAAAGGCAACAGCGATGAAAAATTAAGATTAACATCTGTGAGCGCATTAAATCGACTAAATAATACCGCCAAATCATATCTAGACAACGACCGTCAGGATAGAGACTCGTCCGAATTAGTTAAATTTCAGTTATCAGAACTACAACGAACTTATGAAGATTATTCAAAACAACAAAACGCTCCTCAAAATCCACTACCTAGAGGTAATGCGTCGCCGTTTCTATTTGTGTAATATATATTCGATAGTATGAGAATTACTGTAGACGATTTTCTAATTTCTGAAAATATTCTTGATTATACACCAAATTTCCTGTGGGGCGGTATGTATCAGTTTGTTTGTATTCCTTCTTGTCGGCACCGAGTGTCCCGGGTTGCGCAGGTGATGATGGGTCGTTGCGCTGATTGTATAATAAAGTATTTGCGTCTTCTGGTGTTCGTAGTGAGCCACCACCCACGCCACCACCCACGCCACCACCACTGTATTTTATGACTTTGCCTTCTTCGTCATATAATATCGGACGCCCAAGCTCATCGATAGCAGTTCCGGTCTTTTTCTTGAACTCATTTCGGACATAATTTGGCACATAATGAAGCCATGAAATCAGAAGAAGATTCGGATGAGTATAACGCACCATAAAATTATTTTCCTGTAATTTATCCACGAGATACGCAATACAACCTGCGTGGTCATAATTCGCGACACCGAGAATAATTTCTGGAACGACGAACCAACAAAAATGTTGATTACATTTTTGACGTGATGTCAGTTTGATTTTTTCGTGAATCCGCGTGAGTATTTTGTTATAGGTAAAAAGTTTGTTCTTGTCCTGTTCCTGTTTTTTTTCGTATAACTCATCTAAATTGATTTTTTCGACGTTTTCAACATTATCACCGGAAAATTTGAATAAGTCGTCCATTACGTGCGCGCGTATGTGTCTCTGCGTATGTATTCACAATAGAAAATATTGGGGTTTAGACTAACGCGATATAATCGAACCCATAGTAATATAAACCCAATAAAATAGTATCACTATAACACACAAATGGCCGACCCAATCATAAAACACCTCGTTATATCTTCTGGTGGTCCAGCAGGACACATGATGTATAGTATTCTTCGCACATTGAATATCAAGGGAGTATGGGATTTCAAAAATATCAAATCAATATACGGTTCTTCGGTGGGTTCATTTATTGCGATTATTATTGGGTTACAATACGACTGGCAAATCATGGACGATTATCTTATCAAACGTCCATGGGATAAAATATTCGTTGGAAGTTCTGGGCATGTGAATTATAATGATACATCTGACTCGTCGTCATCATCATCGTCATCATCATCGTCATCATCATCATCATCATCGTCGTCGGCCCTGTCAGAAGCCAAAAATAAACTGGAGTACGTATTTCGGTTATACAACAATCACGGATTATATGGATTAAAAGAATTCACCGAAACGCTTCGTCCCGCACTAGAAGGAAAAGATATGTCTGTAAATATCACATTTCAAGAGTTTTATGATAAAACCGGTGTAGATGTTCATTTTATCGTAACTGAAATGAATAAATTCCAAGTTGTTGATTTTAGTTATAAAACGCACCCGAATCAGTCATTAGTAGAAGCGTGTTATATGAGCTGTTGCTATCCATTTGGTTTTACACCTATATATCGTGATGGTTGTTGTTATATTGATGGCGGTATTATCAACGATTATCCAGTGAATGATTGTCTTAATGACCAGAAATGTAATATCGATGAAATTCTTGGTATAAAAATGCTTTGGGAAAAAAAGCCGGCAAATTTATCTGAAAAGTCGTCTGTTTTACAGTTTATAAGCACATTTTTTAACCAAATTAAAGCCAACTTATTCGAAAACCGACCGACGAAACCGATACCGAATGAAGTTGTATGTGTATCTAAAGTATTCTCGTCACAGGATTGGATAAACTGGGTGAAAGATGAGAATTATCGACGAGAGTTAGTATTACGAGGGGAGACTTTTGCCAACGTTTTTCTCTCGTATCGTCGGAATTTTAAAGAGTCACGTCAGCACCAGCATAAACCGCATGAGCAGCAGCAGCATCAGCCGCAGCATCAGCAGCAGCAGCAGCAAGAGCAAATACAACAAACAGATACAAACTCATCAAAATATGTTATTCCTTTACCAGTTGGCGATACAGAAGAATTGAACGGTATCAGCATCGACCCAGATAATATAAAAGATGCGGTAGAGATTGAGTCATTTGAAATTCATAATAACGCCGACATGACGATGGTCTAGAATAGCCATAGACGTGATGCGTAATCACGCGTCGTTATTATGATTGTAATACTGTGTTGAGAAATTCCATAATCTTATCTTTCTCAGGTTTTGCGTCATATTCGATGACCTGCCCATCCTTCACAAGCTTCACCGTAGGATAACCTTCAATTTTGAATTTATCGGCCATATCCGGTTCTGCTTCACAATCGACGGTCTTAAATGTCACGGTATATCCATTTATGGGCCGTCCGTTTAATTCCTTCTCAACTTCGTCAAATACTGGCTTTGCCTTCTTGCAATGAGGGCACCAATCTACCTTAAAGAGAAAGAGCTGCGCAACTTTATCGTCAGTGGCTCCAATACCATCGGGTGCTGGTGTGACACCTTGTGTGTTACTAAAGAACTTGTTCAAACCTGGAATCATATCGTTTTTGATAATATAATAAAGTATGCCACCGATTGCGGCGATAATAACAAGCACGATCATGATATTTTTAGAATTGGCAGAAAGCGCTGAACTAATAGAAGACATCGCAGATGACGCCGACGCCGACACAGATGATGCTCCTGCTAATGCTGATGCTGATGCTGATGACGTTTCGACCATTTTATTTTTACTATTGTATGGGTATATTATATATAATACATGTATGTTTAATATGAACAATAAACGAACAACCGAATGAACCGCGTAGTAAAAAGAATATGAAATGAATTTACGTATGTTATATAGAAGATACGAATGATTTTTCGCGATAAAAAGACCGGCGCTTTACTAAATATCCGAAGAGATGAATATCCCAACGACCGGTTATATTTTAAAGAAATGATTGGAATCATCGGTGACAACAGCAAGAGCAGAACAGTGCGGCAACGACGTTATTCCCAACCATTTGATGACATTCATACGACGGCGGGATGCGAGAGGACGTGAATTAGAACCGTAAAACGACTATACCTAAAACCATGATAATGATGATAAAACCAGTAGTGATGAAGAAATTCTGCTTAAGTTCAGGAAATAAATCGGTTTCGATTATACCCTTTGTATCTATAATAGGTCGCACCGCATTGAATAATATTGTAGAAGTCGCAATTAATAAACCAATCACCACCAGTTTCATGAACCATGATGTCAATGAACCGGATGAAACCGAAAACGGACTAATGAAAAATAACATAATAAGTAACAAAGATACACCTAAAAGCACGCAAGAATATTTCGTTTTTTCGCTGTATTGGACAATATAACTTGTCGGGTCTTCAATAATGGACATAATGAAATGGAATGAAATGGAATGAAATGGAATGTTATATATATTGTCGATTATATATCATTCAATTAGTACCTCATTCTCACTGCCCAGAATGGATAATTCACACCCGATGTTTGCCAGTTTGGCGAAAACCATGTTTCATCAAACTCCGACATCTCGCTCCCGTATTTTTTGCGAACTACAGAAAATAAACTCTGGTCATGTCTGTTTTCGCTGAAAGAGGCATCATTCGGAATATAACTAGGTGAATCGTCGGATAAATGATAATTACATGTTGCTTCATACCACCGGTCGATTAAATCGGTTGTGTGTTGGCATTTTCTTAGAATATAAACACCGCTTATTAATTGTCCAGTTTCAACGATGTTAGATTGATTTGCGTCATAGTAATCGATTATATCCATTTTCGTCCATGTTTTTTCTAAATGTTCCATTTGAAATGAAAAGTTGGCGAATTTGCTTTTATTCACGATATCGAAGTATTCCAGTAAGCGTGGTTTTCCGTGTGGATTTATTTTACAACCCGCGTCGGCATATACCAGAATATCATTTTCGTTCATCCTTTCCAACATTTTTTTTGTAAGATAGGACTTCCATGTCCAATAACCATACCCGCGTTTATTTGCCAATATGAAGCCTGCGTGTTTATCCCAGAATGCGGCGTCATTCATCAAGTCTTTCTCTGTGTAACCGATAATATGGTCGAATGCTCCGATCTCATTAGCCTCACGACATATCCGAGTGACTGCGTTATGATAATCATGCGATGGTCCTCCAAATGTAATAAACCACTTGCGTTGGGAAGGGAATAGATTCTCCATCACGAGATAATTATAATATTTTTATAATATAATACCACACGTTTAATTATGACTAAATCACGCAGACGAAAACGTCTGTCGTCGTCGGTGTCGGCTCGGGCGAAAATACTGAGTGGAGGTAAGAGCACACGAAAACGCCGTGAAACGGGTGATGTGTCACTTATACCAACGGGGGCGTCGGCGTCGTCACGACCGCATAGAGTTACGAAAAAAGTGAGAGCATTTACCAAGAAGGATTTTCATAGCGGAGATGGAATGCTTACGACTGTATGGGGGCCGAGTATGTGGCATTTCTTACACACGATGAGTTTCAATTATCCGGTCTCGCCGACGGATGACCAAAAGCGGCATTATATGGACTTTATACTGAACTTAAGGAATGTTCTTCCTTGTAAATATTGCCGGATGAATTTGACGAATAATTTAGCAACTCGGCCGATTAAGATGTGTAATATGGCGAGTCGCGATACATTTTCGCGTTTCATTTATGACCTTCATGAGACAGTGAATCGGCTTCTGGGGAAGAAGTCGGGACTTACATACTGCGACGTGCGCGAGAGATATGAACATTTTCGATCGCGTTGTACCCAGGATGCACCGAAGGTGTTTAATTTTAAGGAGTTTTATCGAGGGAAAATGGGGAAGAAGGGCGAACATGAAAAAGGATGTACGGAACCATTGTATGGGAAGAAGGCAAAGTGCGTTATTTCGATTGTTCCGCAAGAGGTGAAAGTGCCGACATTTAGTGTGGATGATCAATGTATTAAGAAAAGGGGGGAGGTGGTGTAGAATATAGAATGGAAATTAAGGAATGGTTATAGTAAAAATAAATATAAATAGTATATATATTAACATCTGAGTTATAATAAATAGAAATGGATGAAGCAGACCGCAATTTGGTGAGCTCAAGCGCTGCTGAAGATGTAGAACGACACTACCAAGGGATGGAGGAACCCCCCGCCGCCGCCGCCGCCCCCCCAAGACCGAGAGGAAGGGGACCAGTAGCACAAGCTGCTGACGTTGGTGTATTTGATCCAAGACGAGCAGAACAACTACCCGTAGCAGAAGTAGAAGGAGGAGGAGGATTTTCCGCACAGTTTGGTTCATTTGCGCACCGTCCTGAAGAACCACTACCAGTATCTCTAGATGAGATTCAAGCTTATCGCGCAGAGATACGACGCATCGTAAGTAACAAACATTTATCTGACCGTCAAAGAGAACTTGCGCTTCAAACTGCTTTTAATAAATATAGCTTATTGGCGGGCGCAGTAGATGAGTTTGTATCGGAAAATATTGATCCTAGAAAAAGTCAAATAATTCTTAATGCGGGTGACCGTATGGCCCACCAAATTCAAGAAGAGATAGATGACCTTGAAAGGGACCAATATAATGCAGAAGTTGTTCCAGTAGCAGTCATGGCAAGGCCGGGTAATGAATTTTCACAAGAGGCAATATTAGTTTTTCAAGCGGCATGCAACACATTGAGGTTTTATCAATCGTTAAATGTAGTTCCATATTCAACATTATCTGTCGAAGAAAAGAATCTAATGAATGAATTTATTATGGAGAATTTAATAGAGGCATTACGTGTGAGGTTATTGGCGCAAGTAAGAAGAAATGGACCCAAACCCGATGGTGAAGTGAATAAACAATTCGTGTATTTTATGAGGGTTCATCTTCGAACAATCTTGAAATCAGCACCTGAAGTACTTTCGCAATTCTTTGGTGTAGATGGCCAGGGTCATCTTAGGATACCACAGGAGCAAGAAGTTAAACTACTAATATGCAACGCCGTGATTGATGATGTAATTGAAAAAACTAGAGGCATCGCCGATAGTTTATTGATGATTGCAATGTCTAGTACTAGCCAACAACGTTGGCGATTCGGAGCCGGGTTATTAGGGATTCTAGCTGCTGAATCTAATTATACACTTATAGGTTCTTTATTAAGTCATACGAAAACAGGTGTGATGTTACTATTAGAAGCCGCTATGTTTAGTTTTACTAATTGGCCAGCGGCAACTCTTTCGGGTGGGGCATTTATCGCAGTCGAACATGAATCTATTTACGATTTATGGTTGATGTTAAGACTTGAGTTGGGAATGGCACCATTGCCATACGCCGATGCACAACATGACGATATGTTCAAACATTTATTACGTAGCTGTAGTCGGGAAATTGAGAGTGGTAGGGTGCAAGGCATATTGGGACCACCTCCAGTAATAAATGGACCGCTTGATTTTATAGGTGCTGGAAAATATGTATTGTATCGGACTGCTGGTGCGGTCTGTACTTCTCTAACCGGTGCGGGTAATATGGTAAGAGGTGTGTCTAGAATACCCGAACGTTTTTCTAGGTTTTGCGGGGATGTCGTTGACAGCGTTGGTTCGTTTTTACAACATCAATCACATCAAAATGATGATATGTCGAGAGATGCTGTATTGTTGATGGCTCATGAATGTAGAGAAAATTTTGAGAAATTAGTGGCTGCCGGGGGCCAGTTTTCACCCGAGGCCATGGCCGAAATTGAAGTAGTGCTGGGTAATTTAGGTATGTTTGATGAACATGTTGTTCTAACAGAGGCCAGGGTTAAAGCCCATGAAGCACATAGTTTATTAATTCACGGTGTTGATCTGCGTGATCCTAGTCTGACCGAAATGGCCGAAGGAGGTAATACAGAGGCGTCGCAGGAATTGAGGAGGAGCGTCATGGATCAACGCACCCCTTCTAGGTATATACTTGAGTTTGATGGCGCTGGTAATGCTTTTACCAGAGAAAATCCTTTAGTTGTCGGTACAGATGCTCCACGTGGAGAACGAGACGCATGGAGGTGGGCATTTAAACCACGCTTCCCACATAAT
>Ga0214921_10004504_pt1 | contig 20450 bp, 21 predicted proteins | sample LL1505_MetaG_FD_177992 | JGI IMG/M metagenome (GOLD analysis project Ga0214921, IMG submission 177992) | Freshwater microbial communities from Lake Lanier, Atlanta, Georgia, United States - LL-1505 | ecosystem: Environmental > Aquatic > Freshwater > Lake | place: USA: Georgia | collected...
GCAGTTGCAACAGCAGGAGCAAGTCCCTTAAGAAGTCCGAGTAGTTCATCCATGTCATCTCCTCATAAAGTCCACGTATTCCATAGTGCCCCATGCAACTAGGGTAACGACTATGGCGGCGAGGGCAGCCAAGAGCACCATCTCCACCACTTCCTCAATCTCTTTCCTGCGCTTCGCTTTTACCTTGTCCATTGCGGCCTCCTGAGCTTTGCGGTTATGTACGATCTTGTTGCGCTCCCGCAGTATGGCCTCCCAAGTATCGGCGTTGCCTGACCAGATCAGCATCTGCTTCAATTCATTCTCGGCGTCCTGCAACTGCTTGGCCTTCATCACGATCTCAATGGCCTGCGCGGTGTCCGACTTCCCCGGCTTGGTAGCGGCCTTAGCCACCACGTCCTTCGCCTCAAAAAACTTCATCAGATCACCGGAGATAGCCCCAATGTCCTTGCCCATTTTAATGGCGGCCTGCACCCCCTTGATGGCCGCTTGGGCTGCAGCGAAAGCGGTGAAGGGGTCGATCATGGCTACACCTTACGAAAGACGGTACACAATATACGTGCTGGCTGCGGTGCGGCGGATACGGAAACGAGCCGAGGTACTGGCAGTTACTGAAAGAATACCTACGTTGGTTACCCCCGTATTGGTCCCCAATGAAACCGCAGCAGATGCAAGGTTAATCAAAGAAAAGTCAAACCCAAGGTTATTTCCAGCCCAAGCTACCAACGTATCCAAGGTAGTACCCAAAGGCATTGTTAATGTAAATGAAGTGCCAGAAGTAACAACAATTTGGGGTAGTAATTGAGCGTTAGTTAGCGTTGTGGCCGCGCTAATTGTTGTTGCTGGTGCGGGAGAATACACCACCTCAGCCCCCGTAAGAAACTGAACTGACGTTGCGTTCATTACTTGACGCACGTTGCCTGCGCCATCGCTTAGGACAACCCAGTTGCTACCTGTTTGAGAAATAGGTGCCGCTAAGCCTGTATACCCACCAAGAATTACGTTATTGCTGCCTGTACTAATATCATAGCCAGAATTATAGCCAAGTACAGTATTGGTACCGCCCGAACTGTAGTTATACAAAGATTGGTAACCAACCGCTGTATTATTATTACCTGTTGAGCTACTTCCGTTTGCTGCTTGACAGCCAACCACAGTGTTGTTATTTCCCGTTATAAGGTTTTGAAGTGTTTGTACACCAATTGCAGTGTTATTGTTGCTTGTGGTAAATGCATATAATGCTTGATAACCCAATACGCAGTTGTATGATCCAGATGAATTTATAGAATATGCAGCACTAGAACCAACAGCGGTATTATAATCTCCTGAATTTGTTCCGCCAAAAGCATTGGCTCCAAGTGCCGTGTTATCGGTTCCATTTATATTGTAATTTGCAGCCGCATAGCCTATGGCAGTATTGTTGGCACCGCCAGTATTACTGTTTAATGCTGTATTACCAATGGCGGTATTATTTGTACCGCTAGTGTTAGTATCTAACGCAAGATAGCCGACGGTAGTATTCCCAGATGCAGCACCCGCGCCCAATCCAACAGTCAACCCGTTAATAGTCGCGTCGCTGGTAGAGCTCAGCGTGGTGAACGCGCCCGAGTTGGCCGTCGTAGCTCCCACGGTGCCGTTGATGTTGATGGAGGCCGTGCCGGTCAGGTTGGTCACCACGCCGCTTGCGGGGATGCCCAGAGCAGGCGTCACCAGCGTTGGGCTGTTTGACAAAACAAGATTGCCTGTACCCGTGTAGGTGCTGAAGTCTGTCAATCCAGCTTCCCAGCTTGCGGCAGTGGTGCCGGTGATGAGGATACAGGTACACATGGCTGTTGTGCCCGGCGGGATGGTGATGACCAAGTTTCCGCCGGATGAGTTCAGGGTCAGATTACCCGTGCTGTTGTTGCAAATGTGGAAGGTCCAGCCCAATGCCAGAGTGCTGGTCACTGGGAGCACAATTGTCTGGGTGGTGCTGCCCGTGAAGACTTGGTAGAAGCTGCTTGTGTTTGTCAGCGTGGTCGTACCCGCTGCGGTAGCGGTGGTCGTAAAGCCTGTCAGACTTGCCATCGCAGCAGGGGCGCTGGTAGCATTTGTGCCGCCATTGGCAAGGGCCAGCGTGCCCGCAAGGGTTACCGCGCCCGTGGTGGCGGTGTTTGGTGTCAGCCCCGTAGTACCCCCGCTGAAGGATGCTACGTTGATGTTCCCAGCTTTGGATGCAATGACTTGCACCGTGCCGCCAGGAGAATCCTTGTAGAACAGCTTGCCGTCAGCGGTGTTGATGGCCAGCTCGCCAGCAGCAAGGTTGGATGGCGATGGCACGGCACTCGCCGTAGAACTCGAGTAGAGCTTGATGGGGGTGTAACCTGACTGGGCCATGGTCCGTCCTTAGAAGAATGCAAAGAAGCCGTTGATCGGTACCGCAACGGGCACGGTAAGTTATGCGGTAGCCCAAGGCACCCCAGCCGTAACTGCGGGTGCTACTTTGCGGAGTTTGTAGGCCGCAAGCTCAGCATCCGCACTGGCCTCGTACTGATTCTCAGCGCCAGCGTCACGCTTGATCCACCCAATCACCTTGGCCTCAGTGAGGTCTGCAAAGGGCGTGGGGGTAAGCGGCTTGTTGGCAAACCCGAAGCTGTAGTTGTGCGTGAAGCTGTCAACACCATCTGATGCGGTGATACTGAAATGCGCAGTAACCACGATGCCATTTGGGTCGCGGATTAGGTTGTTGATTTTGTAGGTGTAGGTATTGGCCATGATGATTTCCTTAAATAGAGGTAATGGTCTGCCAAGCAGCGCCGGTATAAACACAAAGTTTTGCAAGCGTGGTGTCAAACACCATCAGGCCCGCTGCGGGACTAGCAATCGCATTCTTTTGCGCCGTAGTCATGTTGGGCATGCGCACCCCTTTGGTGGTGCTTTGCACGTCTAGAATAGCTGACGCATTTACTAGGGTTCCAATCCCTACATTCCCGGCAAAATAATTATCCGCGGTTCCTTGAGCATAAAAGTTAAATCGGCCAGCGCCTGCTGCTATATTTCCTAAAAAGCCATAATTGTTTGTGGCTCCGATAAGGTTTGACTCCGCAACAAAACCGTATTGAGCCGTTGCTGTGCCTGTAAAAGTACCTTGCAGGGCATAAAACCTGTATAAAGTAGTTACTGCGGCAGGTGAGATTATATTGGTTTGCGATAGTATGCCGCCAGCCGTAGTGGTAGTAGCTTGATCAATTATCGTTAACTCTCTTATGCCGTATACGGTTGCAACAGCACTTGCCGTAGGAGATACTCTTAAAGACTCGATAGATTGGGGTGGCGTACCGATTCCTACTTTTCCAGCAAAGTAGTTATCAGCAGTACCTTGAGCATAGAAGTTGTATCGAGCGGTGCCTGCTGCTACGTTACTGAAGAAGCCGTAATTGTTAGTGGCTCCTGTAAGTAATGCATCGGCAAAAAAGCCATATTGATTTGTAACAGCCGATCCCGCTCCGATAGCTCCTTGAACGGCGTTATAGTGGCTTATCGCGGTAAGTGCAAAAGAACTAGCTACCGTACTAGCGGTCGTTCTAAAATATGTAGCAGTTGAAGTTACGTCCGATTGGATGGCGCCTGCATTAATTACCCCGAGAGAATTTACTGAACCAGTCATGGCCCTAATCAAACGAACCGATTGGCCCGCTGAAGGAGTCCCACCAATTCCCACACGACCCTCGCTGTCAATCACAAACGGTGAGCTGTCTGGGTTCGCGCTATCCTCAACCAACAAAGCATTCCCTGTACCGAGCTGAGTAACACGCAAAGCAGCATTGGTGTTGTCGGTTACCTCAATAACGGCGTTGGCAGAGCCTGTGATGTTGGTAAAAGAGCCCGCTGCAGGGGTTGTAGCGCCTATGATGCCGTCGATGTTGCTTGCGGTGATGCTGCCCGATACCGCGAAGCTATTTGCCAATGCCACGGTGATGTTGCCTTGGGGTGCCCCCGCCGTAATCGAGATGCCGTTCCCTTGTGCTAAGGCACGGCTGTTGGGCAGTGACGCCTCTTGGTTCACCGTGATGAACGTCTGGTTTTGGACTACGGTACCAGCAATTGCGCCCGTGGTGGTCTGCACCGTGACGCCGTTTTGGACGATCGGGACCGATTCTGTTCCCGCAAGGGTGCCCGCTGTGGGCAGTTGGGTGATGGTTACGTTTGCCATTATTGCCCCGGTGATAGACTGAGAGTGTCGAGGTTGCCGTTGTTCGTAGGTACCTGCGTGTTTTGTTCAGGCGACAGCACCCAGTTGTTAGGACCGCCTGTCGTAATACCGTCCGGTACCACGTCGATATTAACATCGGGACGTGGAAAACGGATGGTGATCTTCTCCGTGGGCCGGGGAGCAAGACGGTACGGGTCCTTCTCATCCGCGCACCCTTGCGCGCACACCAACAGGCCTGGAAAGTTGGGGTCGTTGCGCGCTTCCGCATGGGCGCGCTTCATCTTGCACCTATCGCACACGAATATGGCGATATCGGAACCGCCAAGGGTATCAAGAAATTTAGGCATGGCTATCGCGTGTAAACGCTCACGTTAGGGCTCAGATATATTGGCGATTTGTCGCGCTCTTCGCTCTCGGCATCGTTCAGGTACTGCGCGGCCATCTTCTCAAGGTACCCGATGCGGTCCATCTGCACACCAGGTAGCTCAAGGCTCATTCGGTGGGCCAAGTTCATCAGCACGGCCTCGTACCAGCGCTGGGGTATCTCCAGTTGGCCATTCAAGGCGCCCACATCCATGATCTGGCGGGAGTACCACACCGTCATCTGGACGAACGGATCGGAAGGCACCGGCCACAATTGCATCGTGGGCTGCGGGATCGTGCGGTTAAACCAGAACTGGAAGGGCTGGTTAGCCGTGAAGTTCTTGTTGGGCAGGTTGGTGTAGTCGTCGCGGTTCAGCCGCGCCATCGTGATCTCGGTGCTGTTGTTGCCAAAGTACAGCTCGCGCAGAGCCAGCGTGGTGCCGCCGGTGGCGCGCATGCGGTAATACTGGACGTTCTGGCCTGGATCGATGTCCGTCCATACCCACTGCATATCCGCCACGGCGACGCTGGTGCCGGTAGCCAGGTTGTTCCATGTGGATCCGTCGGTAGAGTATTCCAGCACGTAGCTCCATGTCCCACTACCGCCACCGGCGATGTAGGGCATAAAACCCACCGAGCCGATGTACTGGGGGTCATTGGTGCCGTAAACCACTGCGATGTTGCCGTTGGAGGATGTCTGCTGGCAGTACGTTGTAAGGTCGCTATCAGCGGCGTTTTGGGCCGTTCCGCCTGCGGATGAGGTGTAGCTACCTACCGGCCTGTTCATTCGCCTGTAGAGCACGTTTTGCGCGTCCACAGCGCCCACCGGAAGGCTGTAGATGTACTGGTTGGCATTAAGGCCAATGACGGTCTTGTTGATGGCCCAGTAGTTAATGCCGAGGTTGGCCAAGTTAGACAGGAAGAAAAACAACGACTCCTTGGCCGACTGCACTTGCTCCACCGTCAACTCCTCGGCCAGCTTCCCGCAGCGCCGGGCACCGTGGTCGATGAGCGTCTGTACTGAGATTACGGTCTGACCAATGGTGCCGGAGTAGGCCATGTTGTTTCCTTACCAGCCGGGGCAGTCCCAGCGTTTTAATGAGGCCTTGGCGCGGGGTGCGTCACCCTTCGAATGCTCCACTACCCCGCTCATGCGGGCGCAGAACGAGTCCTTGCGCGCGCCGCCCTTGGGCTGGGGTGCCTTGAGATGCGATCCTGTCTCGCGATTGTACTTCTCGCGGCCTTTGGCGGTCAGTCCGGCGCCCTTGGCAACAGACAGCTTCTCGCCCCGGCCTACGGCCAGCGAGGGGGTTTTGTCTTTCTTGGCCATGGCGTTTACCAGTTGGAAGATTTCTTGGACGGGCTGCCGGTAGACACGCGCCGGGTGGTGATGTGGCCGCCCCTTTTGTGGCCATAGGGTCCTTCACCGTCCCCGCCTCTGACGTTGTTGTTCGCCGTCTGCTGCGGAGTAGGGTTGTTGCTCATCACCTGTTGATCTGCGTTCAGCAAATTTTTAGACGCAGAGCTGTTGTCCTGGGGCGCGGGTGCTGTCGGCACGTTGGGTGTGCTGGAGACCATGCCACCGAGGCTTGCAACGCCGCCATCGGCCATCTTCTTGGTCTTGGCGGACTCGCGGAAAGCTTCAGCAGTCGGCGCGCCCTTGGAGCCAGGCTTGCGCATGCGCTCCTTTGATCCGTTGGCGATCCGCTCTTGTTTAGCGTGGATGTTGGCGTACAGCCCGCCTTCTTTCATCTTGTCGGCCTTGACGAACTCTTTGCCGACCTTCTGCGGCACGCCCCCAAAGCCGCCCTTTGTATGGGCAGCGGCTTCCATCAGACGGTGTTGGGCGGGTGACTTGGTGGGCATAGTGTGGGCTCCTGCTAGTAACTTGGGTACCACTTCGCGGTGGTCACGTCGTACGTCATTATCAGGGCTTTGCTGACAACGGCTACGGTAGCCAAGGCGATGTTACCCGCTGTGGTAGTCATAAAAAGACCCGTAGGAATGATTGTAATCTGACCGCCGCCTAAAGAGATTGGAGAGGGCGCGGTAATTGTGACCACGTTGGTAGTCCCAGACACAAACACAATTGGCGTTGTTGGTGCAATTGTGGCAGCACTTGCAATGGTAGGCGCAGCGGTGGTGGTGGCTATTAGGCCTTTGTACGTGATGTTGTTGTTAAACAGCGTTGTACCTGTTGCTCCGGCGGTATCCGAGCCAAGCGTGATATTGGTAACCGAGCCAGACGCACCAAGGGTTCCAATATCAATAGACTTCGCGGTCGTGCCCGTGATAGTAGTCGAAGCTACCGTCTGCGATCTGTTGATGTTATATGTACCCGCGCCACCTGTACCTGTACCTAAACTGGTGATGTATGTACCAGACAGCACATTTGTGCCAGACAGTGCCATGCCAATGGAGAATGTTCCCGTCACCGTACCACCAACGGTCAGAACAGTGGTTGTGATTGAGCTTGCTGTACCTGACGCCGTTGTTGATGTGGCGGTAATTCCGGCACCAAGTTGAATGGGTTGAGATGCTGTGGAACGACCAATTAACATTAGCCCAGTTTGCCCAGTACCGCCAATTGTTATTGCACCTGTAGTTAAGCTTGTGCCAAAGCTAGCGTTTGAAGTAGTAGACCCATTAAAGTTTAATGCGCCTGTAATTGTAGGACCACTTGCAAGCACCATTGAACCTGTACCTGTAGTAGCCGTAGCCTCAGTAATCCCAACTTTCCAAGCTGCCGCCGTGTTTACGGTAGTGTCAACACAAGTTACATATCCTGCCGCACCAGTAGCAACCGATATTAATTGAACTCCTGTTGAGCTATAAATATAAGTTGCACTTGTATTTGTATTGGCTATTCTGTACGACCAGCCAAGTTGTAAAGTTGAAGTATCTGGAAGTGAAATTGCACCAGTTCCTGTACCGGATACCGTTTGGTAGAAACTACTTGTATTAGTAAGTGCAGTTACCTGAAGTACAAAACCTGCTACAGTTTGCGATCCAGTAGTTGCATTAGCATAAGAAACAGTTGTTGTTGTGCAACCTGTCACTTGATACATCCCGTTGTAGCCTGTTGGGGTTACACCTTGAACAGAAATGTATGAACCAATAGCGTAGGGCGCTGATGCTTGTGTTGCAAAAGTAATAGTTGCCGTACCAGCAGAACCAGCCGCAGCGGTAGTTGCTAAGGATGCGCTTGCCGTAGCCGTATACCCCAACAGGTTAGCTTGTGCCGCTGGTGCAGATGCTTTGCCTGTGCCGCCCCGGTTAAGGGCTATTACGTTTCCGTTCCATGTTGCGCTTGTGATCGACCCCGCATAATCAAGCGTATTTGTAGACCACGATACGTTAGATGGTGTTAGGTCGTGTCTGTCCCAAGAACCCGCAGCAATTGCGTTGGATAATAAATTTACTCTAACAATGCCGCCGCTAGGAACAGAAACAACTAGGGTATCTGAGTTATTGTTAACCGTTATTGCGCCACTGCTTTGGTTGTTGTCAAACTCAAAAATAGTGCCGTTTACCAAGGTGGTTGCATCAGGCAATTTAATAACTTGCCCGCCAGACCCAGTGATCGTGTACCTACGGGCAGAGGCAACAGTCAGCGTGATCTGCGTACCGGAAGCCGCCGTATTTACATAGGCATCATCAAAGGAGTTTGCAGTGACGTTTTGGTTTGCATCCCGCAGAACTACGCTGTTCGCGCCTGTTGATGTGGTGACGCCTGTACCGCCGTTTGCCACGGGCAAAGCGGTACCCGAGTACGTGATTGCAATGGTTCCGCTGGCGGTTATAGGAACCCCAGAGACAGACAGGAACGCCGGTACGGTGGCATCCACAGAAGTGACTGTGCCCGTGCCACCGCTCGCCGCAATCCACCCTGATGCCGAAAGAATGTAGGTCTGCTGCCCAGCAAGGGGTTTAGGTACCTGCCCCTGGAGTCCGTCCTCACTTGCCGTGGGCGACTTGAAGTTATCGAGCGCTACTACGCCCGCATACGGGGCGACGGACACCGCTACAGCCCCTTGGCAAACGCCTGCGCTTTAGCCGCCAAGCTGTCCCGGTAGGCTTCCGCTTCTGCTTGGGCTGTGGTGGCTGCGGTCATGCGGGCACCCAAATCAGCGGCTTTGGCTTCATAGTCGGCTTGGGCAGCGGTAGCTGCTGCAACTGCTGCGTCAACCTGCGCTTGGGCACCCAAAGCCTTGTCCATCAGCGCATTTGCGGCATCGGTTTTTACTTTGGCTGCCTCGACCAACTTTTTGGCTTGATCTTTGGCATCGGCGACTACCGTGGTTGCTTGGTCTTTTGCGGCGGCCAAAACAGCGTCGGCTTCTGCTGTTGTGGTTGTTTTATAGGCATCCGCTTCTTCACGTAAAGCCTTGGCCTTGTCGCGCAGATCTACGATCTCGCTGGCCGGACCAAGGGCCTCTACGTACTTTTTGTTTTCGGCAGTGGCTGCTTCCAGCGCGTCAAGTTTGGCCTTGTACGCATTCGGATCGGCCATGACGGTCAGCAAGTCCATGAGCTGGCTTGAAGCGCTTCCACCGGTGATGCTTGTGGCAATGCTCATGGTTAGTTCCCCGCTTGAATGATTGTCAATGTCGCCGTGCCGGTTCCCGCAGTCGTAGTCAACCGGATTCCAGTGACAGGGTATGCAATATTGGAATTTGCAGACGTAGTTCCGACCAGCGTTGGGTGATCAAACCAGTTACCCGCAGTCGGGTCGTACCCGGCAGCAAATATGTTGTCGAAGGTGTACTGAACCTTGTAGGTGATGGTGCCGGTTACGACGACAGCCATGCCCATATTGGCCGGTGCAACGTAATTGTCGACCGCAAATACAGCCGAGTTGCCGACACCCGTTACCGATAGATTTACTGGTTTCATGCTTTCACCTAATAATTAAAAAGTAAGGGGCATTTTAAGCCCCTTACCTATCAGCACTTGGCGTTGCCGCCTTTTTTGTACCCACCGGTGTGGATGACCTGCTTTTCCGTTGGTGCGGGGCTTACCCCCAGCAGCTTTTTCATGCTGCCAATTGGATCTCGGAAAGCTCTTGCCATCTCCAGCTCGTCTGCTCCCGGCCCAATAGACCGGTCGTAGGCGCCTTTAGAAGCGTCGACCAAATCGGAATCAACTGAGCCGCCCTTCTTAAATGTACCAGACTGGCGGGTGTTGCTTACCGGTTGAGAAACGGGCTTTTTCGGCATTGCCACGGCGCGGCCAGTGCTAACACTGCCCCCCGTGGCGTAGTGCTTTTTTGCGGCACCGCCTTTTTTCATAGGGTTGGTCAAGCCGCCAGTCGCATAACGCTCGTAGCCGGGATCGGCTTTGCTGGTATTGGCAGGGCGGTTGGCAAAATCAACCTTTCCGCCTTTTTTCATCGGGTTGGTCAAGCCGCCAGTGGCCATGCCGTTTACGACACCACCGGTTGCATAGCGCTCGTACCCAGGATTGGTTTTCTTGCGCTCCATCTTGGTCTTGGCAAAAGCGCTTTCATTGCCTTCCACGGTGCCGCCAGCGGCATAGCGCTCGTAACCAGGGTCAGTTGCTTTGCGCTCCATCTTGGTCTTGGCAAAAGTGCTTTCGTTGCCCTTTACGGTGGTTTTGTCCATCGCGGTGTCAATGGCCGCACCAGAGACCTTGCCGCCGGTCTTCATGCCGTTGGTCACGCCGCCCGTGGCCAGTTTGAGCTTGGTACCCTTGCCGCCCTTGTGCTCCTGCGCGTCGTGCTGTTTGAAGGCCTTGGCCAGCATGGCCTTGTCTTGGGCCTTGTCGTCAGCTTTTCCGCCCTTCTTCATGGCGGGCATACCTGGGGCAGCCATACGTGCTGCGGGAGCCGCCATCGCAGGAGCGCCCATAGCGGCCTTGCGGGCCAGCATGGCCTTGAGCATAGCCGCCTTGCGTGGGTCCATGGGGGCCGCCGCCATTGCTGGCGCACCCATCATGCCGCCCATGGCCTTCTTCTCAACCTTGCCGCCCTTTTTCGAGTTCAGCAGGGCGCCGGACATAGCCTTGCGGCGATCCGACATCGAAGGCTTCTTGGGAGAGCTACCCTCTTCGCAAGCCTCTTCATTGCCACCCTTCATGAAGTTTTTACCCTTCATATTGGTGTGGCCGTTGTCGTCCTTGTCCATCGCGACGTGCCCGCCCTTTTTCAGCTTCAGGATTACCGAAGGCTCGGTGGTTTCCATCTTCACCATTGGTTTAAATTGGCCCATGATCTACTCCTTACGCTTGAGTTACGCCAAGAGCACCAACGCGGGTTGCGTTGGGGCCGACTGCGATAGCTGGCAGCAAGATGCCCATCGTCGTGCGGACAATGCCATCCGAAGCTGTGGCAGGGGTATACGTGCCGCGAACGTCGCCGGTAGTGGTTGTAGCCGTGGCGGTATCCGCAGCCACAAAAGTGCCTGCATCTTGTGCCAGGGTGTTGTTGGATTTCACGCTGGCCACATAGGACACGTTAAACACGCGGACCGGAAGGCCCAGAACGTCACTGGTACCGACCACGACAGCAGTTGCGGAGCCAGCAATGGTCACGCTAGAGACTTGGTAGAAAGCCTTCTTGCCAGTGACTGCCGTACCCGCAACGGTAACGGTGATGACCTCGCTCATGGCTTGCCCGTAATAGTCGTAGCCAGAAACGGTGAACGCGCGGGCCGTAGTAGAACCGTTCACCTTAACTGCGCGGGGCAGGTCCAACTGCAGCACGGTCGTGCCGTCGGTGCGAACCACAGACTTTACAGAGGTGCCAGCAGTCAACGTCAAAGCGCCAGCGGCAGCAGGTGCTTGCGATGCGGCAATGTTGTTGGTGACTGCGGCTTGGGGAACAACGTCCCACATAAATATGCGACCAACGGGACCGACGCCAAGATCCATGGGAGACGGGTTGTCAAAGGGCGTGTTGGTGTGGGCGGTCATTGTGGTGCTAGAAGCAGTCACAGACTGGTTGATGGTGTACGTACCCGTACCGCCGTTGCCAGTAACAAACGCCGTGATGTACGTGCCGTCGGTCACGCTTGAACCGTCAACGTACATGCCCAAAACAATTGGGTTACCAGACAACAAGGCCGTGACGGTCAAGGTCGTTCCCGACATTGAGCCGGTAAAAGTGTTGCTGTATGGGCGAAGTCCGGTGCCCATGTAGGTTTGAGCCGGGCCGAGAAATAGATCGTCTGCAAATGATGGCATGGTCTGCTCCTTGAAAAGTTTGACCGATGTTGAAAATTAGGGGCGGGGGATTAAGGCCCCCCGCCAAGACCTTAGCCTGCGTCAAATCCCAGGTGTTCCATAAAGGCAGCGTGGGTCGGTAAATCCGACGTCATAACGCTCGGTGGCCTTGTAGCGCATCGAGTCAGTTTCAAAGTCACCTTCCATGGTCTTCTCCAGACGACGGCGCATCAAGAGCTTCAAGCCCTCGGGAGCGTCGGTCTGGACCCACCATGCGTTGGCGCTGGTCAAACGAGACAACACCGTTGCGCCGCCGTCCAGCAAGCCGATGGACTTGATGGGGTTGACGTCGTTGTTGGCGTTGCCTGCGCGCAGAACCGACTTCAGCAACACTTCCGACTGGAAGACGTTACCAGGAGCCACGACGAGTTGCTTGGGCACCAAACGGATTTTCTTGCCGTTGTTGTCCACAGCCTGGCGTACTTGGATAAGCATCTGCTCAAGGGAGGTTTGCGAAAGCACAGCCGCGGTGGCCAACTGGTTGCTGAACGTGCCGTTCACGATGGGGTGAGCGGTGTTGATCAACGACACGCCGTCGCCGCCTGGGTACGAGCTGGTGAAGGCCGTATTCAGGACGTTAGCGGACAGCAGTTCCTTGGTCTCCACCAGCGACTGCGCCAAGTGACGTGCGTACACCTGGCCCAAACGGATGTGGTCGCCGTCTTCCACGAGAACCTTGGTCAAGGCAAAAGCCAGACCGTAGACCTTGTAGACGTAGCGCTTCAGGAACAGCACGCCACCTTGCTGGTACGTCACCGGTGTGCCGTCAGGCAGTTGGGGTGCCGCGCCGAAACCGTACAGGACGGGCTCTTCGTGGTAGTTACGTGGGATACCGTCTTCCTCGCGGAAAACACGAGACCATTCGTCGGCGCGCTGGTCGTAAACGCCATCAAAGCATTCGTTCAGGATTGGTTCAACAATTGAACGAAAGTCCGTACTTCTCATTGGTGCAGCCATTATTTATGCTCCCTTATTAGATAGAAACAACGCTACCGAAGAACTGGGATTGGCAGTTCACGACGCGGACGATTACATAAGCATCGCCCCAATTGTTGTCTTGGTATGGAGCCAAATCAACCACACGCATCTGGCCTTGACCAGAACCTGCAGTAGCCACACTGGCGGAGTTCAGAGTAGCTTGCGACAAACCAGTGGTGGTAGAACCAGCCGTGGTGTTATTGAAGTTGTACTCGTAGCCGATGGTGGTTTGCGCCATTGAGCCGCTGGATTGGATTTCGTAAACGATGTTCGGATCGTTGTAGAAATACGCAACGCATGAGCCGGTTTGGTATGCGGTGTTGGCGGGCCAGAAGTTGCTGATTTGGCGACGGCCACCGGTGTCAGTCCACTCAACACCCGCGAAGGCGCCAGACCAAGCAACTGCCGAACCGGCAGCGGGAGACGTGGTCAAAGGAACAATAACGCCAGCACCTGCGCTGTACGCAACAGGTTGGCCTTTCAAGATTCCGGTTGCATAACCGGACGTAATACCGCCAGCAAGCGCCTGTGCGCGATCCAAACCAGAAGGGTGGAACGCAGGACGCAAGCCAAACGGAGCAGAGGTAGAACTCATAGAAACTCCTTAGTTAGCCGGAAAATACCGGCGTGCGATTGGTTTGCTTGTCAAAATTGCCCATTCCGTCGCCCTCAACACCCACCAGCGACTTACCGTTGCTGTCCCTTGCGCCTTGGAGTTGCTCCACTTGGACGCGGATTTTTTCCGCCTCGTCACGGGGTTTCTCGTCGTGCATGTACGCCATGATCTCTTGGAAGACATCCATGGGTATCTTGAACAGCAACATTTCGTTACAGGAGATATAGCCAACATGCTCGCCGCTCTTGACGCGCAGGTCTTCGTAGCCGGGTAACTCTTCAGTTTTCACTGGGACGTACCCCTGCCGAATCCTTTTGTCGATAGAGTCGTAGGTGTTGGTTGTTGAGAGCCAGCAAAGATGCCACCCACTCATGCTGGGCAGTTTAGGCAACGCTGATTGCGTCCACTCCTCGTTCCACATCTTGCGACGTTCTTGCGTAGAAGCGAACTTGTCCTCAGGTGCTGCGCGGCTTGCGTCCTCGCTTGCGCGATCCTCGCGTCCGCCAGCATTGAGAGATTTTTTTAAACGTGATTCCATAATTAGTTACTCCGGTTACGTGATTCGGCTGCATATCGTTTGATCATCTTGGCGCGCTTTTCGGGGTTATCCCACATACCCGCATCTTTCATCGCTCGCACTTGTTCAGCGGAGAGAGTAAAGGTGCGGTTTGTGCCCCCGAATGCGGCAGATGCTTCACGGCCTGAGCTTCCCACGGTATTCCTTGGTGTTCGTTGACTGGATTCACGCTTGTCCGCGTCATTATAACGATGCGGCAAATATTTTTGCAAGCGGTTGTCCAATTCGTCCCAATAATCGGGATCGGAGGGGCTAAAACCCTCTTTTGCAAGCACTTCGTCGACTTGTTTTGCAATTTTGCTGTCCGTGTCCGATAAATCGGGCTTGTACCAGCTATTTCGCTCAATCCAGGTGGCCGCATTGGCTTGAACCGCGGGATCAATGGTAGGAGGGGCTTGTCTTTCACCCTGTTCCGCCTGTTTTCGCAGTCTGGCGAGCTGCTCTACCTGCTGACGCGCCTCAAAAAGCGCTTCCTGGGCCTTCACAGCGCTCTCGCCGTCGCCCGCGCTGGTGGCCTCGGCCAGTTTCATGCGGTGGTACTCCAGCCGCACCTGCTGGTCCTCGATGGTTTTGTCGATACGAGCCAGATCCGCACCCTGGGTGCGCTGTTCCATGCGCGCCAACCGGTTCATCATCTCCTCGTTCTGCCGACGCAGCATTTGGAGTTGGATGTCCTTCTCTTTGTTGGTGTTGCGGATCAGTTCCTTCTTGGAACGGCGGCGTGCGCGGCGCGCTGCGCGTACCGCATCGCTGTCATCGGGGTGGTCCTCGTCGCCGCCATCGTCTGCGGGAGCTTGCGCGGAGGTGTTGTCGCCATCATCGGGGGGCAAAATGCCCTCGGGCAGCTCCACCGTGGCGGTTCCGTCCTGTCCTTCTTGGATTTTCAGGTCGTCTTCTTTGTTTTCTGTGGCCATGGTATCTCCTTAGACGTAGGCTTTGAAGGAAAGCGGGTCATCGGTGACCTTTGCAATCACTTCATGGTCGTTGATGGTCATGAACAGCACCGGATTAAGGTCGCCGTTCTCCTCACCAATGACGGGCCGCTCCCAGCGGTCGCCGCCCCAGCGCGGTACGCGAACATAATCGCCAATCTCCGCCCAACTACCCTCCGGCCATGTCGCCATGGTCTCGCGGTTGCGGTACGCCAACGGGCCGATTGCGACTACGCGCCCGATCATGTTGTTCCACTTCTCGTTCTCCTTGGTCTCTTCAACCAAGATGATCTTTCCCGCGTTCTTTTTAATGCGGCGAAGCTGGACAATGACCCGGCCACCCAAAGGGGCCTGACCTGCCGGTACGTCTGGAAATGCCCATGCCAGTTCGGCAGGGTCGGACGGCTGTTGCGTCCCTACGATGTAGGGAACTCGTTCTTCACTCATACTCACTCCTATCGACAAAACCATATTTCAGGTTCAAAAATGCGCATATTTCAGCGCTGCTTGGGGCCTTGCGGCCTTATTCGTTTTCGGCGAGTTTCATGTTGAGGGCGTCCATGACCCATTGCAGGCCCTGGTACTCCCCCACGATGCGAGAATATATTGCGTGATCGCTCACGGGGTTGTTCACCAGCGACAGGCGAAGCTCCGCCTGCCGTACTTGGATCTGGTGGATTAACTCCGAGATCACTTTTTCTTCTTGGCCAGCGCGCTCAGGCCACCGGCGGGTTTGCTGCCGCCCTTGGGGCCCATGCTCTGGCCGTCAAGCTTCTCGTTCATGGCCATGCGCTTGTGCTGCTTTACGAGAATACTTTTCTGTTCGGTATCAGACGTTGCCATTTGGGGCTCCTAGTTGAGGTTGGACCATGGTCTGTATGGTCTGGTGGGTTAACTTTGCGTTCTCAATTTCAACGCGCGCTTGGTTATTAATCCGCGCTATTTCCAATTGTAATTGCGCGTCTTGCTGGTCGCGTTGCGCGGCGGCTTGCATCTCGGCCTGCCCGCGCATCTGGCCGTCTTGGATCTTGGCCTGCGCGATCTGGGCGTCCTGCTTGTCCTTGGCGGCCTTGCGCTGCGTCTCGGCCATTGCGGTGTCCTTGACCACCTGGGCGTCGGGCGGCAACACGGCAGGCTTGGCGGTAGATTGCAGGGTCTGCTGGAGCTGTTGCATCACCGGCAGGATCTGCGCAAACACCTGCTCGCTGTCCAATGTGACGTGCTGGCCCACGGTGGCGTAGAGCTTGTCGATGATGGCCGTGAGCTTGGGGTTCTCGTAGTCGTCCACGGGCTTGCCGCCGCGGAGGTTGGCCACGTAGCCGTTCATGCGGTTCAGGTACCACAGCGTCATGTGCTCCTTGATGTGGTCCACCACCTTGGGCAGGAACGTGGGCGCAATGAACGGGTTCGAGCCAAAGGACGGGTCCATTGCAAACATCAGGTGGCCCTGGATGTGCGCCAGGTGGTCCTGCTGCATGTAGGCATACGCTGGGTGGTTCATGCACATGGCCGCGTTCTCGTCGGCCAGCGTGCGCTGCTCGGGCTCGGGCACCTCCTTGAGCAGCTCGCTGACGTTCGGGATCTTGAGCTGCTTGAGGAACCGCTCCTCCACGGCCTTGGCCTCATACAGGTCGGGCTTGGCGTCCGCGCGGGACAGCACGGCCTGCATCTGCGCCATGCGCTGGGTCTCGCTGAAGATATGCGGGTCGGACACCGGTATCACGTCGGTGTTCTTCTCAAAGTCCTCGCGCTCAATCTCAAGATCGGCGACCATGTCGCCCTTACGCATCTCGTCAAAGTGCCACCGGTTCAGGCGGCACAGCACCTTGATCAGGCGGGCCTGCGACTGGTGCAGTCGGGCGTGGATCGCGGAGTAGACGGCGGCGCCCTGCTCAATCAGCGCCTGGGTGGTGCCCACGGGCGCGTTGGAGTTGACGTCGGCGATCTTCTCCTCGGACGTGGTCACCACGCCCTTGGCGGCGTTGTCCAGCCAGCCCAGCAGCTCAAACAGCACGGGGCTGGGCGGGTTGAACGGCATGGGCATGGCGATCTTGCGGATGTCGTCCACGCCCGGTGCGCCCTCAATCTCGGCCACTTGGGTGACCTCAATCTGCTGGGTCTGGCCGCTGATCTTGGCGCCCTTGAGCTTGAGCATGGTGGCGGCGTTGTTGATGTGGGCGCTGTCCAGCAGCGCGCGCAGGGCGCCGGTCAGGGCCGCGCTCAGTCCACCGATCAGGTGGGGCAGGCCAATCGCAAACACGCCGCGCCACGGGATGAACTTGAACTCAATGATCCAGTCGAGCTTGGTCATCGTCTCGTCGCCATCTTCCCAGTTGCGGTACAAGCCGATTACCTCCGAGCTTTGCTCGTCGATCATCATGATGTACGGGGCCATCTGGCCTTTGGATTCCTTATCGTCCTCCAGCTCCAGCCAGGTGTAGACGTGGTACACCTTGCGCAGTCCGTCCTCGTTGTCTTGGAACTTGCGGCCCTCAATCTTGTCGTTGGCTTTCTGCGAGCGGGTCTGCTCGGGCTCTTGGCCAGAAGTGACGTGGGTGCCGTCCTTGTACATGCCGCTGGCAATGCGCCGGTCGTACTCCCACTCAGTGATCTCATGCACCTCAGCCGCGCGCTGGGCGGTGTAGAAGTTGCTGGCCGCAAAGGGCAGGATCATGCGGTCGATGGGCAGGAACTCAATCACCGGGCGCTTCTGGTTCTCGTCGTACCAGAGCTTGAGGTACTGCGAGCCGCCCAGTGGTAGCTGGGTCAGCATCTGCTCCTGCTCGTCGCGGAACTCTTCGATCTGCTCGGTGATCTGCCAGTTCAAGAAATCGCGCTTGCGCTCGGCACGCTCGGTCTTGAGGTCGTCCACCTTGCCAAGGATCTTGGTGCGCACGGGGCCGTCTGGCGGGAACAGCTCCTTGATGGCGCGGCTGGCAAAGTCCACGCAGCCCTCGGCCATAACCGGATGCACCGCCTTGCTGGCGCCCATGAAGTTAGCACCACCTGGGGCGTCCTTGCCCAAGCCGGTGCGCCGTAGGCCTTCCTCGTACTGCTTGTCGCGCTCCTCACGCGCGTCCTTGTCCTTGTCCAACAAATTGATGTAGCGCATGCCCAGGGTGTCAAGCTCAAAGCCGTCCATTGACTCAGCCAGGTTGGAGTAGAAGTCGGGCGACTCCTCTGGGCCGCTGGTCTCCATGCTCACCACGGCAGAGCCGTCGGGCATCTCCATCACATCCGACACGTCCTCTGGCAGCTCCACGTCCGCCGAACCGTCCTCGTTCAAGTCGGGGTCCATCTCGTCGTTTTGGTTGTCGTAGGTGTCAGCCATTATTTTGCTTTCCTGTTGATCAGCTCGTACTGCATCACATCCATGTTGGGCGAGATTGTAACTTTCTCTTTGACTACACCGCCTGCGGCCTTGTTCATGTGCGGCTCTTTGGGATCATAAGTGCCACGGTTGCCGATAGCTGACTTGATGGCGTTGGGGTTAAAGACGCCTAAATTTTTAACTCCCATCTCGTTCATGTACATGGCATCATGCCCAAGGCTCTTAGCCGCCGCCATTACATCGGGGTCTTCTATCCATGCCCAATCACCGCTTGCCAATCTATCTTTTATGTAATCAAGCGATTTTCCGTGGTGCATAGCCCAGATGTTATCTGTCGGTTTAAGTGCTTTTGCTACTTTTGCAACGTGTTCTTTATTTTCGTAATCAAACGGGTTTTTTACCTGTACATATACGGGATACACCGCACCAGACATTTTGTCCGCTTGTTTGTTTTCCCCTGCGTAGCTATTTGCGAATTCGGTATCGGGTGATACAAAAGACATGCCTCGAATACCGGGGGTGATGGATTCAAACCCCCCGGTGTTGCGCATCTTTTCAGTGTAATTTGGGTCAGCTTCAGGGCTGGTTACTGGATGCCCGCCCGGTACACCTCGGGTGTAGTGGCGGGTGCCGTGGTACATGCGGCGCTTCTCTTTGCTAGGCTCCAAAAACTTGGCCAAATTTGTTTCACGTGAAACACTACCGCCTTCGTCGTAGCGGGAAGTGCCGCTTTCGGTTTTTGCTTCTTCCGGGTGGTAGCCCCACTCATGGATGGAATCGGCATTTGTCCACACGTGGCTGGCAGGCACGCGCATGCTGGCAACCTTGTAGTCGCCGCGAAGAACGCTGTCGCCGTGTTGCTTGGCGTAATCCTTGTTAATGGCAACCCAATCACCCTTGCGGATCATGTGCTTGAGCGGCGCTTCTTGTTTCATCGCCTCGTTGTACACGCTCGTTGGGATTGCGCGATGGATGAACACCATGGCGTTTGGTTTGCCCTTGACCCTTGTAATCTTGCTGTACGCATCACGGTCTGTTGGATCGCTGGCATTGGCATAGTAGCGCAACCCCTTGGCACTATAGAAGTCTTGGGGGTACATACCATTACTTGAAACATCATGCATCTGCGCCCCAAAGTGTGGGCCGGGCGCTCGGTGTGAGCCACGGTAGTCGTCATCATCGACCTCGCCGCCCTCGGCATAGCGCGGGATGCCGTTCTTGAGCACGTCCTCGCGCATGGCCGGGGTGATGTCAAACGTGTGGACTGGTGCCACTCTTTTGTTTCCGGAGCGGATCATGCCAAGCCCAGCGTTGTCGGGCACCATTTCGTCTTCATCGGTCTGAATGCCGCCCTGCTGAACTTGCACGCCGTGCTTCTTGCCAAACTTGTTCAAAAAAGCGGGCACCATTTTGTCATAGAAACCCTTCATGCCCTGTCCACCAATATTTAGGCCCTCGCCTTCATGCCTGTGCGTTGATTCTTTGGGTTGGCTAATTATTTTTTTGGCTAATTCTTCTCCTAAAAGTTTTGCCAATTTTTCTTCAGTTGCGCCGTGTTCTGCGTGTAATTGAGCACCGTTTAATCCCACAACATTAACATCCGCAACTGGCCCTAATGAAGGTAATGAGTATCGAGTAGCATCAATATGTTTTACTGCTTTGGCTAGACTGTACCTATCAGCCACAGTTTTTCCATGATTGATTGCAATCTGGTCGTAGCCGTTCTCGGCGGCGTGCTGGATCATGGCCTTGAGCGCCAACTCGTGCCAGTCTTTGGCGTGGGGGCCGTAGGGCACACCGGCGGCTTTGATGGCCGTCAATTGCTTTTTAGCCTGTAGTTCTTGATCATTTAAATCCATGAATTGCTTCCACAGATCGTGGATTATTCGTCCAGAAGTATCCCGCATCATGGAGTGCGCTTCTTTGCTGCGTTTGGCAGATTGCTTCAAATGCTTTTTGGCGGCTTCAAGTTCTTCCTTATTGATGTAACCCTTTTTCCGCCCCTGCTGATGCCAGTCGGACTGGATCTCTTCAATATGAAGTATCTTCTTGCCCTCGGGGCTGATGCGGTCTTTTGCCATGACGCTGGCCAAAATATTGGGCGTGCCACCGAAATGGTACCTCACGCCTTTAAAACCTTCATTCTTAGGCATGGGTGTGTGCAGCAGAATCTCGCGGTAGTTCTCGCCACCGGGGAGGGTGTAATCCTCATGGTGCGTCTG
>Ga0214921_10004505_pt1 | contig 20448 bp, 21 predicted proteins | sample LL1505_MetaG_FD_177992 | JGI IMG/M metagenome (GOLD analysis project Ga0214921, IMG submission 177992) | Freshwater microbial communities from Lake Lanier, Atlanta, Georgia, United States - LL-1505 | ecosystem: Environmental > Aquatic > Freshwater > Lake | place: USA: Georgia | collected...
AAGGGCATGAAATTTAGTAATTATTCCAAGATTGGTCCGGATGGTGTCATGCCAGTGAATACGGAAATTGAAAACATGGACATTATCATGGGAAAAGTAATGCCGATTAAAGAAGCGCGAAATGATTTGACGAAACGAATCAAGTTTGAAGATACCAGTAAATATTTCCGAACGGATGAACGCTGTTACATGGATAAGAATCATATTGGAATCAATGGAGAAGGCTATACGTCATGGAAATGTCGTATTCGGGCAGATCGTACACCGGAGATTGGTGACAAGTTTAGTTCGCGACACGGACAAAAGGGTACCGTTGGGAACATTATTCCGGAAGCAGACCTTCCCTTTACGGCAGAGGGTGTGAAACCGGACATTATCATTAATCCACATGCGATTCCGTCACGCATGACGATTGGGCAGCTCAAGGAGACACTGCTTGGGAAAGTATTGCTAGAGCTAGGAATCTTTGGAGATGGAACGGCGTTTACGGATTTATCGGTGGCAACCATTGCAGATGAGTTGAAAAAGGTAGGTTATGAATCTACAGGAAATGAAATCATGTATAATGCCTTGTCGGGTGAACAAATGGAATCCAGTATTTTCATTGGTCCATGCTTCTATCAACGTCTCAAGCATATGGTGGTAGACAAGCATCACAGTCGCTCACTTGGACCAGCAGTAGGACTGACGCGCCAACCAGCAGAAGGTCGGTCGCGTGACGGTGGTCTACGGTTCGGTGAAATGGAACGTGATTGTATGATCTCGCATGGTGCGTCTTGCTTTACCAAGGGAAGAATGTATGATGCATCCGATGCCTTCAAGGTACACGTATGTAAAAAGTGTGGTATGATTGCGTCGCATAATGATGCGGGACATATCCATCTGTGTAAGCTGTGTGACAATCGTACAGAATTCTCAGAAGTGAAGCTGCCGTATGCATGCAAGTTGTTGTTTCATGAATTGATTACGATGAATGTAGCACCGCGAATGATTACAAGATAATCTAGTCCTATTATAAATGCAAACCTATCGTTCTCTCCAAAAACCTTTTTTTAGTAAAGGCACGTCCGTCATTCCACTACATGTGTATACGTGCTGGCATACGAAACAGTTACCACCGTTGATGAAACAAAACGTAGAGCGAATGATTCGTGAGAATCCAGAAATGCAAATCCACGTGTACGATGAACAGGATTGCCGAATGTTTATCTCCGCCCATTTTGACCCCACCATTCTCCATGCGTATGATTCACTGGTTCCCTGTTCTTATAAATCGGATTTATGGAGATATTGTGTTCTCTACATCAAGGGTGGAATCTACGTAGACATCAAGTATAAGACGGTGAATGGGTTTCGCTTTGTAGGGTTGACGGATGGGGATCATTTTGTAAGAGATGCCGATACGCGTAACGTCTACACGGCTCTTCTGGTAAGTAGGCCGCGTAACCCCATTCTACTTCAATGTATTCAACAAATTGTCAAGAATGTAGCCAACAAGGAGTATGGCGACTCACCGATACATCCAACAGGTCCAGGGTTGTTAGGGTCTTACTTTACACAAGAAGAAAAGAATCGTATGGAATTGTATCATGGTGCACAATGGGAAATCAACAAATTTTATATTGTCTATAAAGATCGTATTGTGATGGAATTTTACGATCGTTACAGAGAAGAACAACACAAGTTTCAAAAAAACAAACGGTATATTGATTTATGGATAGACAAGGCCATTTATGTATGAGTAAACATCAATGCTTTTTTCTTTTTTGGTTTATGATGAACAGATTCAAATATCGTATGCCGAAATGGACCAAATATGGTAGCCCATGCTCGTTCTGTATAATGTCCGACCTCTGGATTAGAATGGACTGCTAATTCATCCATCAGTTGTTTGTATCGTGAGGGGTGATGCTGCAGAATATCGCGTTTGTCTATGGAAAAGATCCCATAGTAACAATGGAATCCTACATCGTGAAAGCCGTGACGTAAAAACCAGTTCCCAAAAGGACGTTGAGGACACGGGTATACTTTGGATTCATTGTTTAACAATTGATTCTGTGTATTTTGACAACAATACTCTTCTTGTGAAAAATCTAAAAATTGTTTATAAATGGAATCCGTTTCATTACCTATAAAGAAGGCTCGTTTTTTATGAAGAATACTCAAGAGAATCTTCACTGCAATTCTCTTTTTATAAGGCATGTCCGTGGACCCTGGTAGAAAGACAACGGTATTGGGCAAAGTAGAATAGTGTGTGACGACGTGATGTAAGTACGTGTGATCACACCGACCTACATTAGGTAGAGTGATTACTTTGGCAACGTATTTTTTTTCAAAGTTTTCATTGACTCCTTTGTTGTAAACGGTATAGGTGAATTGATGAAAAGGATACTCCAACGTCCAGGATAAGTCTTCATTGTATCTGGATACACAAATCATTACTTTTAACTTATATTTTCGCCTAGAATCAATGTCTACCTGGATAAGCATCTATACTCTTTGGCGTGAGCGATCTCCTACATCAAAAGCGGTTACATGGGCAGAGGTGTACTAAAGATTTCCGAAGAATGCGTTGAATCCAATTTCCATGATTCGTTTGACACGTTTGACAATTTCCTTCAAAGGAGAAGCCACGATCGTTTAAAAATGCTAAATCATTTTAAAAAGTGTTAAATCTTCTACTTCATTCCAATTATGGGCATGAAAACTTTCTAGTATATTCTTCATGGTTTCTTCTCCTGCAATGTCTGCTCTACCACGCTGACGAATATAGATGAATTCTTCCAAGGTTTTGGTCTTGTAATGATTCAGTTGTATGACACTGAGATCAATGGCTGGATTCCATGAGCCTTTTATGATGGTGCCATTCGTACATTTAATATGACCCTCTTTTACGTCAACATCATGTACCGTGTTGTACTTGACAAACGAATCCTTTTTGAAAAGGGTTTTGATGTGTGGATCACCGTTGCGCTGACACCAGGTGAATCGTTTACGTACGGGTTCATTGGTAAATGTTTTAAAAGAGTCACCAAAAAAACGCCAATTGATTCCTATACCTGCACAATCCCCCGTAATGTACTCTTGTACAAAGGCTTGGATAGTGGGATGTTTTTTCAAGACGATGAATTCATCACAATCCATATGAATGACATGACTCACCGTAGGCAGGATCGTTTCTGTAAAGTGGTCTATCGCCTTGCGCTGCATCACCTTTCCTGGAAAATGAATCACGTTTACCTTGGGAAGATGGATGCGGTGATAGGTGGGTACATCTTCATTATCATAAATATAAATGGCATCAAATCCAATGGATAAATGATGGTTGCAAAATTCTTCTATATAAAGATGTTCTAGTTTGGCAATACAAAACAAAACAATCATACTTTACTAAACAAATTAAACGTACACGCGTACGTTAACGTATGGAAAAGTTAGATTATTATGTAGAGCATAAACAAATTCCGAATTTATTGTTTCATGGTCCTTCTGGTAGTGGGAAAAAGACCATTTTGAAATCTTTTTTAAAACGTCTTTATCCGGATAAAGAAACGTTGGAACAACAAGTCATGTACGTGAATTGTGCTTATGGGAAAGGGATCAAATTTATTCGGGAAGAAGTGAAATACTTTTCTAAAATGAATACTCATAGTTTGTTCAAGTCGGTCGTTCTACTGAATGCAGAAAAGCTGACACCCGATGCCCAATTTGCATTGCGACGATGTATAGAACAATTCAGCTATAATACACGGTTTTTCATGGTGACGATTGACAAGTACAAGTTGATTCGGCCGATCTTGTCGCGTTTCTCTGAAATTTATATTAGTAGTCCCATCAATTTACATGAAGTTGGATTAAAAGCGTTTGCCTTTGACACATACGAAGCCAAGCAGCGTGCCTCCTTTGAAGAGATCATGACCCGTTTAACGAAAGAAAACATTCAATCGGTTGCTCACGAATTATACGAAGGAGGTCACTCTGCCTTGGATGTAGAGAAATGGGTCAATGCACAACCAGATAGCATAGAAAAGTATCGTTGGATTCTTTACTTTCACAAGATACGAAGTGAATGTCGTAACGAAGAACTCTTGCTGTACTTAATGTTGCATTTCTATACCTATGATTTGAGTCTTTCTTTTTTTATGTAAAACTATGTGGGCGATTCTATTAACGACCACGGTCCATGTTCATGATACGAATCATTTGCATCAAACGAAAAAGGAAGAACGGTTACAAACCTATTTAGAGTCTATTCGTCAATGGTTGCTTACAGATTTGCCCATTATAGTAGTAGAAAATTCTGGGTATACGTTTCCTGAGTTGAAAGGAACGCGTGTAGAAGTCATTACCTTGAATAGTATGGATGATATTCCATTTCATACCTATTTAAAATCCTTGATACAATTAAAAGGTAAAGGGTTATATGAAATACAATCCATACGATATGCATGTGAACACTCCAACATTCTGAAATCGTGTACCCATTTCATGAAAGTCACCGGCCGTTACTTTATTCCATCATTAGAAGGTATCTTACAATCTCTTCTTTCTACAAAAGCGGTTAGACAGCAGAACGAGAATCAATGTGAAGTCGTTGGATGTAGAAAAGATTATATAGAAACTATCTTTGATTATCTTGTTATGAAAGATTATACACTAACGCATCATGTAGAAGATGCGTATGAATATAGAATGTCTCTGATACCTCATACAGTGTTACCCATTATGCCTATTTCACCTACTCAAAGAGAAGTTACGATGAAATCAAAACATTCTTATAAAAATATATAGAGATATTTTCGCTATCACGTTCATGGATGACAACAACGTACCTACGCTACAAACGTCCCAGCAAGAATGGGCCATTCGTTTATCTCGCGTCATTCATCCTCTTATCTATGAGGGCATTCAGGCCATGTTTCAAGAAGCCGTCGGGATTTGCAAACAATCCGAAGAAGAGGATAAATATTTAATGACCTTTCAAAATATTCTAGCACGTATCCCCAAGTGGAACGAAGAGATCATTAAGAAGGAAACATCACGCATCATTGAAAAGAGTGGTTGCTCTTATCTAGAAGATTTATTGACCTGTGTCCATATTGCACAACTGAAGATTCTCTCTTCCATTCGTACGGGAAAGTCACAGAAAAAGGTAGAAATTGACATTCCCAAGTTGAATGGGTTTGTACACAAGGTGTACATTCACATTTCGCGTGAACTTTATGCCAGTGTCTACTTGTTTGAAAAGGGCATTGCACCTCTTGTCTTTCAACAAAATCGGAGCAAAGTCAATGAAATCATCAAGGAATCCATTTTGAATGCCATTCGGGATAGTATTCCCGTAGAACAGTTACTCAGGGCTTACCTAGATGAAACGACCGATTTCATGAAGGAGGTGCCGAAGGAGGAACCCAAGATAGAAAAGGAGTTAAAGTTTTCTAATCAAGATTCGGCGATTACGGTGAACAATGAGGCGATGGTCATTGAAGCGCCAAAGGACGTGGATACGCTGGAAAAGATTGCAGAGCAACGAAATAATCAAAGAAAGGCGGAAGAGGCCGCAGAGGCAGAGGAAGATAAAGTAAAGATATCCGATGAAGTGGTCATTATTGATGTAGAAGAGCTGGTGCCTGTCAAAGTGGAGATAGAGATACCAAAAGAGAAAAAAGAAGAGATTGATTTAGGGATTGAAATTTTATCATAATTTACTTAAGAAATCTATTAAGTATAGAAGGAAAAAATCTTTTTTCTTCTATATCTATGAACTCTTTGTTAGTATCGGCCATCATTGGAGTGATTTATGTCGTTATCAAAATGGCACTACATTATAAAGAGTCCCCGTCACCAAACATCAAAGAAGGAATTCTTGTGATGTTAAGTAGTATGGCAGGTTTATATGGAACGTCACAATTTGGAATGGTCAAACCAAAAGTAACCGAAGTCTTTACAGAAACACCAGGATTTTAACCTTCTTCAACTTCTCCTTCTTCTAGTTCTTCCGCTGCCGCTTCTTTCGCTGCTGCCGCTTCTTTCGCTTTTGTAAGTGCTTGTGTTAATCCTGATATAACCTCGTCATTCTCTTCTTTACTTTCAGGCGTTCTATAATGTTCCTTTCCCAGAAAATTAAGAAGTTCTAAAAACTTACTCCTAAGGACAATACGTGGGACTTCTGGACCAACTAAGTTTCTAAATTCACCTGCATAAGTGTGATTAAAACTGGCCTTTTCGTCTTCATTAAAAAATGTGCCCTGAACTACACCAATCTTTTCAAGAGGAGGGTGTATCAAATTAATGAAATCCTTTAATCTGCTAGTTACTGCATACATATGGACATGTCCACCATCTAGAGGAGCACCAGGATTTTTAGCAAGAAATCGTAGTCTATCATTGACTCTTTCCGCTTTTATAAAATTTATAAAATTTCTAACACCATCCTGTCCATCTGGGTCTAATGCTAGATAATAATCTTGAAATGATCTTACAACCCCAGGAATTTTACTTTCTGGATTTCCATAAAAAGCTAATAAATTTATATTCTGTACAAAAGGTTCTAACTTTACACGTAATAAATTAAGAAGGTATGCATCTGCTTTACCAGTATTATTTACACCCCGAAATTCATGACGGTCAACATTATATTCTAATGTTCCTCCCTTCATACGTTTCGTTTTTCTATTTCTTTTTCTACGTTTCGTTCTATAGTTCATATATTTAAGCACTACAAGACTCACACGGAACCGTAAAAGGGGTTGGTGCATGTTTCGCCTTTCGCCTCAAATAATAAATACCCGTTTTCAATCCTTTTTTCCATCCATAAAAGTGCATGGATGTCAAAATGGTATACGTTGGATCTTTAATCCATAAATTTAAACTTTGGGATTGACAAATAAACGCTCCACGATCTACTGCCATATCTATCAACTTTTTCATCGGCATTTCCCATACAATCCTATACCTCTGCTTCATTTCATCTGGAATGTCCAACTGTTGAACACTCCCTTGATTCGCAATAATGTTTTGCTTCACCGATTCATTCCATTTTCCCATCTCTATCAATTCACGTACCACATATTCATTCAAGACAATGAATTCACCCGCCAACGTTCGCCTCGTATACAGGTGACTCGTAATGGGTTCAATACACTCCGTATTCCCCAAAATCTGTGACGTAGACGCCGTTGGCATGGGTGCCACCAACAGAGAGTTTCGCACACCATGCTCCATCACCTTGGTTCGCAGTGCACTCCAATCGTACCGCCTCGCGTCAACACCCCATAAATCAAACTGAAACTTTCCCTCGGATAGCGGTGATCCACGAAACGTAGAGTAAGGACCCTGTTCCATCGCCAACTCCATACTGGTTTCCATCGCTGCATGGTACAACGTCTCAAAAATATTCCGGTTTACTTCTGCCGCTTCCTCACTAATAAACGGTAACTTTAGAAGGAAAAAGACATCGGCTAGACCTTGAACACCCAATCCAATCGGACGATGTCGCATGTTACTTCGCTTCGCCTTTTCCGTAGGATAATCGTTGATGTCAATGATTCGGTCTAGATTTCGCGTCACAATCTTGGTCACTCGGTGAAGCTCTTCATAAAGGAAGGCACCGTTCTTCACAAAGGCCGGAAGGGAGACACTTGCCAAGTTACACACGGCCGTTTCCTCTGGGCTACTGTACTGAATGATTTCCGTACAAAGATTAGACGATTGAATCACTCCAATATTCTTTTGGTTAGACTTTTCGTTACATGCATCCTTATATAGCAAGTAGGGCGTACCCGTTTCCATTTGTGAATTTAGAATTTGAAACCATAAATCACGCGCCTGAACCACTTTGGTCGCCTTTCCTTCTGACTCGTAGCGTTCGTAGAGCGCGCGATACTCGGCACCGTAGACACTGCTCAGGCCAGGACACTTGTGTGGACAGAAGAGGGACCAACTCTCCTGTTTCTCTACGCGTTCCATGAAAAGGTCCGGTACCCATAATCCATAAAAGAGATCACGTGCCTTGGAATTCTCATCTCCCGTATTTCGCTTCAAATCCAACCATGCCTCTATATCGGGATGTTCGGGTGAGAGGTACACGGCAATGGACCCATTACGTTTCCCGCCTCCTTGATCTACGTAGCGCGCTGTTTCATTAAAGACGCGAAGCATGGGAACTAGCCCGTTACTTTTACCATTGGTACCGTGAATCGGTGTATTGGAGGCGCGAATGTTATGAATGTGAATGCCGATGCCTCCAGCCCATTTAGAAATGAGAGCACAATCCTTCAAAGTATCAAAAATACCTTCAATGGAATCTTCCTGCATGGCAACGAGGAAACATGAACTCAACTGTTGATGTTTCGTCCCTGCATTGAACAAGGTAGGAGTAGCGTGCGTATAGTAGAGTTGAGACATTAAATGGTACGCTTGTTGTACCTTGTCTAACTGGGTACCATGTAGTGAAATGGCAACACGCATCCACATATGCTGAGGTCTCTCTACGATTTTGTCGCCTACTTTGAGAAGGTAAGCACGCTCCAACGTCTTGTACCCGAAATAGTCAAAAAGGTAGTCGCGTGAATAATCAATCATGCACTGGTAAGAGGAGGCAAGCTCGTAGACGGAGCCGGCGTACTGATCACTAATCCGACCGGCCTCGTCCAAGGCACAAACGACTTCATAAAAGGAGGCGCTGGTATTCTTGTGAAGGTTGGAGATGACGATGCGGCCGGCAAGTACACCGAAATCTGGATGGTTGGCGCACTGAGAGGCGCACTCTTGTGCAGTCAATTCGTCAATGTTAGAGGTAGAAATTTGATCGTGTAATTGATTGATGATTTGAATGACAAGGCGTGGAATGTCAATGCAAAGACGTGGCTCCATATGGGCCAACTTCCGAATTCGTTCCGATATTTTATCAAACAAGATGGGTTGCTTTGATCCATCACGTTTGATAACCTCCATGATCATATATCGTGTAAAGAGTTTAAGTTCTTTTCATTATATTTAACGGCGAGACTTCCTAGACTTTTTGGACCGGGATTTTCTACGAGACCCACCTTGCCACGGCATTTTTAAACCAAAAAAACCTGTAGACGGAGCTTGTCCATTTGGCTGAACTTTTTGTTCAAGCGTGGCGACTTTTTGTTCTAGTGCGAAGACTCTTCCTTCTAGTTCCATACTTTACCTTTTTATTTTTTCCTCCAGAAACGGTACAACCTCCAGGGTCATCCGCACAACGATTCAACTTTTCTATGGACTGTTGTATTTGTTTGGCGGTTTTACGTTCTATTTCTGCTATTCTTTCTTTGTACTTTTCCTTAAAGGTAACTTCTCTTTCAAACGGATCTACTCTTTGTTTTTTTTGAGCAGGTTCCATATATCCATCCGCAAAAGGAAGTACTAGTTTAATGTCTTCATCCGTAGGAGTATACCCATGTAAAGATGCATAGAGTAACAATTTCGGCGTTTTCAATCTAGTTTGATGCATGGCTCTACCATCTTGAAGAATGGCGGCGAAAACAACCTCTTCATCGGATCGCAATTCAGGCGTTGCATACATTAACGCGATTCCATTTTTGCGTACCGCAGCCATAACCACATCCTTCTGTCCCTTCATGGGAGGAGATGCATGTTCTAATGCCATTCCATTTTGGCTTACTGCAGCTATGACCACCTCTTTTGTTGCCTTTATTGCATCTGATGCAAAGTTCAACGCCATTCCGTTCTGACTTACTGCAGCAATCACCATATCTGCGTCCTGAATTCTCTTGTCTACATAATGTAGTGCCATTCCATTTTGACTTACAGCGGTCATAATCATTTCTTTGTCCATTACAGGTACATAGACAAGTGATGTCCCATCTCTTCGTAGGTGAGGTAGGACAAACTCTTTCGGTGGACGAATGGCAAATGGAAGCGCACGCGGATTTCGTAAGGCAAAAGATAAGACATCTCTATCGGCGCGCATTGCGGGTGATGCAAACCGCAATGCCATATTATTTTGATTTACAGCAGTGATGACAATCTCTTTATCGCCACGAAGCGCCTCCGATGCATATTCTAATGCCTCTCCGAAATTAGCGACTGCATAAAGGACTAATGTTTTATTACTCCTTTCTTCTATAGAATAATCTTTTAATAAATGTCCATTTCTTTTCAAGAATTCTCTTATTTCATAAGGTATTTTTTGAAAAAGGACACAATATTTTTGCTGTATCTCATCTAATAGAATGGGAGCAGTAACAGCTACTTCATCAGCAATAGTACCGCCTTTAAACCAACCATAATTTTCTGGATTATCATCAGGATGATATCCTTTGTATTCTATCCGATACAAAAAGGCAAGTATCTCTTCTCGTAAAGCATCGGTAGGAGTTGTGTCATATGCCTCTACTGTTTGATTGAATGACGCCAACGCTGCAGGTGGAATGACAGTGGCTCTACCAAAATCAATGAGTAATAAGGAAGGAGTCGTACCATGGAGTGGCTGTGTGACAACTACATTTGACAAGTGAAAATCATTATGAAAAAACCCTAGTTGTGCTAACATAATAAATAATCGTCGTGCCTTTTCTAACATGGAATAATCTTTTGTATGGTAAATATATTCATTTAAGTCTGGATTTTCATATCTAGGATTATGTGTAATAAGTTCCATAAAAATAAGACCCACCCTACCGGCTACATGTTCTCCTATGCGTGGAAAAACGACCATTAATTCTTCTTTTGTATAAACGTCTGCATACAAAATACTAGGTGCGATAGAACATCTAAATCTTGGTGGTGATCTTTCACAAACATCTTGATGAATGTGCACTTCGTCTTGAAATTCTTTGATAGGTGTAGCTTGTATAGGATGTCCATTGTATTTGGCCTCTTTCTCTATCGCAACTATTTTTAAAAGAACCGAACTGACTTCACATGGATTACTTAATACAGTAGATGGTGCTGAAGTTAATTTTAGTACAACCGCCTTTCGTTTGTTAAGTAATAAATGATGGGTTCCCTCGGTAAACCTTACTAATTCAGGCATGATGTCTGGTTCTTTTGTAAAGAGAACGCCTCCTTTTTGTTCTTTTCGTTTTCTTGTTCCCGCCTTCATATACAATACGGCGAGATTCTCCAGTTCTACTATTGGTTTCAGTTTTTGTGAAAGGATTAATAAAATAATCAACCCCACGGATATTGATAAGCAACCCTTCTCCTTTTTTTGTTTTCATGATGTCATGATTGATAGCATCTGGATAAGGGGTGAGGTTTCCATGATCATCTGGGTAATACCAACGAGGAGATAAAATAGGATCTTTTTTTAGAATAACTCGTTGTTGTTTAGTTGAAACATTTTCTTCTATCTTTCCATTCGGATCAATTAAATATGTATCTCCATTTATGGTTGTCATAAAAGGTGGATTATCGCTACCGATTTGTTCATTGATTTGACGATTTACTTCATCTGAATAATCTTCTTGTCCACCATACTCATCCATTGCATACCATTTCATGTTAATCACTCTGTGTGGTCTTCTGTCTGCCCGTGTAGTATGTGCAACTACTCTGTGTGGTTTTCTCTCATGTACTCTGTGTGATTCTGTCTCTGCACGTGAAGCTTCATGAGCGTGTCCTGTGTCTACTACTACACATTTTTTTCCAGACAAGTTTTTTTTTAATTGAATAATAAAAAATGTATAAAAGCCATCATATTTATGTGGGGTACCGTCACCTAAAATAGATTCTTGTAGTGATGGCTGTAAATGATAAGGGTGATCTTGAAGCCTTTTAAATCGTGTTGAAGTTGTATCACCTATTGTTTTTCTTACTGATTCTTTTAAAACTTCTTGAAAATGTTTAAAATTACGAAAAGGTACTCCATGTACACATAAAGAATCAAATATTCTTTCATAACCATCTGGAAATGTAACATGAAACCCATCAATCACACTACAAATCAATGGCATAAAAGTAGAGCTTTGTGAATTTTCATTTTCTGGTGTAATTGTCCACTCCGCCATACTATACCCTATTTGTTTTATTTTTTTTAAATGTAGCTAAGGCCTCCTTTGCATTCATTTTATACATGGTATTGATAAAAGCATGGTACCGTTTAGGTACAGATGGGTTACGTTTTGTTCCATCTAAAATAAATCCAAATGTCGCTACATCCAACGTATATTTTGTTTTTTCAAATACTTCTCTCGGAGTATACTTTTGAAACAATTCAGAAAAGTAAGCAATGACGCGATTTCCATAATCTATGGAACCCGTTTCCTTAGTATACTTGATCAATGCTATGGAAAACGCAGGATACCATGCATACCCATACAATAGTTGAAAGTACATCGGTGATAATCCTAAATATCGTTTGGATATCAATTCATCATAGTCTAAACGTCTACTGTTTTCCCAATCAATCAATTGATATTTCTTACATTTCATGATATTGTCTAGCTTGATATCACCATGGGCAATATTTCTTTTTTGTAACTCTACGAGTTGAGATAAAATATCTATAACAAATCGTTTCCATTCTGGAAAGGACATGGTCAACGGATCCATTATTGTACATTTACGATGAATGACAAAATAACACGTTTCCTGTCCAATCAGTTCAACACCATACACGATGGTACCTTGAAACGGTATACCGATCATATCATTCAAGGTATGTTTAAACCCTTCTAATTCTCGCATGAAATAGGTTTTTTTCGTATGTAAATACGTCTCCATGAATTCTTTCACTACGTAATTATGATCCATGCCAAACGCTTTCCATGTAGAAGAAGATATTTGTTTTTTTACCATGTCCTTCCCTACATAGAAATAAATGGCGCGAAGATCTTTTGGTATGACTAGATCTTCAAAATCCATCACTTTACCTTTCATACCAACACCATACACCCTACCTCCTTCCATAGTATATCATTTAAAAAATGAATTAGAAATAACCCTCGTAGGTAAACTATGTTGACGCTTGAAGATATTGTTGAAATGGACAACAAGAAAAATGAACATCTTCCTTGGAACAAATTGAACAAATCCCTCAAGTTAAAACGCATCATGGATTTTGCCAATGTCATGAAGGAACGCGACCAACTAGATGACGAAAAAACTACGCAGCTCAAACAAATGTTACGCGATAAGTTGGAACGCAAATGTTTACAACGGACAAAAGATGTCATTTATAACAAAGAAGAGGAACGTATTGAATCCATACCAGCGTTGGTATGCATACAACAAAAATATACGTTGCGTACAGATGCCGTGTCGCCCCTACATTCATTAGCACCTAAGAACAAAACAGTGAAGCATTCATAATGTCGGGAAGTTCACCGAAGAAGGGTCCATAGACGAGGTCATCGTCTACCCATCCACAGAGGGTACCGTCCATGTCAAAAATGGTATGTTCACGAATACAAAACAATTTGTGATTATAACTCCATAAACGAATATTATTTTTCTTTTTCCAAAGAACACATGGAATACCGTTATACGACGTGACCTTGCTGTTTTCTTTGTTCATGATCCATCTCGTTTCAAAAGGGGCTTTGCGGAGATCCTTGGAGGTAATCATTCCCTATAAAAAAATGGATTCTTTTTAATATCTTTTAAAGTATTCAAAGATATCAGGTATCGTTGTAACATATAATGGTCATAGAAGCTGAATATACTTTTCAAAATCATAATTATCAGGTAGTTCCAATAGTTCATTTTTATAGTACGATTCATAATATCGTCCCTTTTCTCCACAAAAAACATCTTTTCTAGCTGTAGTCCAATCCAAATATTGTGTTTCATGTGTCGTATCCACTATAGGAAATAAGGAACACTTGCCTCTGGTATGATATTTACAATTGCTGCATAACTTTAATGCGAAAATGGAAATAACTTGTGTCATGATAAGAAGACACTTCATTTCTACTTTTTATACATTTATGTTTATATTTTAAAATAAATAGAATAAGAAATGTCGTATCCTTCTCATCCATCCTGGGGATGGAACAAAGCATCACCCAAAACATCTCTGTATACCATTGGCATGGCTCATACGGCAAATGCTTTCATGTTAAATGTGGTTGAACTTGTTCATTGGACACCCATCATTCCAGCATTTTTCATGTCACAATCTATACTTACCAACCATGCTGTATGGACTACTCATTTTGATAACGATGAACAACGAACACTTTTATTTCTTCTGTCACCCATGATTGCTTTTTTTGGTGGTCTTCCAGGTATTATGATGCATACCTATGAAGGATGGCAAGTAGCACCGTTTGATAATCCATTAGAAGTAAATGTCCTGGTTACGGATAAAAACAATCAATGGCTAAGAATCGTTGCTTACTTTTTCATTTTCAATATGCAGTACATTGGATTACAAACGTTTTCTTATGCGGTACTAGGTCCAACTTATTTTTATGGATACTTGAAATGGTTATCTATGATGGGTTTCTTTATTGGTTATCTAGGGAATCAAGATTCCAAAGCTACCTTTTATTTTAATGGTGGGTCAACCTTTCCAATCGCTTGGACTACATTGATACCATTTATGATGGCTGCCTCTTTGAACATGTATGCATTTACAAAGTTTGGGATAGTATATTCGTTCGCTCCACTTTTGATTGCATCTGGAGGTATCATAGAAGGATTATTTGCAGAAACGGTGTTTGACCAAAAAATCCATGCATTTGCAGTGATACTGTTCAATTCCGGATTTTGGCTTGAATGGATGATGATTCAAAAAGCTGGTTATGCATTACAAGAAAGAGGGTGCAATCATACCGTGAATCAATAGTTGCATCACCATTTCATACGATCGGCGTTCCATAGTAGCTTGACCCGTCTTTACCATTGTATACACCTTTACACAAGGATTAAAGGCCATGTTTAAATGGACGGGTATTTCTTCTTCCGTTACGTAGTCATAGCAGTACGTAACGTTAAAATAAGGTTGTCGGTATTCCATGTGAGTAAAGCGACCGTGATACTCACGATTCCATGGAAAAATAAATTGATAATTTTCAAAGTGAACCAATTTATACTTTTCGCCGGGTTCTAATTTTTCTACGAGTTCCCACATACTTTGTACGGCGTTTTCCTCCACGCCCATAATCTAATGGATCGGTTCCATCCTCAAACGCATTACCTAATGTAGTCGGGTTCCATGAATTCCATGAGTTTTTGGGTTTTTTTGCGGGTCTTTCTGGTTCATCTATTTTAGGTTGTGCGATTGGTTCCCTATCAGGTAATGTAGATGTCGGTTCATATAATCCCACTTTGTATTGATCTGCTACTTCTTTTGATAAGCGTATAGCAGGTGCCAATGTAGGATACTGTGTAATTCCTGATTTTTTAGGAGGAACCGTCCATCTTTTTCTAAAAATTAATTTGTGTAAACATTTGTTATCAGGAGGTTCCATGTCAGTTAATTTTAATCTTAACTCCTCACTATCACCTGCTTCCGCTTTTTTCACTAATTTATCAATCTCATCTACTTGTGTAGCATCTAATTCTTCTGCTATTCCGAAATCAATCAATACTACGTTATCATCCTCTGTTAATAAAAAATTTTGTGAATTAGGATCTGCTTGTAATACACCACATTGTAATGCCGTACAATAAGCTCTAAGTGCTTTACTTTCTATTTCATAAACCTTCGCCTCGTATCTCTTTCGTACCTCGGGTAATGCTAAATCATATGAATCAACATATTCCATAAAAATGATACCCATGCGATAATGATTGTAGTGTTTCATGTCTATTAGTTTTGCGCGTTCTAACTCCTCATCTTCACCAACTTTGTATACAAGTTGACCTGGTGCAAACGTTTCAAATTGCTTTGCAGTAATGGCTTCATAAAATAATATGGCCGGACATGGTGGCATTAATTGTTTATCTAATGCACAGGCATATATTTTTTGTTGTAAACGAACTTCCTTACTTAAGTCATCCCAGTTTGTAGTTTTAGAATACGGATACAAATCGCCAAAATCTTCATAAGTTGCTCTACTACGATTGACTTCATGTGTAAATTTGTTTCTGATACGCATATCAAAACCCTGTACTTTCAAAATAAATACCCTTACTGGATTTTTCTTTTCATCTACAAACCCGGAATCTGTACCCGAGGTTACTCGGAATATTTGACCAAAATTACCTCGTGACATATATTCAATCTTAGTAAGCGGATGACTTAAAATTCTATAGACTTGGTCACGGTTTTCTTCCCCTGATACATTGGATAAAACACCTCCTCTCATTTTTAATTTTTTTCGCCTGGTTTTACGTGTTCGTTTTCCACCCATAACACTACATCCTTTCTTTTTCACTTCTTCTTCACATCTTGCTTTTTTTCTCTCACTTTCCCCTGTTTCCTCTATTTCTTTCGCTTCTCTATCTGCTTTCATTTTAGCATATCTTTCATCTTCTATTCTTCTATTTTCAGCGATTGTTTCAGCTGAAAGAGAAAGTCTACCCACTAATGGACGTCTTTTTATATCACATCTTCCATCCATACATGCTTGTTTTTTTTCGTGTAACATTGTTTTAGGTGCTAATGTTGTAGTGATTTTCTCTCTTCCTGCATGTTTTGTAGGTTTAAATAACCAATCGTCTAACAAATTGTCAGGATCTTTTGCTTTTAATGCCTGAATCAAAGGTAAACAATTACCTTGTTCCGCCTTTTGTATTAATGTTTCAAACGTCGTTATTTCACTGATTATTTTGGATGCTGATCCAAAATCAATCAATATTACGTTATCACCGCTTACTAAAAAATTTTGTGGTTGAGGATCTCTGTGTAATACACCACATTCTATTGCCGTACAATACGATCTAAATGCTTTATTTCTTAACCCTTGATCCCAAAATAATTCATCCGATAAATTGAATAAACTCTCACCGTTAATATATTCCATAAAAATAATCGCAACACGAAAATGCTGATAATCGCGTTCTAATGGCATTTGTCCATATTCTTCAAATACAAAATAACTTTTTAGATATTTTTCAAGTTCTGATGCAGTGATGGATCCATAATAGAGTATACATGGACATGGTGGCATAATTCCTTTTTCTATGGAAGATACATACACTTGTTGTTGTAGTAACGCCTCTTGTACTACATGGTGATCCCAGTTTACTTGTTTTGAATAAGGAAATAAACCATCATCCTCTGTGTATTCAGATTCAGGTTTGTGAGGGTCAGGATCCTGTCTACGTTTCATTCGCATGTCAATTCCCTGTACTTTTAAAATAAACACATTTACTGGGTTTTTGTTTTCATCTTCAAATCCGGATGCATCTGTGCCACGATACGTTACTTTAAATATGAATCCAAATGTACCTCGGGATACATATTCAATGGTAGTACCCGGATCACGCAATATTCTACGTATTAATGTTTCTTCGGAAAGATCAGTTTGAATTTTGTTTACAACACCACCTTTTCTCATACACTTTACTTCTATTAAAATTGATACTTAAACCCATTTTATCTGTTATCTATTGTATGGAAGAAACGGCCCTTGATTTGATGTGTGAATACTGTCAAGATAACCTTGACACTATGCACAAAGATTCCTTTTCTACCGACATGATTCAAGAAGTAAAAATCCTCTTGGAATCTCAATTTGATACCGTAGACGATGAGATCCTTCTCCATGCCTTGGTGATGCTTCCGTGCGGTCGCACTAGCTATCAGTGCCCACCTATGGAAAACGTAGAAGAGCGAATTGCCAAGATTCGTGCCAAGCCACAGCCTACCCAGCGTACGCCCGAATGGTATGAATATCGCCGCACTCTACTTACCGCCAGTGTCGCCTATAAAGCCCTAGGTACACCCGCCAAACAACGCGAATTGCTAAAACGTAGAGAAGCGCCCGTGGTCTCGCATGGTCACGTCTGTACAGAAGGTCCCATGCATTGGGGTGTCAAATATGAACCCATTTCCATCCAATACTATCAATGGAAGTATAATACCGTGGTAGAAGAGTTTGGCTGCATCACCCATGATGTATACACCACGTTAGGTGCGTCACCCGACGGCATCAATGTAAGCCCGGGTCCACTCTACGGTCGTATGTTGGAAATTAAAAATCCATTTACCCGTGAAATTACGGGTATACCCAAAGAAGAGTATTGGGTCCAGTGTCAAGTACAAATGGAAGTATGTGATTTAGATGCGTGTGACTTTTTAGAAACGAAATTCGTAGAGTACGAGTCGGAAGAAGCATTTCGCGCCGATGGAACCTTTCAGACGACTGCAGACGGGAAACCAAAAGGTATCTATTTACAATTCTTAACGGATACCGTTGTGTACGAATATGCACCATTTCAATGTACGGAAGAAGAGTATGTTGCATGGGAACGTACCAAAATGGATGACCGTACCTGGATTAAAACGGCATACTGGAAATTAGAAGAGGTTTCTAATGTTCTTATTCTGAGACAGCCTGCATGGTTTGCCTCGGTCGTAGACAAATTCATAACCATTTAAACATATCGTAAGTAATCACAAGATGAACAAATTTGTCACTACTTTTTTAAAAGGGAAACCCGATTTCAAAAGTGCAACGTGCATGAAGTATACGCTTACCAGAGATCAAGTCATCGCCCTACCTCTGCTTCGTCCTCCTTACCAAGCCGATTTAGACGATGCCAAGGTAAAGGAAATGATACGATCGTATCAAGTCAAGCCAGAATTCGGCTACTTTAAAAATAACATTGTCGTGGCCGTACGAATGACGGGACAAAAATGTTTGTATCTCGTAGATGGACAGCATCGCGTAGAGATGTGTAAACAACAGGCGATAGAGTATCCCTTTCAGGTTATTTTGTACGCCATTTCTACGGATGATGAAATGCGAGATTTGTTTCGTGAAATCAATTATGATTCATTTAAAAATCTCACCTACGTATCACTGGGTGCAGATACGGCGCGCTTAGTAGACGATTTCATGGACCATTACAAGGAGAAACCGTTCACTAAGAAAAAGGGTGAAACGCGCCTGTTTACATTGAAAGGGTTCACGGATGCTCTATCCGTCTACATTCAGAGATTTACGGATTTACAGACACTGGTTCAAGCCATGGAACAAAAACAACAGGAATTCATTCAACAAGTTGATTTTACACATTCTTATGCAGAAGAAAAAGAATGTATTCAATCCCAATGTATCTTACCTTTGAAAGAGTGTAACTTTATAGATTTTTTACTCACTGGTGCAGAACCCGTATACAAGGGAAAAGGAAAGACCATTTCCAAGACGATTCCTTTGTCTTTGAAAAAGTCGGTATGGAATCATTGGATGGGAATGGATGTGGGTGAAGCTAAATGTCCCGTTTGTAAAGTCACTACCATGTATCAAATGTCCTTTCATTGTGGTCACATTATAGCCAAAAGTAACGGTGGACCAAATACGGTGGATAATTTAAAACCGATTTGTCAAAGTTGTAACTCTTCCATGGGCAATCAAAACATGAATGCCTTTATTCATTTGTGTACCACTGGAATGCCAAGTAAGGAGGAACCGATCCTAACGTAGTATTGTCTTTGTTCGCGGTCAAGTTCGGTCCCTTATTGGCAATCTCCACAATTTTACCAGGCTGTAATGCATAACTAAAATATCTCAAATCAGACAAGTTTCCTGCAAACCCACCATTAGACGAAACATAAATATCACCATTGTTTTGTTTGGGTACACTACTTAAAATATGTCTTTTGGCTAACGACCCATTGATGTACACGTCTAGAGCATTATTGGTATCGCGAATGACTACATGAACCCATTTGTTCATGGGAAAATTCGGTATTTTGACTTGTTCATTCATCACGTTGAACGTATTCATCACGACAATCAATTCATTGGTATTGGGTGAAATGTACACCCCAGGTGAATTATTCGGCGTATTCATACCTGAATCTACATCTATATGCTGTTCTCCTTTATGAAAAATATGTTTGTATTGATAATTGGTAGAATCTACGGACGTGATGTTTAACCAGACGGACCATGAAAATTCAATTCCACTTTCATTATCGGATCTAGAGATGGGAATGGCACCCTGAACGGCTGGATCTTGTGATATGATCAATGGCGTATTCCCAGGTACCATTCCCTTAATCAAATAAGGACTATTGGTAGAAAAGAGCCACGGTCCTACTTTGAGAAAGAGTTGAATGATAAAGATGCAACCGATAAATACCAATAAAATGAACAAGAAGCGAACAAGTGGATTGCTTTCATCCATGTCCATGGAAAAAGAACTCATATACTATAGGTATAAAATTCACGTTTCATGAATACATAAAGGTGAATTCCATTGATCAAACGGTGTAGACGTAGACGTAGATTTACCCGATGCAATCAATACATTTAATGCTTCTAATCGTCTCTGAAGAGATTGCCCCGACGGTACTTTCCTAGATAATTGTTTCCATTTCCATTCAAATTGTAA
>Ga0214921_10004506_pt1 | contig 20447 bp, 22 predicted proteins | sample LL1505_MetaG_FD_177992 | JGI IMG/M metagenome (GOLD analysis project Ga0214921, IMG submission 177992) | Freshwater microbial communities from Lake Lanier, Atlanta, Georgia, United States - LL-1505 | ecosystem: Environmental > Aquatic > Freshwater > Lake | place: USA: Georgia | collected...
CTTCTGATTCCATTTCTCTTTTGTCTAGTTAAAATTAATAATTTTTTGCTAGACAGAGTTTATTTTACAGTCTCATTCTTTATTAAATAAAATCATCTTATTCTCATTCATAAAATTTATAACATATTGATTTCCATAATTTTCCTCTATAACACTATCGTTTATTAATTTTTCAAATGATTAAGAAATTTAAGCATCATTATCTGATTTTATTCCAATCCAAATTATATCTGTTAAAACATTTAAATCCTTATATGATTCATATAATAAATGTGCAAAAAAAGAGGTTAATGCTAAAAAGAAAACAAAATTAAAAATAACAAAGCCGTCAATTTGTTTTTTATTTAATATAACTTTTTTAAAATCTTTTGTATTATATCGCAATTGAATATTTTCACCTACTTGGTATAATACTTTCTTTGAAGTTTTAAACTTAAAAATATAGTAATTTTGATTTACCTTGTATTTTACTACCACAAGTCCATCTTCTCGTTGAATTATATTGCCAGTTATCAATTTTGTATAATTCATATCGTTGTCAATATCTTTAAAATAGTCTAAAGTTATCATAACGAAACCATACAAAGAGACGATAGAAAAGACTATCACCACTAACAATAATGAATTACGTTTTTGTTTAAGTATTTTATCTTTTGACATTATATATTATTCAGATGTATTCCAAAGCTAGAGAAGTTTTTCGCCTCACACTATGCTCACCCTCCGCACGCCGTGCATAACAACCTAAAACTCTCCCCTACACAAATATATAAAATTATTATTTATGTTTCTGCTTGGCAGTCACAAAGGGCTTCCCCCTACAATTCTAAACCTATTGAAAAAATCACAAAAAAAAGGGTTGCTCGCAAGAACAACCCTTTTTTTAATATAAAATTCTAAGCTAGAACTAAGCTCCAATTGCAATTCTTCTGAAAGAACTTACTGTTAAGCCTTTGCTAATTCCGTCTAATAACTGAGCAACAGTTTTAGAACTATCTTTAACAAATTCTTGGTTCAATAAAGTACTGTCTTTGTAGAATTTATTTAGTTTACCTAAAGCAATTTTTTCAAGCATTTCTTCTGGTTTACCTTCTGCTCTTGCTTGCTCTTTTCCTACTTCAATTTCTCTTTGTACAATAGTAGCATCTACTTGGTCTTTGTCAACAGCAATTGGTCTCATTGCAGCAATTTGCATCGCAACATCTTTACCAACTTCTTCCACAGAAGCACCATTTACGTTTTTCAATTCTACAATTACACCCAATTTACCATTAGAGTGAATATAAGGAATTACTTTTTCACCAGTTACGTTTTCGTAAGAATGAATTACCAATTTCTCACCAGTTTTACCAGTAAGTTCCACAATAGCTTCTTCAATTGTTCTTCCATCAGCTAAAGGAGTAGCCAATAAAGTTTCAGCATCAGCAGCATTAGTTGCTACTGCTACTTCTAAAATAGTATTTGCCATGTTACGGAAATCATCTACTTTAGAAACAGGCTCAGTTTCACATGCAAAAGCCAATAATTTTGCATTAGAAGCATCTTCATTTACATGAATTAAAACTATACCTTCAGCTGTTACGTTTTCAGCTCTAGCCGCCGATACTTTTTGCCCTTTTTTACGAAGTAAATCTACTGCAACTTCAAAATCACCTTCTGCCTCGGTAAGTGCTTTTTTACAATCCATCATACCGGCACCGGTCATTTGTCTCAGCTTGTTTACGTCTTGTGCTGTAATTGCCATAATAATATTAAATAAGGTTTGATAACAAAGTTTTAAAAAAAAATGAACATTAAATAAATTATCTAATGTTCATTTTCGGTAAAGATATATATAAAATATTTATTTACTAAGCTTCAGCTTCTTCTTTTTTTTGTGCTATCGCTTCAGCGTCTTTTTCTTTATCGTCTTCTTCTTCTTTATTTTTCTTTCTTTCTACTAAAGCTTCTTCAATAGCTTGTCCGATATAAGAAGTGATGATTGCGATAGATTTAAAAGCATCGTCGTTGCCAGGAATCACATAATCAACTGAATCAGGATTAGAGTTTGTATCTACAATAGCAAATACAGGTATGCCTAATCTTTTTGCTTCAGCAATTGCAATGTGTTCTTTTTTAGCATCTACGATAAATAAAGCTGCAGGTAAACGAGTAAGGTCAGCAATACCGCCCAATACGTTTTCCATTTTAATACGGTCACGAGTAATTGTTAATTGCTCTTTTTTAGCTAAGCTTTTAAATGCTTCGTCTTTCATTAATTTGTCAACAGTTGACATTTTCTTTAATGATTTACGAATTGTAACAAAGTTGGTAAGCATACCGCCCAACCATCTGTCAGTTACAAAAGGCATTTTTAATCTTTTCGCTTCAGCAGTAACAAACTCACGAGCTTGCTTCTTGGTAGCTACAAAAAGCACCTTACGACCAGATTTAACAATATTTTTGATAGCTGCTTGCGCTTCTTCTAAACAAGCTGCTGTTTTGTTGAGATCAAGGATGTGTATCCCGTTACGCTCCATAAAAATATATGGTGCCATTTTAGGATTCCATTTTCTCGTTAGGTGACCGAAGTGTACACCCGCCTCTAATAGGTCTTTGTAATTAACGTTTGACATTTAGTTAATATATTGTAATATAAAATAAGTGCGTGAATATTAACGCTTACTGAATTGGAATCTCTTTCTTGCTTTAGCTCTACCGTATTTCTTACGCTCAACCATTTTAGGGTTACGAGTAAGGAATCCTTCTTTCTTAAGTGGAGAACGATTTTCTTCATTTTCTTGTACCAAAGCACGAGAGATGGCTAAACGCACAGCCTCAGCTTGACCACTGATTCCACCACCTTTTACATTTACAGTAATATCGTGTTTTGCAATTTCATTTAAAACTGCAAAAGGCTGATCTACAACTAATTGTAAAATTTCAGTAGGGAAATATTCTTTATAATCTCTTTTGTTCACGGTAACATTACCTGAACCTGGCTTTACGAAAATCCTTGCTACAGCGGTTTTTCTTCTGCCTATTGTGTTAATTACTGCCATTTTTATGAATTATAACTTTACTACAGTAGGTTGTTGTGCCTCATGAGGGTGGTTTGCACCTTCATATACATACAAATTGGTAAACAACTTTCTACCTAATCTAGTTTTTGGTAACATACCTTTTACAGCATGCTCAATAATAGATGCAGGTTTAGTTGATAACAACTGACGAGGAGTTTTGAAACGTTGTCCACCTGGGTAACCTGTGTGAGAAGTATAAACTTTCTCATTCATTTTTTTACCAGTGAATCTGATTTTTTCAGCGTTGATAACAATTACGTTATCCCCAGTGTCCACATTAGGAGTAAAACTCGGTTTGTGTTTGCCCCTTAAAATAGAAGCGATTTGAGTCGATAAACGACCAACGATCGCTTGCTCAGCATCAATAATCACCCACTTCTTGTCAGCGGTTGCGTTATTGATTGATACGGTTTTGTAAGTTAAAGCGTCCAACTTTAATCAATTTATGTTTTTCAATACTAAATACGGAATTTTCCCCTCAGTTAAAAGGGGTCACAAAGGTAAGCCTATTATTTTTAATATCCAAATACTTATAAAAAAAATTGCTTTTGTTTTATACATTCTTAGCTACTAATTTGTATAAAACTTCAAAATCTTTTGGATAAGGTGCTTCTGCTTGCAATAATTCGCCATTCAAATCTTCAAATGCAATGGTATGAGCATGAAGTGCAAATCTTTTTATCATGGCTGGTTCTTCATCTTCGCCAGAATGTTTGTATTTTTTCTTAATTTCAGACAGATACGGAATTTTCCCACCATATTGTTCGTCAGCCACAATGCTTGCATTTAAAGTGGCTAGATGTATCCTTATTTGATGCATTCTACCTGTGATGGGTCTGCATTCAACCAATGTATGTTTTTTAAAAACTTCAAGCGTTTTAAAAAAAGTTTCAGCTTGTTTACCATTTGTTTTATCAATTTTTACAATCCCAATTGGCAAAGGTAAAATTGGTAAATTCACATGCATAATATTGAAATCATGTATGCCATCTACTATTGCATGGTAAATTTTATTTACTTTTCTATGTTCAAAACTCATGGCTGCGTGGCGATAAGCCTCAGGATGTTTGGCTATTAGTAAAATTCCTGAAGTTTCTCTATCTAATCGGTGACACAATTGAAAATCGTCATTTATTTGCTTTACCAGCCTTAAAATATTTACATTTTCTCCTGCCCTATCGTCGAGCGAAGAAATTAAAGGTGGTTTATTGATAAACAAATAGTTGTCTGTTTCTTTTACAATAAGATTTTCAATATTGATTTTAGCCATTCTGTATTTTTTAATCCAAAGCTATAGTTTCTTTTTCTTTGGCTTTTCTTAATTTAAATGTAAAAGTGGTACCGTTTCCTAATTTACTAGTAACTGTAATTTTTGATCCGTGTGTTTGTAAAATTTGTTCTACAATAGACAATCCCAAACCGGTACCCCCATTTTCTTTTGATCTGCTTTTTTCTACTCTATAAAATCTGTCAAACAATCTTGGTAAATGTTCATCAGAAATACCTACGCCATTGTCTTTAATAATCACCTGAATTCCAGATTTATCCTTGTCAAGAATAATATTTATTTGACAATTTTCACCAGCATATTTAATGGCATTGTCTATTAAATTTATAAAAACTTGACTTATTCTAAATCGGTCGGCATTTACATGATAAGTATTTTTATTATCGTAAAACAGATTAATATTAGTATGTTTTTTATGCGCTTTGTCTTCCAATTGATCTACTACATCTTTAATTAAGTACACCAAATCAAAATCACGAATCTCCATTTTGGCCTGTCCTGTTTCTAATTGCGATAACGAGATTAAATCTTCTACCAAATGGTTTAGATTTTGCATACTTTTAGATGCTTTTTTCAAAAATCTGTCTCTAACACTTTTGTCATCTACAGCACCTTCACGTAAGGTTTCTATAAAACCTAAAGCAGAAAAAATGGGTGTTTTTAATTCATGCGAAACATCGGCTATAAACTCTCTTCTGTAGGATTCTAATTTTTTAAGCTCCTCAATTTCAATTTGTTTTAATCTTGCAAGCGTATAAATTTCTTGTTTTATTTTGGAAATTGGGTCATTCCCTTTTTTAATAAATGTACCTGCAATAGTAAATTCTTTTTTCTTCAATTTGTCTATCACACCATAAATATTGTTGAGTTCTCTGAAAATCAAAAACTCTAACACAAGATATATCAATAAAAAAGCTGAAACGAAAGTGATGGCAAAAGAGATAGTAAGAATGAGAAAATTGGCACTTTTAATAAGAGATAAAAATGCAACACTTATCAAGGCAATAATTATTGCCAACATAAATGCTACGCCTTTAGAACTAAATGAAAACATGAGTTTAAATTATTCAGTTTCAAATTTATAACCCACTCCTTTTACAGTTTTGATAATATTGAAGCCGATTTTTTCTCTTAATTTTCTAATATGTACATCAACTGTTCTATCAATTACAAAAACATCTAAACCCCAAATATGCTCAAGTAAATCTTGACGGGTATATACTTTATTTGAATTTTTGATTAGAAAACAAAGTAAATCAAACTCTTTTTTTGCCAATGAAACTTCTTCTCCAGCTTTAGTTACGGTGTAACTAGCTCTGTTGATTACAATATCATCTACCATAATGGTATCTTCATTGATCTGGGTTTTAGAACCTCTTCTGAATAAAGCACTAATCCTAGCAATTAAAGCTCTTGGTTTAATTGGTTTTGTAATATAATCATCAGCCCCAACATCAAAAGCTGCTATTTCTGTATATTCTTCAGAACGAGCAGTAAGAAAAATAATATAGGTATTATCAAAAACTTTAAACTCTCTTAATTGACGGCAGGTTTCTACTCCATCTTGCTGAGGCATCATCACATCAAGCAAAATTAAATTGGGCAAAAACTCTTTTGCTACTTGTATTGCTTTTTTGCCATCGTTGGCTGTTTTTACTATAAAACCTTCTTTGGAAAGATTATAATGTAAGAGCTCAAGTATGTCTTGATCGTCATCAACCACCAAAACTTTAAATTCTTTTTTTTCCATTTGAAGTTATTTAGAAAAGTAATTACTTAGAAATTCTTCTAGTGCAGGTCCTCTTAAATTTTTAGCCAAGATTTCACCCTTTTCATTTAAAATAAAAGTGGCAGGTATAGATTGAACACCGTAAGCAGCTCCTGCAATTGAGCTCCAACCTCTTAAATCAGAAACTTGTGGCCAAACTAAACCATCTTTTTTGATGGCTGTTTTCCAAGAATTTTTATTATCGTCGAGAGAGATACCTACAATTTCTAAGCCTTTTGATTTGTATTTGTTATAGGCCTTTACCACATTTGGATTTTCGGCTCTGCATGGTCTGCACCATGAAGCCCAAAAGTCAAGTATAATTATTTTGGCTTTGATTTGAGATAATTTTACAAAATTACCTGAAGTATCTGGCAAGAAAATCTCTGGAGCAATATCACCAATTTCTGGCAATGGTTTTGGCAGATTTTCTAAATATTGTTTTACCCTTGCTGAGTTTGGAAATTCTTTTGCATAATTTTTACGCAGGTCTGAAATGTTTTTCACCCCTACCTTTAAAAATAAATTGATTACAATTCTGTACATCAATTCTCTATTGGGTGAGTTTGGTTTTGATTTTTCAATAAGTATTTGACCTGCTTTTTGAAAATCAGCTTCTGTTTTATTTACATAATAAGAAAAATAATTATTCACTTTACCTACAAGCATTTCGCCGACGGTAAATGTTTCTTCTTCAAGTTCTCTTTTTGTGATGTAATTATTAAGATTGGTAGTATCTGAAATAATGAAAATAGAACTAAAATCGGCCATAAAAGTACCTTTATGGTTGCTATAAATTTTAGAAAAAAAGCCGTTTTGAGCACTTAAAACAGAATCTTCTTTCATTCTAAGTTCATTCATCAACAAATAAAACTTTGCAGAATCTGTTTTTGCCAACATAGCAATTTGATTTTTCTGACCAGCCAATTGTTTCATTGATTGGCCATAAGAAGCATTCACAGCAACGAATTGTGCAAAAAGGTCATTTTCAACTGAACCAGAAATTTTGGCGGTGCCCATAAAATTGGTGGCATCGGCACTAAAAATCAAGTTTTGTTCTTTTCCAATTACAATTATGGTTGCATTGTCTTGCGAAGTGCCAAGTTGATAAAAACCGTTGATGTAATTTCCTGAAATTTCAAATTGACCTTTAGAAATTTTTGCAGAATCAATTTTAAAAGCCTCACTTCCAAAATATTGATACAAGAAAATGTACTTTTGATTTTCTTTTAAATTGGATATTTTGCCCGAAATAGAAAAAGTATTCTTTGAGTAGGAAAAGGAAAAGGCAAAAAACAAGGTAATACACAAGCACCAAATCTTTTTAAACATATAGCTATTTTAAGAATTCCTTTTAAGTTTAATTCAAAAATACATATAATATTTACTTATAAAAAAGAATTGGTGCTTATTTTTAAATTAAGAAGTTTACTTTGCCATATTTAAAGGATTTCTCAAGCCTTTAGAAGCCGTAATGTCCATTTCTACACTGCCTACATACATCTCTGCTTTTGCCTTTAATGGAATTCTATTCAAATCGTCACTAAACCACGCTTTTATAGAATTTTTACCATTAAATAATCCATTTTCTGGCATAATGGGGGATAAAATAATGGCATTTACTTTTCCTAAATCAGTTTTAATTTTCTCTTTTCCTAAATATCTTAAACTAAAGTCATAAGTTTTATCGTCTAAGAATGATTTTAAGACAATAATATCTCCCACTTTTACAGAAGAAAAATCTACTGTTCTTAAATAATAATAACTGCTTACCAAGTCTTGTACATTTGTAGGTACCTGATACTCTTTATCTTCCTTGCCATTTTTATTTACATTCACTTTACCATCAGAATGATTAAAAGTGGTAATTTCTGTAAGTTTATATTTGCCTTCTTGAATAATTCTGTAAGCCTTTTGTGGTTTCATTGATGAAGTATCCACATAGGTACCATATTGATTTCTAATTTTTAAGAAAAAATCAAAACTACCTGTGGTTTTGCCTGTTATGTTCATTTTATAACAAACTTTGTCGTTAACTCTGTACAATTTTGGCAATACTTCTATATCAGCCACGCCTGCATTCACAAATCCGTAGTGAAATTTGTAACTTAAAACTTCTCCTGGTTCAAAACTTAATTGCGTTTGTTTACCCTCCATTTCTTTAGGACTAAAACTACTACTACATAAAGCTGTAATTAGAACTAATAAAATATGCTTTTTCATTTTTTTAAATTAATTATATACTTGCCTACATTTTCAAATCTTGTGCCAAAGTTTATTTGCTAAACTCTCTTACCACAAATAAATTTGATTTGTCGATATAATAACCATAATGAATTTTGTTGCCATAAGAGTAAACTACATGTAAATCAGGAGGTGTGGTGCCAAAATTAGCTCTTTCAAAATCTCTTATTTTATCTAAAACATTTTTATTGAGCAAACCAGTAAGGTGGTCAAATTTGGCATTGTCAAACAATGATTTAAAATAAAGAGTACTATTTACCATGGTGGAAGTATAAGAAGGTGTATAGCCCCAACCTGGATACATGTAAGCATTGTAACCTAAGCCCCAACCTACTCCATAGGTCATCATAAAAGGCGAAATATTGGGCCCCACCACAGGATTGATTTGCTGGCTAACTTCATGAGAACCAATGGCTACTTCAAGTAAACCATCACCCATATTATTGGCAACAATGGTGGGATTTCCATTGGTCATTTCACTAAAAAACTCTTTGGTAGTGGGAATTTCACTATCTAGCTTGCCATTTATTTCATTAAAAATAGGAGAGTTTTTTAAATCTAAAGGTTGATTGGCATACATATTATGATTTTTTACCAAGGTAAAACTATCTAAATCAACCACACATAAATTGATTTGCTCTGAAGAAGCAGTTAATCTCAACAATCTATTATTAATCAAAAATGAATTTCCTTTGATTTTACCACTTTCATTTTCAAGTTTGAAATTAAGTTTTCTGTAATCATTGGTTCTAAAAACAGGGTCTATCACAATTAAATGGGTGGTAGATGGTTCTTCGCAAGTGATGTAAAATTTGTGATTGAAATGATATAGTTTTTGATAAACTGCGGTATTGATAACACTGTTTGGCAAGGAGTTATCAATTTCAGAAATATTGGCTACCCCAAATTTAGCATCTTGTGGGGTATCATTTCCAGAGGCGATAAGTGCATCCCAAAAATATTTAAACTCAATATTATATTCTTGATTTACCACAAACTGTCCTTGTTTATAGGCTGAAAATTTGATTATGTTTTGACCATAAGGCACCCACATTATGTAAAAAACACCATCCATTTCAAAGCCTTTTAGTAAAACATCGGCTTTGGTGAGCACATTGATGGGTGTAACTACAAATGAACCAGTAGTTTTATTGATTGCAATTTGGGTAATTAATTTTGTTGGGGTATCGTAAAAATAAAGTGAAATATTGGCGCTATCTGCCACCATGCCTAGCATTTTGAATTTCTTTAAATTTTTTACCTCACTCACGATAGCAGAATTTCTTTTGGTACCCTTGATCCAGATAACTTCAATCTCGTTTTTGTTTTTGAACATGTAATTTAAAGAACCATCAACCCCAACAATACTCGCTACAAAACGATGGGTTTTGGTATCTAATTTCATGGTAAATGCCTCTTGTTGTGCATAAATACTTACCGAAATCACACTGAAAAGAATTGCTATTATATACTTTTTCATGAATTTGAATTTTTAAAGGAACATGACAATATTAATGCCATTTTGGTAATTTATCACCAAAAATTATGGTATTTTTAATACATTTGTAAAAATACTTCTTATGAAATTTAAAAAATATTACTTTTTACTCATCATGAGCCTTTTTATAGGCACATCATTCACTTTTAATTCTAATGCAAAAAAACCTTTTTTATTAGATAATTTTGAAGATGGCGATTTAATAAATCAATTAAAAACCAATTGGTTTAGTATGAGTGATTCTAATTCTGCCATGAAAATTGAAATTAAAGATTCGGGGGTGGACAGTATTGGCAAAGCACTTTTTGCTGATTTTGAAATAAAAGACGGTATTCAATGGCCTTGGGTAGCATTTGGCTGTGAATTTGACAAACAAAAACAAGAATACAATTTAGGCAGATACAATGCCATAAAATTTAGAGCCAAAGGAAAAGGATTTTTAATGACCCAAATTGTAACTACTTCCACCGAAAAAACTTATAATCACTATACAAAAGGGGTGCAACTTACTAATGATTGGACCACCTACACCCTTGATTTTGAAAAATTTAGACAAACTTGGGGCAAACCTGTGGAATGGGAGCCTGCCACAGCCAAAGGACTTAATTTTACTTTTGTAAAAGGTGGTGGAATGAGTAAAGGCACAGTATGGCTAGATAAAATTGAGTTTGTAAAGTTGAAAAAGTAGTAAGATATAATCAACTTTTTAATTTCATTCTTATTTTTACAAATTTATGATTTCATAGTTACTATAACCTTCATTCCTTATAAAAAACATAACTTTAAAAAGATTTTTTATAAAATAATCAAGTTTTTTTCACCTTCTTAATAATTGATTAGCAAATATTTACAAATAGTATTACTATTATGCGTTTAGCTTTTTCATAATTTATTTAAACAAAATAAATTTACACTTAGTTGTATAGACAAGTAACCTTAAAAAATAATTATGAAAAAACGCTTTATTCCCCTTTTCGCATTGTTTGCAACAGGTGTTGCATTTGCTGGAAACAAAAATTTAACAAAAACTAAAAACGGAGCAACTGCTCGTTTACAAGTAATTCACAACTCTGCTGATGCTGCAGCAAAAACTGTTGATGTTTATGCAGGAAGCACATTGTTAATTAATGATTTTGATTTTAGAGAAGCAACTCCTTACATTGATGTTCCTGCAGGAGTTGATATTCGTTTAGGTTTTGCACCAAGTACTAGTTCTTCAGTAAATGATACCCTTCCTGGATTAGGGCAAACTGTACAATTTGAGGCTAATAAAACTTATGTAGCTGTTGCAAGTGGTAATATCCAAAATACTTATGCGGCTAACCCAAATGGTATTTCTACTAAATTTGGCATCATTGCTACTGAAGGGTCGGAGCAAACTGCTGGCGGTGTTGGTTTAAAATTCTTACATGGTGCTTCTGATGCTCCAGCTGTTGATATTGATGCTAGAGGTGTAGCTACATTAGAAAGTGATATTAAATTTAATGAGTTCTCAACTCAATATATTGGTGTGCAAGCTGCAAAATATATTGTAGATATCAATGTTGCTGGTACATCTACTACCGTTGCTACTTATATTGCAGATTTATCATCATTAGGTGGTGGTTCTGCTGTAGTATTTGCAAGTGGTTTTCTAAACCCAGCTGCAAATAACAATGGAGCTGAATTTGGAGTATTTGTTGCCTTACCTGATGGTAAAGTATTAGAATTAAAAGCACCAAGTGCTCGTTTACAAGTAATTCATAACTCTGCGGATGAAGCAGCTAATACTGTGGATGTTTATGCAGGAAGTGATTTATTGATTGATGATTTTGAATTTAGATCAGCAACTCCTTTTATTGATGTACCTGCTGAGACTAACATTCGTTTAGGTTTTGCTGCTGCAAATAGCACTTCTGTTAATGATACTATTGCTGGTTTAGGTCAAACTGTAAAATTTGTTGATGGCAAAACGTATGTAGCAGTTGCAACAGGAAATATACAAAATACTTATGCTGCTAATCCAAATAGTATCTCTACAAAATTTGGCATTATTGCTACTGAAGGTTCTGAATCATCTGTTAGTGGTGTTGGTCTAAAATTCTTACATGGTTCAAGTGATGCACCGGCAGTAGATATTATTGCAAGAGGAGCATTAACATTAGCTTCAAACTTAAAATTCAACGAATTTACTAGTTCTTATGGTGTTGTACCTGCAAACAAATATATTGTAGATATTAATTTAGCAGGCACTAATACAACAGCTGCTACTTATATTGCAGATTTGTCAACTTTAAATGGTGGCTCTGCAGTAGTATTTGCTAGTGGATTTATCGATACAGATGCGAATAATAACGGTGCTGAATTTGGTGTATTTGTTGCCCTACCTGATGGAAGTGTATTTGAATTGAAAGAACCAACTGCTCGTTTACAAGTAATTCACAACTCTGCTGATGCTGCTGCACAAAAAGTGGATGTGTATGCCGGTAGTGATTTATTGATTAATGATTTTGAATTTAGAGAAGCTACTGAATATATTGATGTACCTGCTGAGACAAATATTCGTTTAGGATTTGCTCCAAATACTAGTTCTTCGGTAAATGATACTATTGCAGGTTTAGGACAAACTGTGAAATTTGAAAATAGTAAAACGTATGTAGCTGTTGCAAATGGTGTTATTCAAAATACTTATACAGCAAACCCAGATGGAATTTCTACCAAATTTGGCATAGTAGCTTCTGAAGGTTCTGAATCATCAGTTGGTGGAGTTGGTTTAAAATTCTTACATGGTGTAACTGATGCTCCTGCAGTTGATATTTTAGCTAGAAATGTAGGTCCATTGGCTACTAATTTAAAATTCAATCAATTTACATCAAGCTATTCAGTAGTACCAGCTTCAAAATATGTGGTTGATGTAAATGCTGCAGGTACAAGCATAACTGTTGTTAGTTACGATGTAGATTTGAATGGTTTAACTGGTGGTTCGGCAGTGGTATTTGCTAGTGGTTTCTTATTCCCAGGTGATAATAACAATGGTGCAGACTTTGGTGTATTTGCAGCTTTACCTGATGGTACAGTAATCCAATTTGGTGAGCATAACAATACTTCTACAGGCATTGAAGATGCAACAGTTGCTTCAATCAATGTGTATCCAAACCCAAGTGCTGATGTTGTAACTGTTAATGGAGAAGTATCTTCAGTAATGGTTGTAAATCAATTAGGTCAGGTGGTGAAATCTATTAATTTAGATGCTAACAAATCATTTGAAGTAGCTGATTTGAATGCAGGTTTATATACAGTGTTATTAAAATCAAATGCTAAAGTTTATAGCACAAGATTATCTGTAGTAAAATAATTTAGAAATCCCCTCACAATTAAAAAGAGATGAATTCATTTATTGGATTCATCTCTTTTATTATTAAATGAATTGAAAAATTAATCAACACGTACTCAATTTTAAATTTAATTATTTCATACCCTAAGCTCATACCCCGTTAGGGTATGCTAATGTATTTCGCCCTTTCAGGGCTAATTTAGTTTAGTAATTTAATCTTAATTCAGTCTCAAAAAAACTGAAAACCGATAACTGATAACTGATAACTGAAAACTGAAAATGCACTACACACACGAAACCATCATGAATTTGGAGCTTAGAAAAAGAGCTACATTTATCAATTCATTATCAGGATTTAAAAGTTTGGGTTTAATTGGCACCCAAAATGCAAAGGGCGAAACTAATCTTGCTTTGTTTAGTTCATTGGTACATATCGGGGCAAATCCGCCTTATATTGCATTCATTAACAGACCCGACATGGTGGATAGACATACTTTAAGCAACATCAAAGAAACAGGATTTTATACCATCAATCATGTAAATCCTATTATATTCAAACAAGCACATCAAGCTTCTGCAAGTTATCCGCAAGAAGTTTCAGAATTTGATGTAACAGGCTTACATACAAGCTATAAAGACGATTTTTTTGCACCTTATGTAGCCGAAAGTAATATTCAACTAGGCGTTCAATTCAAAGAAATTATACCTATTGCAATCAATAATACCATTATGGTTATTGGTGAAATTGTTGCGGTGCATTTCCCTGATGAATGTTTGACAGAAGATGGATTTTTAGATATTGAAAAAGCGCAAACTGTAACTTGTTCTGGTTTGGATAGTTACCACACCACCCAAAAACTAGCTCGCTTAAGCTATGCAAAGCCCTACAAACCTGTTTCAGAAATTGAATGAAAAAACAACATTTGCCACAAAAAATATGTGTAGTTTGTAACAGACCATTTAATTGGAGAAAAAAATGGGAAAAATGCTGGGACGAGGTACAATATTGCAGTGATAGGTGCAGGAGTAAAAGGTAGACTTATTATACCGATCAATGAAGATTTACAATATAAAAATACTCAATTAAGTTGAGTGTAAAATGAGCAACAAAAACCCAAATTATATTTTTTCTATTGATGGTGATTAATGCAAAAGGCAAACCAACAATAATGCCTGTCATTAACATATACCAAAAACCACCAAGCCAATGCAACAAACCAAACATAATTATTGAAAATACTACACTTTTTGTTTTACTATATTTACCTAAAAATGAGCTTAATGCATAATTTCTATATAAACTTTCTTCAACAAAAGGTGCAAAAATTACATTGGCTATAAAAAATATGATAGTTTGTTTGCCAAGTGCAGTCATCGTTTCACCAGCTGGCACATAATCTCCAATATTTATTTGTAAATATTTTTGCATGGGTGAAAAAAGAAAAATATACCCAACTGCCAAAACAATTCCAGTACCTATTCCTCCAAAAATATCTTTTATCAACTCATTTTTATCTGCAAACCAACCATTCTTAAATATATTAAAACCATCTTTTTTTGATGTTATTAAAAGTGTAAACAGTAAACAAAGCTGAATTATTAAAATAAGGGTTGGAGTATTTTCAGTGATTTTATTTGGAATCTCAATTTCACTAACTCCATTGACACTAAAATAAACTGAAAAAATAATTATAAAAAGTAAGAACCAAAGTGGTGCTAAAATTAAATTTATCCAAGGTCTTTTTAAAGAGTTCATATTCAATAATATTTATATTGCAAACTAAAGAAAATAAATTAATATAATTGTGGATTCATTAAAGTATTAAATATTTCAATAAAAATTAATTCCTAAAAGTAAAGCAGAAGTAAAACCTTGAGTTTTGCCAATTGGTAATGGAACTGTGCTATAATTTAAACGAGCTTGAAGGTCTAAAGTAAAATTATTTTTTCTGTAAATTTCATAACCAATACTTGATACAGCCCCAAATCCTGAATAATATTTTGTTTCAATGGTGTTTTCAGGTTTGGTGTCGTAAAAAACTGGGGCATCTGTACCTATACCAATTCCACCCAATACCCATAATTTATCAGTCATAAAATATTGAGTAGAAACAAATACTCCACCAAAATCTCTTAATCTTTTTCTATCAGTTATATCGTATTCGTAAATAGAAACGGCACCATTTAGCAATAATGCAAATTTAGGGTTTATCATATAACCAATTTTCCAATTAATGGCAAGATTGGTATTGTTTTGTGTTTTGTTTGGGAAACTCAAATTAGAATTTGCAATTCCTGATGAAAAGCCAAATACAACCCCTTTTCTAATTACATTTGAATTAGTTTGTGCTAATGCACCTATACTGAACAAAATACTTGTTGCAAACAAAGTTAATGATTTCATTTTTACCTTTTTTAGTTGATAAAACAAAGGTAAAATCAATTACTTTTTAAAAAGTTACCATAGGATAAATAATGAAAAACTAATACTTATTTCTAATTCTACTTAAGCTCTGAGTAGTAATCCCTAGATAAGAAGCAATATGTTTTTGAGCAATTCTTTGAATCATTTCTGGGTTTTTGTGCATCAATTCGGCATATCGCTGTTCGGCTGTTTTGGTAAGCAAATCAATTTGTTGTTGCTGCTTTTCAACAAATGAATTTTCAGCACCTAGTAAAAACAAAACACTTCCGAACTGACTTTTTTTAAGTTTTAAAATATTGTTAGCACTAATTTTTAATGCTGTAGTTTTTTCTAAAGCAATAGTTTCAAGTGGCGAAGGTGAACCTGTAATTAAAGACATGTGGTCAGCAAAAAAATTATTATCAAGTACTATATCTAAACAAACAAAATTATTTTCTTTCCAAAGCATTACACCACAAGCGCCATCAAGTATAAAATAAGCATTTTTTTCAATGTCACCATTGGCTTTAATTACTTCATTTTTCTTGAAAGTTACTTCTTCGCATAGGTCAGTAAATGATTTCCATATTTCAATGGGAGCATCAAAATATTTATCAAACGATTGTTTCAACTTCAGTTCATTCATAAAATAGTATTGTGATAAAATACAGAAGTATAAATCAAAATGATAGCACTAATTACTATCACAACATTAAGGTTTTAATTTATATTTTCCAATATAAGGCAAATTATCTCCTCCCATATATAAAAAACCTTTATACTCTTTTACAGAACCTGCTTCAGGCATAAATTTGCCTGTAGTGTCGAAAAATGTATTTAAGATTTTACCATTTTCATCAATGTGCATCACCATTCCAAATTTATCTTGTTTGGGTTGCATAAAATTTGGCAAGCTATAAACCAATTTTTTCATTCCTGGTTGAGGATGAATTTTATCAAGTGCATCGTTTCGTTTGGTGGTGAAGCCCAGCCAAAAAGTACCATCTTCTCGTATCGAAATTCCATTAGGAAAACCATGTAAATTATCCATAAAAACTTCTGATTTGCCTGCATTATCACCTTTTAGCCAATATTTTAGAATTCGATATTTGGTAGTTTCTACCATTAATATATAAGTTTCATCTTTTGAAATCACTACCCCATTGCCAAAAAATGTACCAGCAATAAGTGTTTTTACTTCTTTAGAAATAGGGTTAAATTGGTATAAGCTACCCGCGGGTTTCATTTCTAAAATTAATTTTCTACCATATTTTATAGTATAAGCACTTTCAGAAGATGTATTGGTAAAATAGATATTTTGTTTTGAATCTATATCTAAACCATTGGGAATCATAAATATATTTCCATTTTCGTCTTTATTGGTTAATAAAGTCACCTTTTTATCTGGACTTATACTTATTAAACCTTGTTTATGACTTAATGCAATTAAATTTTGGTTGCTATCGAAATGCAATCCAGCCACCCACGAACCTGCATCATAAAAAATTTCAATTTTTCCCTTGGTATCTATTTTCAAAATTTTTCCATCCGAAAAATCATTTTCAGCTTTATGTACACCACAATATAAATTGCCCAAACTATCAAAAACAATATCTTCGGCTCCTACCCAACCTGCTAAATCTACTTTTTCAATCTTTGATAATTCATTATTGACTTGGGTAACACCTTCAAATAAAGGTTTAACGGGAGGTTGCCACGCCAATGGTTTAATAGCACACGACTGAATAAAAAATATTGCTACTACAATACCACTCACTGAAATTGCTGATTTAATGCTCATTATCTTTGTATTTAATTGTAAAACAAAGGTAATGGCTTAAAAAAATGAATTACTCTACATATGTAAAGAAATCAAATTAGTTTTTTTCGGCTCTAATTCTAGATAATTGTGTGGCAGTAATCCCTAAAAAAGAGGCAATATGATAAAGCGGAATTTGTTGTTCTAAAGTTGGAAATTGTTTTTTAAATACTTCGTAATAGTCTTTAGCTTCAAGACTTAGTAAATTAACTTCTCTTATTTCTTTTTCTACAAAATAATATTCTGCCATTAATCTGCCAAGCCTTTCAAGGTCGGGACAAGTATTATAAAGTGCTTTAATATTGGCATAATCGGTTTCCCAAATAATGCAATTGGTTAAAGCTTGCTGTGCCAATTGATTAGGCATTTGAGTTATCAAAGAAGAATAAGCACCAATAAATGCAGGTGCTACAAAGAAATTTTTATTTAATTCTTGCCCTTGTTTGTTTATATAAAACGACCGAACTATGCCTTCTTGCAAAAAAGCAATTTTGGTAGCTACCTTATCAGTTTTACAAAAAAAATCATGTTTATTTAATTCTTTTTGAACAAAAATATCTTTTAACAAAATCCAAGTTTGGTCAGAAATTGGAGTAATATTGTTTAAGTAATTATATAATTCTTGCATAATTTATTTAAACTCCAAAATACAATAATTCTTTCATTTATCAACTCCTAGCTCTTTTCAATTTTATAATAAAAGTAAAATATCAAAATAGAAATAGCTATTAAAATTTACCCCATTACAATTTGTTAGTAAAAATAAATCATCCTAAGATTGCTTTTTTACCAAAACAAACTACATCAAAACCTAAAAACACAAATGCTATAAAAAGCAAAACCAGTTCTACTTGTGGTAAAACTGGTTTTGGTGAAATGTGATAAGATAAGAGGTGATAAGTGATAAGTGATAGGTGACAAGTGTTTAAACTTTTAACCTTAAACTTTTAACCTTAAACTTTTAACCTTAAACTCTTAACTTCTTAACTTCTTAACTCTTAACTTCTAAACTTTCGGTTTATTTGCTCCTTGTCCTTCAAAGTAGGTCTTGAGTTGGTTGGCTGCTGCTGCCATGCCTTCTACTCCTTTGGCAGCTCCTCTTTTGGCGGTGTCATATACCGACAAAGCAACCACATACGCCTCACTCCCTGCCAAAGCACGAGTATGAATAAGTTGAGAATTGAGTTCATCTAAAAGAAAAGAAACTTCATCCAACGACTCACAAAGTGCCAAATCTTTCTCTGCCTCCGATAAGTCATAAAACTGTGGTGCTAGTTTAGAATTGTTCTCTGCCAAGGTGAGTGCCTGTTTCACAAAAGGATAACGAGCATTGTCCATTTTGGGTAAACGCTGAAACTCTTTTGGGTCTAAACCTATCAAAAACGGCAATTTGGTTTTGATAGTGTTAATTGCTGTAATTACCTCCTGCACATCCGCCACAGAAAGTGTGGCATCAATTCTGTTTTGCATAATAATTGGGTTTAAAATTATTTTATTTCTAATTCAGCAAATGTAGTATCCAAATTTGAAGTAATAATACTGTAATTTATTAAGTTTTTTACTTCGGCTCCCAAAGGCTGAATTGCATATGTAAATTCATATTTATTATTTTTATAATATTTACTATAAAAATACTTTTCTTTACCAACTTTATCTAAAAGTAATGAATCTTGAAAACAATAAAATTTTGAATTATTTGTAACAGCAGAAATCACTTTTAATGCAACAACGTTATTTTTAGGTTGTAATGTAAAATCATTAACAAATGTAGCAGGGGCTTTGTCTGCATAATTAGTTGCAGTATTTCCATCAGCATAGTTTTCAGATTTTACGAATACAATATAATTATGTCCATTTTCATATTTCTTTTCAATCTTAATTGTATAATTTCCTTCAATATTAGTAACAGTTTCACCTTCACTTAAACCAAGAGAAAAATATCCTGTACCAGTACGTTCTTCAACTACGTAAACATTTGCATTAGCTACAGGCTTTCCTGTTTCACTATCAGTCACTTTTCCTTTAAATGTAAAGTTTTTGTCTTTTTTGCATCCGGATAAGAGTATGCAAAAAAGTATCGTTTTTAATATATTTTTCATTTTATTTACCAATCTATCAATGCATTAAGTTTAATTGTATCTTCAAATTTTGAATTAAATGGTATATAAACATTATCATCTTTTCCATTTCTAGTTTTTTTGAACGTAAAATATTGATTCTCTTTGTTTTTTAATGCTAAAGCATATAATACAGTATCAAATTTAGGATATTGTAAATTACATGAATCAATATCTAACCAATAATTTCTCCTATAAAAGATTTTGAACGGAACATTTGAATTTACATCTTTTCTCTTAACGTTTACTTTTACAACTACACTGTAAGGTATTATTGTAAAATCATTAGAAAAACTAGCAGGTGTTTTATTAACAAATGTAGTTGCAATTTCGCTTTCATCATATTCATATTTAGAACAACTTATAAAAAACTTTACTCCACCATCTTTTACATAATAGTTTTCTAGCTTTATCAAATATTCACCGTTTGAATTAGTATAAGCCTCTCTATTGACACTTATAATTCCAGAAATATCGTCAGTTGCAATTACTTTTGCACCAACAACTGGCTTACCTTTTTCACTATCAATGACCTTTCCTTTAAATATAAGGTCTTTGTCTTTTTTGCACCCTGATAAGATGATACAAAAAAGTATTGTTTTTAATATATTTTTCATTTTATTTAGGTCTTATTTATTTAAATTCCACAATTATAATAGTAATACTTTAATAAAAAAACTTTTTTTATTAAACTTAACATAGATTTAATATTCCACATTAGCATTTTGTAGTATTCAAAGATTAATTAGCACAATTGAGTGCATTTTTTAATCTTATGCCTTTTCTTGCAAATAAGCAAGGTTTTAAGACAATTGTGTTGGTTATTTGGACTCACTTGTATTTTGTGGGGAGTAGATTATCTTTGGAGTAAAATTTTACAAATTGGAAACAGGCTATTTATCCCATATATTTCCCAAAGGGTTATTAGAACATT
>Ga0214921_10004508_pt1 | contig 20442 bp, 15 predicted proteins | sample LL1505_MetaG_FD_177992 | JGI IMG/M metagenome (GOLD analysis project Ga0214921, IMG submission 177992) | Freshwater microbial communities from Lake Lanier, Atlanta, Georgia, United States - LL-1505 | ecosystem: Environmental > Aquatic > Freshwater > Lake | place: USA: Georgia | collected...
CCTTCTGCTCGGTGGTCTGGATGCCCAAAGCGCGCAGTTTTGCGGCCATATCGGCCTGCGCCTCGTCATTTTCGGCGCGAAAGGCGATGTGATGCACCGAGCCCGCGCCCAATTGCGCCATCGGCAGGGTGCTGGCGACCAGATCGATCCATTGCCCCAAGCCGGTGCCGCCTGCCTTAAATCGGCTGCGACCATCATGCTCCTGCACAAACTGCCAGCCAAAGGCGTCGGTAAGCCAGCGCGCGGTCTTGTCGGGCCGTGCCACATGCAGGGTCACTCCGGCAAAACCGGAAATCGCTTTGTCCTGTGCAATCGGCGAGGTCCAGACAGGGGTGGACGCCGCCTCGTCACCGCTGAAGGCAATCGAGAGATCCATGTGGTGCGGATCCCGGAACACCAGAGACGGGATGCCGAAGCGCTCGACCTGCCGGAAATCGACTCCATGCCGGCCGAGCCGCTCCGTCCAGAAAGCGAGGCTGGAAAGCGGAGCCTGAAACCATGTTTCCCCCGTCTCGCCGCTGCCCGCACGGCGCGGGCCGACATGGGTCCACGGAAAAAACGTCAAAATCGAACCCGGATTGGCCGGACCATCGCCATAATACAGATGCCACGTGCCCGGATCGTCATAATTGACGGTTTGCTTGACCATGCGAAGCCCCAGAACCTGCGTGTAGAACGCCACATTCTCCTTGGGCACCCCCGATACGGCCGTTACATGATGCAGTCCCGCGCTTTTGCTCATTTCAATATCCCGTGTCCATGTTTCGTGCTGGATGGTTGATAGGGGCAACATAGAGCTTTGGCGGGGGTTCGGACAGGGGGGAGGGGGGACTGCTTTTTCCCGTCCCGAAATCCTCCAGACTGTCATGACCGCCCTTTTGGCGGTCATCCACGTCTTTTGGTGGCGCGGGGCGGGTTATTCCGAACTTTTCGGTGCCGCCTTCACAATCGCTTCGGCGATTTTTGCAATTTGCTCTGATGGATTGGGGCCGGATGAGGATTGGTTGTTAAAGCCGGTTTCCTGTTGGCTATAAATGCAGTTGGCCGCATAGGTCAGGATGATATCCCGCTTGTCGGCATCTTTGGTGGTATGGACGAGCGCAACAAAAGTTTGAAGGGCGTTCTGCTTGTGTTTGTTGATGGCGTAATTGTGCCAATTGGCGATGTATATTCTGCCGCTGAAAACATTGAATAAAATTGATTGTCTTAGATTATTTGGTATTTTATTTTTTCAATTCACATAATCTGAAATTGAATTTTATATTTGTTCATCTTCCATTCTTAGCCTTCTTGCAGTCAGTGTTTCTCCCTCATATTTCCAAAAATCACTGCCACTTACTGTAACCCAATTATAGCCCTGATTGTGAATTGCAATCAATGCAGCGCGGCTTGGTGAAAGTATTTGACCATTAAAATCAACTTCGCCATTGGCCACAATAGTGCATGATACATTTTCATCTTTTGTAAACCTCAGAGTGGAACCGATAGGAATATTTAATTCAGAAAATTTAAGTCTTGAACGCCGATCTTGTGCTGCAGACGCTTTTTGCAGGGCCTGAACATCGCTTGCATCAACAACAACATCTGTTTGTGGTGTAACATCTTTTGGTTGGGCAATCAGAATGGCTGAACGAGCTTGATCAGGGTCTAGACGGAAAAATTCACGATTATTCCTAATTCGTTTGTCGGAAAATGCATTGTGTAATAATTTTTCAACTAGATTTGCATCGTGAACTTCGCCAGCATAAAAACACTGGAATGGTAGTGGTAAACTAGTATTATCTAATTCTTTTATTCTTTGCTCAACACTTGTATTTGTTTTGCCAATTTTTATTAAACCTTCCATCGCTTCATTTGTTAAGATATAAACAATTCCTGACATTTTAAAACTCCCATTATTTTAAACATTAAAATTATCATTTTTCTGCAAATGATCAATGTCCTAAGCTCGATCTGTGTATAATGCTTTAATGCAATTTCGTCCCCCATCCCCCTCCCGTATCCCCCTTTGGTGCAAGTGGTAATCTGGTTGAAATCGTCCTAAACAGGGGTTCGATCTTTGGCTGAGACATCTGCTGACCGGAGCTGGCATGTTCAAGAAAATCCTGATTGCGAACCGTGGCGAAATCGCTTGCCGTGTGATGAAAACCGCCAAGCGGATGGGCATCAAGACGGTGGCGGTCTATTCCGAGGCGGATAAGGATGCCATGCATGTGGCCATGGCCGACGAGGCGGTGTGCATCGGACCGGCGGCGGCGGCGCAATCCTATCTGGTGATCGAAAAGATCGTGGCGGCCTGCAAGGCCACAGGGGCCGAGGCCGTGCATCCGGGTTACGGATTTCTGTCCGAGCGTGCCGCCTTTGCCGAAGCGCTGGCTGCCGAAGGCATTGTGTTTATCGGCCCCAACAAGGTGGCCATCGAGGCGATGGGCGACAAGATCGAATCGAAGAAATTCGCCAATGCCGCCAAAGTCTCGACCGTGCCGGGCTATCTCGGCGTGATCGAAGATCCCGATCATGCGGTGAAAATTTCCGATGAGATAGGCTATCCGGTGATGATCAAGGCGTCGGCCGGCGGCGGCGGCAAGGGCATGCGCATTGCCTATTCGGCCGATGAAGTGGCCGAAGGCTTTGCCCGCGCCAAATCGGAAGCCGCCTCGTCATTCGGCGATGACCGGGTGTTTGTCGAGAAATTCATCGTCGACCCGCGCCATATCGAAATCCAGGTGTTGGGCGACAAGCACGGCAATGTGATCTATCTGGGCGAGCGCGAATGTTCGATCCAGCGGCGCAACCAGAAGGTGATCGAGGAAGCCCCGTCACCCTTGCTGGACGAGGCCACCCGCAAGATCATGGGCGAGCAAGCCGTCGCGCTGGCCAAGGCGGTGGGTTATGATTCCGCAGGCACGGTGGAATTTGTCGCCGGACAGGACAAAAGCTTCTTCTTCCTCGAAATGAACACCCGTTTGCAGGTGGAACATCCGGTGACGGAAATGATCACCGGTATCGATCTGGTCGAGCAAATGATCCGCGTCGCCTATGGCGAAAAGCTGACCATCACGCAATCGGATGTGAAGCTCAATGGCTGGGCGGTGGAAAGCCGCGTCTATGCCGAAGACCCGACCCGCAATTTCCTGCCATCCACGGGCCGTCTGGTCACCTATCGCCCGCCTGCCGAGGGTGAATTTGCCGGTGTCACGGTGCGCAATGATACGGGCGTTTACGAGGGCGGCGAAATCTCGATCTATTATGATCCGATGATTGCCAAGCTGGTCACCCACGGCAAAACCCGTGCGGAAGCGATTGAAGGCCAAGCCCGCGCGCTCGATGCCTTTGCAATCGAGGGGATCCGCCACAATATCCCGTTTCTGTGCGCCTTGATGGAACATCCGCGCTGGAAAGAGGGGGCTTTGTCGACCGGCTTCATCGCCGAGGAGTTCCCCGAAGGCTTCAAGCCGGTTGAACCGGCGGGCGAGGTTGCCCATCTGTTTGCCGCCGTGGCTGCGTCCATCGACCACAAGCTGAACAGCCGCAAGCGCGGCATTTCTGGCCAGATGCGCACCTCCAATCCCGTCACCTTCGATCATGTCCGCGTGGTGATGCTGGGCGGGCACGCGGTGCCTGTGACCCTGCACAGTGCCGCTCACGGTGACCATGAGGATCTGGTGGTGGAATTTGACGGCGGACACCGCCATCAGGTCCATTCCGACTGGCTGCCCGGCCAGCCTGTCTGGTCCGGCAGGATCGATTCCACGCTGGTGGTGATGCAGGTGCGGCCGATTTTGAACGGCGTCTCGCTGGCCCATAGCGGCTTTGCCAGCCATGCCCGCGTGCTGACCCGCGAGGAGGCGCATGCGCTGTCTTTGATGCCCGAAAAACTGGCAGGTGACAGCGGCAAGCAGGTGCTGTGCCCGATGCCGGGTCTGGTCAAGGCGATCAGCGTCAAAGTGGGGCAGGAGATCAAGGCGGGCGAAATGCTGTGCATCGTTGAAGCCATGAAGATGGAAAACGTTTTGCGCGCCGAGCGTGACGGTACTATTGCCTCGATTGCCGCCAAAGAGGGTGATAGTCTGGCGGTGGATGCCGTTATTCTGGAATTCGCATAATTCTTTCCGGCGGCAAGGAGGGGATACCATGCCGCTTTACTTTGCCTATGGCTCCAACATGGATGTGGCGGCGATGGCGCAACGCTGCCCGCGCTCAAAATTGTTGGGCGTGGCCAGACTGCCGCGCCATAAAGTGTTCATTATGACCGAAGGCTATGCCTCGGTGATCCGCGATCCGCGCCGCTCGGTGCTGGGTGCCTTGTGGGATGTGCCCTTTGCCGACATTCCCGCGCTCGACCGCTACGAGAGCCTGCAGACGGGGCTTTACACCAAAATCAGCCAGCCCGTGGTGATGGAAGACAAGGCTCTGGGCGGGGCCAAGCGCGCTTTGCTCTATGTCGGCCGTTCGGCAAAGACCGGCAAACCGAAGCCGGGCTATCTCGAACAGGTGCTATCGGCCGCCCGCGCATTGGGCCTGCCCGACGGGTATTTGTACGAGCTGGAACATGGCGAGCCCGCGCCGCGCAAGCCGGGGACACCGCTGTTTCGCGCGCCGGTGTGAGGGGTTTTGTCCCTTTGCGAGCTATGGTGAGACCGCAAAGACGTGGATACCCGCCACAAGGGCGGGCATGGCACGGGTGGTTTAGAGCCTAAAATCCCCCGCAGCGGTCATAACCGCCAGCGCGTCGGGGTTGTGCTAGCGCCAGTCTGCTGTCGGCAACACGGCCGGATCGACGAGGCAGCGATAGACGGCGTCTTCGCGGAAAGGAAATGCCCGCTCGACGTGCGGCGTCAGCCGCGCACCCAAGCCCGATCCCGCGGAAAGCTCAAGCAAGCCCCGATCTATGCGGGGTGCCGAAGCAAACAGGGCCTCGCGCAATTCATAGGCGGGCACCGGCCACTCGACCATTTCACCTTGCCCTGCAATGGCCGCATGGTAATTGGCCAGCATGCCGACGCCTGCCCCCCAGCAATGCACATAGACCTTGGTGCCGGTTTCCCTTGCGGTGGCGAACACGTCCATCACCGCCCCGACCCCCCCGATCACAGTCGCGTCAGGCTGAACGATGTCATAGCAGCCCGCGCGAAGCCGCGCGGCCAGTTCATCAGGGGTTGTCACAATCTCGCCGCCGGCAATGGGGGCGACAGCACTGCGGCGGAGAACGGGCAGATCGGTGATCGCATTCGGTCCCTGCACTTCTTCAAGAAATGCCGGTGTTAATCCGGTTCCCGCCTTGATGGCCGAGACGAAACCCAGCACGTCTTCGATACTTTGCGAAGGAATGGCGAGATTTTGCGTCATGTCGATGGCCACGGCAATGTTGCGGGTTGCAGCCGCTTTCATGGACCACATCGCTTTATCGGCCTGATGCTTTCGGGCCCTGATTTTGAAGGTCCCGATCCCGAGCGAGGCGACGTTCTCGATCTCGCGGGCCATAAAGGCGGGATCGGTGGAATCTCCGCCGCTGGCATAGACAGGAACCGGATGGGCGATGTTGCCACCCAGCGCTTTCCAGAGCGGGACATCCAGCCATTGCGCCCGCGCATCCTGCAGAGCGATCTCGAAAGCCGATACAACATGGCGGGCCGCGCCCTGAAAACTCCAATAGCCGGTGGTGGTCTCAATGTCGCGGATGATCGCCGCCAATTCGTCGAGAGAGCGGACCAGTAAAACCGGCGCCACCAACCGGACAATCTCGGCAAAGACTTTCGGGGCAAAGACGGCCAGATACCCTTCGCCCAGCCCGACAATGCCGTTGCTCAGGGTGATTTCAACCAGACCGGTGGTGCGCATACCGGCGGGAAGGTGCAACAACACCTCCGCATTGCCTTCGGGCGCTGCATAGGGAGCGCTCAGAAGAACGGGCCGGATCGAGCGAATAACCGGGGTCATTGCGATACCCTTGGGTGATCAAATGTAAAACCGAAACAAACAGCATATCGGTTTTTACAATTTGGCCCATTCTGCGATGGCCTTCAATCACTTACTTCTTGGCCGATTTTTCCCCTTAGCCGCTTTCTCGCCCCCCAGCGGCCGTCGGGCCAGCACTTCGCGCAGGAAGCGGCCGGTGTGGCTGGCTTGGATATCGTTGATTGGGAAGCGGTGCGAAGGAGTTTTGTCCCTTTGCGAGCTATGGTGAGACCGCAAAGACGTGGATACCCGCCACGAGGGCGGGCATGACAGCGTGGTTTAAAGGCTAAAATCTTCCAAGGGTGTCATGGCCGGATTTATTCCGGCCATCCACGGTTTGCTTTTTCGGGATCTTGCTATTTTTTGCTCGTCTTGGCGGTCTTTGCCTTCGCCGCCTTCTCGCCTCCCAGCGGCCTTCTGGCTAGCACTTCGCGGAGGAAGCGGCCGGTGTGGCTGGATTCGGAGGCGGCGATGTCTTTGGGGCGACCTTGGGCGACGATGACGCCGCCGCCGTCTCCGCCTTCGGGACCCATGTCGATGACCCAATCGGCGGTTTTGACCACTTCCAGATTGTGCTCGATCACCACCACCGTATTGCCCTGATCCACCAATTCGTGCAGCACTTCCATCAGCTTGGCGACATCGTGGAAATGCAGGCCGGTGGTCGGCTCGTCCAGAATATACAGCGTGCGGCCGGTGGCGCGTTTGGAGAGTTCCTTCGACAGTTTGACGCGCTGCGCCTCGCCGCCCGACAGGGTGGTGGCCTGCTGGCCGACCTTGACATAATCGAGGCCGACGCGCTTCAGGGTTTCCATCTTGTCGCGGATCGAGGGGACGGCCTTGAACAGCTGCAACGCCTCCTCGACGGTGGAATCCAGCACTTGCGCGATGGAATGGTCGCGGTATTTCACTTCCAGCGTCTCGCGGTCATAGCGCTTGCCCTTGCAGACATCGCAGGTGACATAGACATCGGGCAGAAAATGCATCTCGATCTTGATGACGCCGTCGCCCTGACAGGCCTCGCAGCGGCCGCCCTTGACGTTGAAGGAGAAGCGGCCGGGCGCATAGCCGCGCGCTTTGGCTTCGGGCAGGCCGGCAAACCATTCGCGGATCGGGGTAAAGGCACCGGTATAGGTGGCGGGATTGGAGCGCGGCGTGCGGCCGATCGGCGACTGGTCGATGTCGATCACCTTGTCGAGCAGCTCCAGCCCCTCGATCTTGTCGAACGGGGCGGGATGCTCGCCCGCACCATTGAGGCGGCGCGCGGCGGCTTTGTAGAGCGTGTCGATGATCAGCGTCGATTTGCCGCCGCCCGACACGCCGGTGATGCAACAGAACGTGCCGAGCGGGATTTCGGCGGTGACGTTTTTGAGGTTGTTGCCGCGTGCGCCGATCAGTTTGAGCATGCGCGCTTTGTTGATGGCGCGGCGTTTGTCCGGCACGGGCACCGATTTGGCCCCTGTCAGATAATCGGCGGTAAGCGAGTTTTTGGCGGCCAGAATATCCTTCGGCGTGCCTTGTGCGACAATCTGCCCGCCATGGATGCCCGCGCCGGGGCCGACATCGACCACCCAATCGGCCTGCAAGATCGCATCTTCGTCATGCTCGACCACGATCACGGTATTGCCGATGTCGCGCAGGCGGCGCAGGGTTTTGAGCAGGCGCTCATTGTCGCGCTGGTGCAGGCCGATCGAGGGTTCGTCCAGCACATAGAGCACGCCGGTAAGGCCCGAACCGATCTGCGAGGCCAGCCGGATGCGCTGGCTTTCGCCGCCCGACAGGCTGGCCGATCCGCGCGCCAGCGTGAGGTAATCCAGCCCTACATCCATCAGAAAGGCCAGACGGTCGCGGATTTCCTTCAACACGCGTCCGGCGATTTCGTTCTGTTTGGGAGTGAGGCGGGCGGGCAGGTTCTGCGCCCAGATCTGCGCATCGCGCACCGACAGCTGCGAGACCTCGCCGATATGCTCATGGGCGATTTTGACGGCCAGAGCCTCGGGCTTCAAGCGGTAGCCCTTGCAGGCGGGGCAGGGCGTTTCGGACATGAATTTGCCGATTTCCTCGCGCGCCCAATCGCTGTCGGTCTCTTTCCAGCGCCGCTCCAGATTGGGGATCACACCTTCGAAGGCTTTTTTGACCTCGTAAGCACGCATGCCGTCATCATAGGAAAAGCGCACCTCTTCCTTGCCGGTGCCGTAGAGAATGGCGATCTGGGCATCGGGCGGCAGGTCTTTCCACGCTTGCGACAGTTTGAAGCCGAAATGGCGGCCCAAGGCCTCCAGCGTCTGGCCGTAATAGGGCGAGGCCGATTTGGCCCACGGGGCAACAGCACCGTTGCGTAGTGTCAAGGTCGGGTCAGGGATCACCAGATCGGCATCCATGCTCATGGCATGGCCCAGACCGTCGCAGGACGGGCAGGCGCCGAACGGATTGTTGAAGGAGAACAGCCGGGGCTCGATCTCGGGAATGGTGAAGCCGGACACCGGACAGGCGAATTTCTGGCTCATGATCAACCGCTTGGCCTGACCCTTTTCGTCCTTCTCGTCGGCATATTCGATGATGGCAATGCCATCGGCCAGATCGAGCGCGGTTTCGAAGCTTTCGGCCAGCCGCGCGGCGATATCGGCGCGCACCACCAGACGGTCGATCACGATATCGATGTCGTGCTTGAGCTTTTTATCGAGGGCGGGCGCTTCGGCGATTTCAAAGAATTCACCGTCGATCTTGGCGCGCTGGAAGCCGCGCTTCTGGAAATCGGCCAATTCCTTGCGGTATTCGCCCTTGCGGCCACGCACCACGGGGGCAAGCAGGTACAGACGGGTTTTTTCGGGCAGAGCCAGCACCTTGTCCACCATCTGGCTGACCGTCTGGCTTTCGATCGGCAGGCCGGTGGCGGGCGAATAGGGGATGCCCGCACGCGCCCACAACAGGCGCATGTAATCGTGGATTTCGGTGACGGTGCCGACGGTGGAACGCGGATTTTTGGAGGTGGTTTTCTGCTCGATGGAGATGGCAGGCGACAGACCGTCGATCTGGTCGACATCGGGCTTCTGCATCATTTCGAGGAATTGGCGGGCATAGGCCGACAGGCTTTCGACATAACGGCGCTGTCCTTCTGCATAGATCGTATCGAAGGCCAGCGAGGATTTGCCCGAGCCCGACAGGCCGGTAAACACCACCAGCTTGTCGCGCGGGATCACCAGATCGACATTTTTGAGGTTGTGCTCGCGCGCACCGCGAATGGCGATGACCCGCTGGTCGGCAGCGGCTTTGCGGGAACGGTCAAACAGCTCGTCAACGGACGCCATAGCGCATCCCTTTTTGTAAAGTCATGTCATCGGGGTGAAACAGTCAGCGCGACTGTCACCTTTAAATAGGACAAAACCGGCAGATAAACAGCCCCAAGCCTGTTCTTTAGCAGGATTTGACGTTTATTGCCGTGCAAACAGCTCCGAAACTACCCCGCGCCTGTGGATAACAACACAGGGCGTCATGCCGCCTTTCGCAGTCTGCAGTTTTTTTGTCTATCAGCCTGATAGCCATCATTCCGAAGTTGAAAAAAACGAGCAAAGAGGGGGACCGCAAGGTCATTCATGCCTCCGATGCGGATAGACAATGACCAGTCATCCCAGCGATACTTTGAATAATAACAAAAAGCCGTTTTATCATTTAATTAATGACCAAATTTTAGTTTCCATTTTGCTGAAGTGATTGGAATGAACATTTTACCCGGATTTTGCGGCCAATGAGAGGACCAAAGCGATGGGTGATGGCTTCGTCATTTGATGAAAATGCCGATCGCTTCCATTATTATTTCACTGTGATTTCGGGGAACGCCCATATTACTGTCGCCAAAAAGGATGACGCGCAGGTATCAAGTCGCTGATCTGTTGCGATATCGTCTCCACGTTTATACCCGTCATCTGTTTGATCTATCCGCCCGCCATTTTTTTGATTTTTTGTGACATTGGTCTTGACAGGTAGGAACAAAATAGGAACATTATATAAAAAGTACAGGTGATGGTTGTTGTATGTGTTCCGCTCTGTCGGGCGGGATCGGGCAGGGCGCGTCACAAGTCATTGTTGATAAGTCGGTTTGAGGTGCTTTCGGGTGCGCGATGCGGCGGCGGGATCGGGTATGGTCCGCACATGATTCAGAGACGGGTTTGAGCGAGACAAGAGGGAACGAGATGTCGGGAAGCGTGAACAAAGTCATTCTGGTGGGCAATGTCGGACGGGATCCGGAAGTGCGCCGCCTCAATTCGGGCGAGCCGGTGGCAAGCTTTTCGGTCGCGACTTCCGAGACATGGCGCGACAAGGCTTCGGGCGAACGCAAAGAGCGGACCGAATGGCACAATGTGGTGATTTTCAACGAAAATCTTGCCAAGATCGCCGAGCAATATCTGAAAAAAGGCTCAAAAGTCTATCTCGAAGGCCAGTTGCAGACCCGTAAATTTACCGACAAGAACGGTGCCGAACGCCAGACCACGGAAGTGGTGCTGCAACGCTATCGCGGTGAATTGACCCTGTTGGATTCGCGCGGCAGCGGTGCGGCGGGCGGTGGTGATTTCGGGGCCGAGGATCGCGGCGGCGGTTCTGTCGGTTATGGAGGTGGCGGCATGTCCGGCGGTGGCTCATCCGGTGGTGGCTCGTCTGCCGGTGCTCGTTCTCCTGCACCCGCAGGCGGCGGCCATCTCGATGACGATATTCCTTTCTAGGACCGGGTAATCGGGGCCGGATAGTCCGGTTATGGATTATCAGGTTATGGATCATCCAGCACCCGACCGTCTTGTGCCAAAGTCTCTCCAACGGATGTGCGCCCAATGGGGCTGATCTGACGGGGGGGGGTGAACAGGCCAAAAATACTTGTCCTGTCCTTGCAAGAGTTGGATTGAGCCGATGAGCGAAAGCTATGATGCCGAACAGATGGCGCAGGCCATTTGTGAATGGGTGGGCATTGAAAGCCACACGGCGGATCGCGGGGGCGTCAATGCCATGCTCGATCATATCGCGGCCACGGCGCATCCTTCTTTGCAGCAGGAGCGGCTGGCCGGACAGGACGGCTTGGGCGATGTCCTGATCTTCCGGGCGGGGCCGCAAAGCAACGAGAAGCAAATCCTTGTGCTCAGCCATGTCGATACCGTCCATCCCAAAGGCACGCTGGCCCATGATCTGCCGATCCGCCGCGAGGGCGACAAGCTCTACGGGCCGGGGATTTATGACATGAAGGGCGGCGCCTATCTGGCGTTTCAGGCATTCACACAGGTGGCGCTGGCCAATACGGCCAAACGGCCGATGTGCTTTGTTTTCACACCCGACGAGGAAATCGGTTCGCCCACAACGCGCGCCTTGATCGAGGCCGAGGGGCTGAAATCGGTGGCGGTGCTGGTGACCGAGCCTGCCCGCGACGGTGGCAAGGTGGTGACTGCCCGTAAAGGTGTCGGCCGTTTCGATGTCGAGATCGAGGGGCGTCCGGCCCATTCGGGCACCAGCCATCCGAAAGGCCGTTCGGCCATCCGCGAAGCTGCCAAGCAGATTGTCGCCGTCGAGGCGATGACCGATTATGCCCGCGGTGTCACGACCTCGGTCGGGATGATGGAAGGCGGCACGGCGGCCAATACGATCCCGCAATTTGCTCGTTTCTGTATTGATTTGCGCGTCACCAATGCCGCCGACGGCGAAGCGATCTGCAGCACCATTCTGGGGCTAAAATCCTTTGATCCCGATATCAAAGTTCGTGTGACGGGCGGCATGAACCGTCCGCCTTACGAGAAAAACGAGGCGATGGCCGGCCTTTACGAGCAGGCCCGCGCACTGGCGCAGGATTTGGGGCAGGAAATGCACGATGTGCCGATGACGGGCGGCGGGGCCGACGGCAACTTTACCGCGGCGCTGGGCATCCCGACGCTCGACGGATTGGGCATTGACGGCGACGGCGCCCATACTTTGCATGAACATGCGCTGGTGTCCTCCATCGTCCCGCGCGCCAAACTGATGCAAAAGCTGCTCGAAACCCTGTAAGGACCGGCTTTTCAGTGATTCCGGTCTGTCCAGACATTCGCGGATGCGGATGCTTCTGCAGGCAGGGCTCGTGTTTGTCATTCCCTTTGCCTGCACTCGCTTGTGCGCCTGAACCCCCAGATTGTGCCCCGTGATCCCGATATCTCACTAACAGTTTGAAAACTATTACGGATTTGCCGGTAGACTGCTCGTGTTTTGATTGGCCCTTGGCCGGGGAATCGGCTAGAAGAAGGGGTCATTAATGATTCTGCGGATGGTAAGTTTTGGCCGACGACAACAAGAAGCCGCTCAGCGGCGGCGATCAGCAGGACATTCGTCCTGTTTCCATCACGGATGAGATGAAGCGCAGCTATCTGGATTACGCGATGAGCGTGATCGTGGCGCGTGCGCTCCCCGATGTGCGGGATGGCTTGAAGCCCGTGCATCGGCGCATTCTCTATTCGATGAATGAAAACGGCTACACGCCCGACAAGCCCTATCGCAAGTCGGCGCGTATCGTCGGTGACGTGATCGGTAAATACCATCCCCATGGTGACCAATCGATCTATGACGCGCTGGTGCGTATGGCGCAGAGCTTCTCGATGCGCCTGCCGCTGGTTGACGGCCAAGGCAATTTCGGTTCGGTGGATGGCGATCCCGCCGCCGCGATGCGTTATACCGAAGTGCGTCTGGCCCGCCCTGCCATGGGTCTGCTGGAAGATCTGGACAAGGAAACCGTCAATTTCCAGCCCAATTACGACGGGTCCGAGCATGAGCCGGTGGTTCTGCCTGCGCGCTATCCCAACCTGCTGGTCAATGGCGCGGGCGGCATTGCCGTCGGCATGGCCACCAATATTCCGCCGCATAATCTGGGCGAAATCATCGATGCCTGCACGGCCTATATGGCCGATCCCGGGATCACCATCGAAGATCTGACGGTGATCGTGCCGGGTCCGGATTTCCCGACCGGCGGCACGATTCTGGGGCGTGGCGGTATCCGCAACGCCTATGGCACCGGCCGCGGCTCGGTGATCATGCGGGCCAAGGCCAGCGTGGAAGAAATCCGCAAGGACCGCGAAGCCATCATCGTCACCGAAATTCCCTATCAGGTAAACAAGTCGTCGCTGATCGAGAAGATCGCCGATCTGGTTCGCGAGAAGCGGATCGAGGGCATTTCCGATCTGCGCGACGAGTCCGACCGCGACGGCATGCGCATCGTCATCGAGTTGAAACGCGATGCTGTCGGCGAGGTTGTGCTCAACCAGTTGTGGCGTTTCACCCCGATGCAGTCGACCTTCGGCTGCAACATGGTCGCGCTCAACGGCGGCCGCCCCGAATTGATGAACATCAAGGACATGATCTCGGCCTTCGTCGATTTCCGCGAAGAGGTCGTGTCCCGCCGCACCAAGTTCCTGCTCGGCAAGGCGCGCGACCGTGCGCATGTCCTGGTGGGTCTGGCGATTGCTGTGGCCAATATCGACGAGATGATCCGTATCATCCGTTCCGCGCCCGATCCGCAATCGGCACGCGATGCCCTGATGGGGCGTGATTGGCCTGCCTATGACATGGCCCCGCTGGTGGCTTTGATCGACGATCCGCGCCATCCGGTGTCGGATGCGGGCATTGTGCGCCTGTCTGAAACGCAGGCCCGCGCCATTCTCGATCTGCGCCTGCAACGCCTCACGGCTTTGGGCCGCGATGAAATTGCCGAAGAATTGAACGCTTTGGCCGTCGAAATTGCCGATTATCTCGAAATTCTGCGCTCGCGTATCCGCATCATGGAAATCGTCGGCAATGAATTGGCCACGATCAAAGCCGCGCATGCGACCCCGCGCCGCACGATCATTGTCGATTATGATTCCGATGTCGATGACGAGGATCTGATTGCGCGTGAAGAGATGGTCGTGACGGTCTCCCATGCCGGTTACATCAAGCGCGTGCCGCTTTCCACCTATCGGGCGCAGCGTCGCGGCGGCAAGGGCCGTTCGGGTATGGCCACCCGTGACGAGGATTTCGTGGCCCGCCTGTTTGTGGCCTCGACCCATGCACCGGTGCTGTTCTTCTCATCGCGCGGGCGGGTCTACAAGGAAAAAGTCTGGCGTTTGCCGCTGTCTGCTCCGCAGGCGCGCGGCAAGGCGCTGGTCAATATGCTGCCGCTCGAAGGCGACGAGCGCATCAACACCATCATGCCTTTGCCGGAAAACGAGGCGGATTGGGACAAGCTGGATGTGATGTTTGCCACGCGTGACGGCAATGTCCGGCGCAACAAGCTGTCGGATTTCGTCAACGTCAACCGCGCCGGCAAAATCGCCATGAAGCTGGACGAGGGCGATTCCATTGTCGATGTGCAGATGTGCACCGACCGAGACGATGTGTTGCTGACCACCACCAAAGGGCAGGGAATCCGCTTCTCGGTCGACGAGGTGCGGGTGTTCAAAGGCCGCGATTCCACCGGTGTGCGCGGTATTTCGCTGGCCAAAGAGGATCACGTCATCTCGATGGCGATCCTGCGCCATGTCGATGCCACCGCCGAGGAACGTGCTGCCTATATCAAAATGCGCCGCGCGGTCACCGGTGAAACCACGGCGGACGAGGTGGAGACCGAGGTCGAGGACACCGGTCTGCCCGAAACCAGCCTGTCACAAGAGCGGTATGCCGAATTGTCCGCGCTGGAACAGGTGGTGCTGACCATCTCCCAGAACGGCTATGGCAAGCGCACGGTCGCCTATGAAATCCGCACCACGGGTCGTGGCGGCAAAGGCATCGTCACCATGATCGTCAATGACCGCAACGGTCCGATTGTCGGCTCTTTCCCTGTTGAAACCAGTGACCAGATCATGCTGGTGACCGATGGCGGCCAGCTGATCCGTTGCCCGATCGAGGGTATCCGTATTGCAGGCCGCAACACGCAGGGCGTGATCGTCTTCAACACCGCCGATGACGAAAAGGTTGTCTCGGTGGAACGCGTGACCGATACCGGCGAGGATGACGAGGCGGGCGACGCCACGGCCGAGGCCGGTGATGACGCGCAGCCTTCGACCGATGTGCCGGATGCGGGCTAAGGCCCGTATCTGCGGAGATATGGATGAGAAGGGGGGCAAGCATGAGCCAGACAACCCGCCGCACCGCTTATTATGCGGGTTCGTTCGATCCTGTCACCAATGGCCATGTCGATGTGCTGGTGCGCGCTTGCGGGCTGGCTGACCGGCTGGTGGTCGGCATCGGCATCCATCCGGGCAAGACACCGCTGTTTTCGGCCGATGAGCGGGCCGAGATGATCACCGCCTCGATTTCTGAAGCTGCCAAGACGGCGGGCACCGAAATCAGCATCGTCACCTTTGCCGATCTGGTGGTGCATGCGGCGCGGCGCGAGGGGGCCAGCATGCTGATCCGCGGCTTGCGCGACGGCACCGATCTTGACTATGAAATGCAGATGGCGGGGATGAATGCGGCGATTGCGCCCGACATCCAGACGGTTTTTCTGCCCGCCTCGCCGATGGTACGTCCTATTACTGCCACATTGGTGCGCCAAATCGCATTGATGGGCGGGGATGTGACCTCCTTTGTGCCCGCAATTGTCGCCCGCAGATTGGCCGAAAAGGTCGCTTCCGCAAAAGCCTGATCTGCCGCACCCAAGCCAGATGCGGGCGGTGTCGGCTGATCCTGATTGAAACTGATGGCGTATTGAGTGATCCTGAACCTTTCCAATAACCGGAGTTGAACAATGATCCGCGCATTTTCGATGGCCCTGCTGTTTGTGGCAGGTTTGGTCTCAGTAAATCCGGGCTTGGCGCAAGCCCAGACAGCGGCCCCCAAGGCCGATCTGTCCAATCTTGTCTATCTCGAAACCAAAGCAGGCCGCATCACCATCAAATTGCGTCCCGATCTGGCCCCCAAGCATGTAGAGCGGATCAAGGAGCTGACCAAGCGCAAATTCTATGACGGTGTGGTGTTCCATCGCGTGATCGAAGGCTTTATGGCCCAGACGGGTGATCCCACCGGTACCGGCATGGGTGGTTCCGATCTGCCGAATCTGCCGCCCGAATTTACGCCGACCCCCTTCAAACGCGGCGTGCTGGGCATGGCGCGCGCACAGGCCCCCAATTCGGCCAATTCGCAATTCTTCATCATGTTCGGTGAAACGCCTTCTCTCAACAACCAGTATACGGTGTTCGGCGAAGTGGTCGATGGCATGGCGGCTGTTGATAAAATCAAGCGCGGCGACCCCACCAACAACGGCAAAGTCTTCCAGCCCGACAGCATCATCAGCATGCGGATGGCTTCAGACGTCAAATAATCCTGTGATACAGTCCCGTCATCGCTATAATCCGGTGGCGGCTGTTGATCTTTTGAGGCTCTGACCCTAAGCCAAGAGCCTGTTGTCCCTTACCTCAAGACAAAAGAAGAAGTGCAGATGAGCGTAGCCATTGAAGATACCATGATCCTCGAGACCACCCAGGGCACCGTTACCATCGGTATGCGTCCCGATCTGGCCCCCGGCCATGTCGCCCGTATCAAGGAATTGGTGCGGTCCGGTTTTTATGACGGGATCGTGTTCCACCGCGTGATCGAAGGCTTTATGGCCCAGACCGGTTGTCCGCATGGCACAGGCACCGGTGGGTCCGGCCACAAGCTGAAAGCCGAATTCAACGCCGAGCCGCATGTGCGCGGCACCTGCTCGATGGCGCGTGCGCAGAACCCGGATTCGGGTGACAGCCAGTTCTTCATCTGCTTTGGAGATGCCCGCTTCCTTGACCGCCAATATACGGTGTGGGGTCAGGTGATCAGCGGCATGGAGCATGTCGATGCGATCAAGCGCGGCGAGCCTGTCCACAATCCCGACAAGATCGTGCGTGCGCACATGGCCGAAGCCACTGCTGGGACTGCCGCAAGTGATGATGCAGAGGCGCCAAAGGCGAAAAAGCCTGCTGCCAAAAAGCCCGCTGCCAAAAAGCCTGCAGCCAAAAAGGCACCTGCCAAAAAAGCTGCTGCCAAAAAAGACGATTGATGACGAAAAAGGAGCCGGCCCCTTGAAGGGTGACCGGCTCCGCTGCGCTTTTTAAATGCGTGGATTAAAAAGTGCATCCGACCCATTCCTACAGCTTTGAATGGCGATTTGCGTAAATTAGGCATTTGTTTGTGCGCGTAAACAAATCACAGGATGTGACGCGCCGGATTTAAATCGGCGGTTGCAAAATGGATGATTTTGCTGCGCTTTGCCGCTTGTCGGGCGTGATGCCGCGCCGGTTTTGAGAGTGAATCCCGCCGATGAATGTCGATCTGTTCGATTTTGAACTGCCCGACAGCCGGATTGCCTTGCGTCCGGCGACCCCTCGTGATTCGGCCCGCATGCTGGTTGTCGAACCTGCGCAATGGCAGGACCGCACGATTGCCGATCTGGCGGGGTTTTTGCGCGCCGGTGATGTGGTGGTGGCCAATGACACCAAGGTCATTCCCGCCCGTCTGGTCGGGGTGCGGGTCAGGGACGGCAATCAGGCCCGCATGACGGTGACGCTGCACAAGCGCGAGGGGCTGGATCGCTGGCGTGCCTTTGTCAAACCCGCCAAAAAACTGCATCTCGATGAAACCGTGCTGTTTGACCCTGCCCGGACGGAGGATGGTCTGTCGGCGCGGGTGGTTGAGAAGGCCGATGGCGGCGAGGTGGTGTTTGTGTTCAACCGCTCGGGCGCGGCACTCGACAGCGCGATTGCCCAATGGGGCAGCATGCCGCTACCGCCCTATATCGCGACCCACCGCGCAGAGGATGATGCCGACCGGCATGATTATCAAACCCTGTTTGCCGCGCATGAGGGCGCGGTTGCCGCCCCTACGGCGGGCTTGCATTTCACGTCTGCGGTCAGGGCGGCGATCGAGCAATGCGGGGCCAGCGTGATCACCGTGACCCTGCATGTCGGTGCGGGCACATTCTTGCCGGTCAAGGCCGATGATACCGATGATCACCGCATGCACTCCGAATGGGGATCGCTGTCGCAAGAGGCCGCGCAGATCCTCAATGCCTGCCGCTTGCGCGGCGGGCGGATCGTGGCGGTGGGCACGACCTCGCTTAGAGTGCTGGAAACCGCCACCAGACCCGATGGCTCGTTCGGGGCTTGGGCGGGTGATACGGCGATTTTCATCACGCCCGGCTATCGCTTCAAGGCGGTGGATCTGCTGTTGACCAACTTCCATCTGCCGCGCTCGACCTTGTTCATGCTGGTCTCGGCCTTTTGCGGTTTGGAGCGGATGCAGGAGGTCTATCGTCATGCCATCGACCAGAATTATCGTTTTTATTCCTATGGCGATGCCTGCCTCTTGTATCGTGCCACGCATGATGCCAAGGGAGGGGATGCCCTTTCGGAAAACCCTTCATGACCGCTGATACGCCCCGTTCCACGCCCGATTTCAGGTTCTCCGTGCTGGCGCGTTCCGGCAAGGCGCGGCGGGGCAGCATCACCATGCCGCGCGGCGAAATCCGCACACCCGCTTTCATGCCTGTCGGCACGGCGGCGACTGTGAAGGCCATGTATACCGATCAGGTGCGCGCCACAGGCGCCGATGTGGTGCTGGGCAATGTCTACCATCTGATGCTCAGGCCGGGGGCCGAACGGGTCGCCCGTCTCGGCGGCTTGCATCATATGATGGGCTGGCAACATCCGATTTTGACGGATTCGGGTGGTTTTCAGGTGATGTCGCTAGCCAAATTGCGCAAGCTCACCGAGAAGGGCGTGGTGTTCAGCTCGCATATCGACGGCTCCAAGCATGAATTGACGCCCGAACGCTCGATTGAAATCCAGGGCCTGCTCGGGTCCGATATCCAGATGCAGCTGGATGAATGTGTCAAACTGCCTTGCACCGATCAGGTGGCGGAAAAGGCGATGGAATTGTCCTTGCGCTGGGCCGAACGCTGCAAAACGGCTTTCGGGGTGCAGGACGGCAAAGCCATGTTCGGCATTGTGCAGGGAGGGGCGGTGCCGCTGTTGCGCGAGCGCAGCGCGCAAGCCTTGGCGGGCATGGACCTCAAAGGCTATGCGGTCGGCGGTTTGGCGGTGGGCGAGCCGCAAGAGGTCATGATGCGGATGATCGAGGTGGTCGAACCGCATCTGCCGAGCGAGAAGCCGCGCTATCTGATGGGGGTGGGCACGCCCGATGATATTGTCGAGGCGGTGCGGCGCGGCATTGATATGTTTGACTGCGTGATGCCGACGCGCGCCGGACGCCACGGGCTGGTGTTCAGCCGCTTCGGCAAGATCAATCTGCGCAATGCCCGCCATGCCGATGATCCGCGTCCGCTTGATCCGCTCTCGGCCTGTCCGGCCGCGCGTGATTATTCGCGTGCTTACCTGCATCATCTGGTCAAAGCCGGAGAAATTCTCGGCATGATGCTGCTGACATGGGTCAATCTGGCCTATTATCAGGATCTGATGGCAGGCTTGCGGGCGGCGATCGAAGCCGACAGGCTCGATGATTTCATCGGCGAGACCAAAGAGGCATGGGCCAGAGGCGATATTGAACCCTTTGCCGGTTGATAAAAGACTGTGCCTTGCGCCGCGCTGCGCTATATAACGCATCAACCGCTTTCAGATTGAAGAGTTCGCCATGACCGGAACCGTGCGCACCACCGCCGAGCTTGATCCCCACCGCCGCAAATTGCTGTTTCGGGCATGGCACAGGGGCACGCGCGAGATGGATCTGATCATCGGCGGCTTTGCCGACGCCCATATCATCGGGTTCACCGATGAGGAACTGGCCGCCTTCGAGCATGTCTGTCAGGCTTCCGATCAGGATTTGATGACATGGATTGTCGGTGCCGTGCCGGTCTCCGAAGAATATGACACCCCGATGTTCCACCGCATCAAATCCTTCCATTCCCATCTGGTGCCGGTCAACCGCTGACAATGCGGCGGTTGACCGATTGTCCTCCAAACAGAAACTGACCTGATGAAGCCGCTTCTCGACCGTCTGCTGGACCATATTGAGGGCGCACAAAAGCTCACTTTGGCCCGCGTGCCCGATGGCTTCGATGCCCTGATTCTGGCCGATCTGACCCGTGCGCTGGCCCGCAAGGCCCCCGAACGCGCCGCCACTCTGGTGATGGTGGCGCGCGATGCCCAGCGGCAGGCCCAGCTTGAAGCGGGCATGGCCTTTGTCGCCCCCGAGCTTGAAGTGCTGACTTTTCCCAATTGGGATTGCCAGCCCTATGACCGCGTCTCGCCCAACGGGGCGATTGTGGCACGCCGCATGACGGTGCTGTCGCGGCTGGCGCGCTCTAAAGCCGGAGCCGACAAGCCGCGCTTGCTGATTGTGACCGCCAACGGACTGGTGCAGCGGGTGCCGCGTCGCGACAAAATGGCTGCAGAGACCTTTTCCTGCGCGCCGGGCAATATGATCGACATTCAGGCGCTGGCCGTCTGGCTCGAACATCACGGCTATCTGCGCGGGCCGACGGTGCGGGAAACCGGTGAATATGCGGTGCGCGGCGGCATT
>Ga0214921_10004509_pt1 | contig 20433 bp, 23 predicted proteins | sample LL1505_MetaG_FD_177992 | JGI IMG/M metagenome (GOLD analysis project Ga0214921, IMG submission 177992) | Freshwater microbial communities from Lake Lanier, Atlanta, Georgia, United States - LL-1505 | ecosystem: Environmental > Aquatic > Freshwater > Lake | place: USA: Georgia | collected...
TAACATACGCATTTTCCTCTTCATCCTCACCATCACCTCTAATAACACCGCGGCGGCCAATAGACCCAAGAACAGGCACCTTCTTCATAAGTCTAGCAGCTTGACGCATCTTCTCTTCTTCAAGTTCCTTTCTACGCTCAATCTCTGCCTTTTCCCTATCTTCCTCCTCCTTTTTCTTAGCCCACAGACTAGCCATCTCCGCAAATGATGGTGCTGAACTAGTAGAAGGCTTTAGCTCAGTTAGCTTTGGCTTTTCCGTTGGCTGGCGTCTTTCCATTGGTTGGGGCTTAAAAGGGGGGATAACTACATTATTTTTCTTAACTGCTCCTAGTGCTGGAAAATCATCTGCCGAGCTAAGATCAACAGGTTTTTGGTAATTAGGGTCCTCTGAAATTCGAACTTGTTCTGCAAACTTGGAGGCAAATGAACCAGTGCTTTTAGAATTAGGCTCACCATTTAGTGAAGTAATAGAGGCAAGAGTAGCTGGAGTAGTAAGAGCTGGCTTCTCTTTTCTATTGTCATGTGAAACTCTGCTAAAAGGATTTGAGTTATTACGTTCTTGGGAGAAATTTCTAGAAGGAGGTTCTAAGCCATCCCTTAGAGCACCATCTTTTACAGCGCCCTCCCTTAAAGCGCCTTCCCTTAGAAAAGATGGAACATATTTTTTAGACATCTTGGAAATATCACTACTATATTAATATACACATCGTTTTAAGTCTGTTTTAAATAATTACTATATTTCAAATTTTACTCAGCTATAATTACTAATAACATATAGAATCTCAACAACTTTCTTATTTCTATCCCCTAGATTTCTCGACCCATGATATGTATCATATTCTTTTTGGTACATTTTAACTTCACATCGAAGCTCTAAAAAAATCCTGTCCCAGTCATCACTAGTAACAAGCCCCTCATTATTGTAGGAAATTAAAGTGTATCTCGCCTTTTTCAGACAATTTCGTAACAAATCTAACATCGTATCATATGCGGTTCCACGTCCATTAAATGCCGATTTATTCCAGAATTTGGGAATACCAGACACTTTTGAGTATTCAGTCGGCGCCCGATTAAGAGCGATTAAATTTAACATAAAATAGTTTGAGCCATATGGATGTTCATTATATGGCGGATCCAAATAAATTAAATCTAATTCACCATCTTTAAATGTTGTTATTAGATTATTAATATCTGAATGATGACACTTACTTGCACAGCTACTACTGGACCATATGGGTCGAACTAATTCAATTGGTGCGAGTATGCGTTCTAAAGCATTTTCCGCCGCACCTCCAAAATGGCCGACACCATCTTTTTTATAGAAACCTCTAAAGACTCCCGCAGTATTAACATTAATACTTGCCTTAATTAGAAGCGGACCTAGTAAGTAACACTTTATATCCTCTTCAACACCGCTAATATACTTTAGCAAAGTATCAATTATCATAGCATTCTCGCGTGTGTAGAAACAGCGTTCATCTGCCTCCACTGAGTCTGTGTTTTTAGGCGCATAGAGTTCGGTTACAAAACCAATCTCTGTAGGTTCCTGACATAGTCTATCCATCTCATCAAAATGCTCTAATATTCGCTCCTTTTGTACTATGGTTGGCGTTTCAAGAAAACACTTAAGTAGAATATATGAATAGTACTCCATATCATTACTATGAAGTGTGGAAGATAAGGACATTAGCGCACGGCTAACTACACCGCTTCCCGCAAAGCCGTCAAATGCGACAAGGCGGCGACCAAGTTTAGAGCTAATTTCTTCAACAATTTCCATAATCCACGGGACTAGTTTCCGTTTGTTACCAATATATGTAATCATAGGCTGTAGAACGAACTCACTTTCAACAATTGCGTTCGCGGATGTGCTACTAAGAATCTGAATAAGCCGCGCTTTTTTGAGTCCGCTACATCCTTTAAGACCTCTATCTTTACAAAGCTGAAGTAATTCAGGTAGCTTTAGCTTTGTATAATCAGGTCTATCATCCTTATCCATTTATTAATTCTAATATATTATTCCTTAGACTATTTCCTCGGCTTTTTAAGAGATTTACGCATACTGGCTTTTGGTTTAGCTTTTTTACGCATACTAACATTTTTTACCTTTGGTTTCTTAGCAGGTTCTCTCATATTATTCAATGAATTACGAATATTTTGTACGTTAAACATTGTACTTACTGCCTCAAAGTTATTAGGAGTTATTCTAATATTGGCGGCTTCAATAAGCTTTCTGCCACTAATTAGTTCTTCTTCTGAACATGTAGCGTCAGAGCATTCTAAAAAAACGGGCTGAATTACAGCTGCATTCGCTCTTGCATTCGCTAAAGAAAGAGATTTCAATTTTTTCTCAACCGTTTCAACTACTTCGTTTCTGAGTTCTATTTTATTCGCATTTCTAAATTTCTTAGCCATAAACGTCCCTGACGATAAATTAAACTTAATAACAGGGAGATTAATTTCAAATTCACCAGCGGCGTATATATCACTATCGTCAATCTTATCAGTAAGCTCTTTTAGATTAATGTGTAGAGTTCCAATTTCCTGTTTTGATATTGTACGCGCCGCAAATAAGTTTCCTGATTCGCGAAGAATCCATGTATATAACCCTGGAGCTGCTTCAAGTAATTGTTCGTTAAAAAGAATTCTCTTTGAAAAATAATTTAATGTTTTCTGTATATTTTCTTGTGTCCTAATGGATTTCTTTACAAATAAACAATGTCTTCCATCAACCGTACAAGTAGTTTCTCTAGTCTTAATAGGAAATAGAAACGCCATTCCCTCCTTTAATATTACCGCACTTTTTATAATTTAGTCAAATACAGTCGGTTTAGGTGGCTCCTTACATTTTATAACCTCCTCAGAAAGTTTACCCATTTCTTTATACAAATCCGTGATCTTACTTTCATACATTTTAATACTTCTTTCTACTTTTTCCATCTGATAGTGAAGTCTTTGAGTGGTATATTTACTATTAATCTCATGTTGTTTTAGCTCCATATATGGAATCACATCGCGTTTAATCAAATCAAATAAAGGGGTATAGAACTTCTCAAACTCTACACGAAATTCTTGTCTCTTTCTTACAATTTCATTACGGTTAGGAATAGTAAAATCATTATCATATATCCATCTAAACGGATGACAGTGGAATATTTCAATACCTCTTTTCAAAAGGTCAATTCCACTATTATATTTAGAATATCTTGATGGGATATATGATTCTAGTAAGCCGTCATATTCACGTAGGCATTCTACCAAATTATTATATGCGGTACGAACATCCTCTCTTTGAAGAAGTTCTGGCTGAGCCTCTTTAATCATATCATACACATGAATCGTCCATCTGGTAGATGGTATCTTCTTATCTGGAACTTTAAAACCATTGTATTTATCTACTTTGGTTTTAACGGCCTTTTTTTTAGTTGCAGCCTCTGGTTTTTCAGTGGTCTCTGGCTTTTCAGTAGCCTCTGGCTTTTCAGTAGCCTCTGGCTTTAAAGCCTTTGGCTTTGTCGCCCTAGTCTTTTTGGATTTTACTTCAGTTATTACCTCAGTTATCTCAGTTACCTCAGACATTCTCACAATATAATGCGCATCTAACCCCTAATCAAATTTTCCTAATCAAATACCGTAAATTTAGGAGGCTTTTGAAGTTCATCATATTGTTTAGAATATTCTACCATTTTCTCTCGTGTCTTTTCAATCTTATCCTCAGCTGTTTTAATAACACTTTCTAACCTTTTCATTCTAGAGCGATAATATTTAGATCTATCGCTTTTAATCCGCTCATATGTTTTCATTTCCATATAGGGAATCACATCACGTTTAATTAGCTCATATAATGGACCATAGGTATTCATAATATCTGTGCGACATGCCTCAATCTTTATTAATCCTTCATCTGTATTAAAATCTTCTTCTATAGTCCAATGTCCAGTCTTCTCATCCCATCCACCATCATCATCATCATATAAATTATGATATAAATTATGAGTTATAACTAAAGGATCTGAAGGTTTAATTCTAATATATGATGTATATTTCATATAGGGCCAAACTCTTACTGATTCATATGAACCTTTATATTTATTTAAACAATCAACCAGATTATTATATGCGGTACGAACATCATCTCTTTGAAGAAGTTCTTGTTGAGCCTCTTTAATCAAAGTATAAATATGAATACACCATCTGGCAGTTCTATCAAACTTAGAGGGTACTTTGAATCCATTGTATTTATCTACTTTGGTTTTAACGGCCTTTTTTTTAGTTACGGTTTCTGGCTTTTCAGTCGGCTCAGGCTTTTTATCAGCCTCTGGCTTTTTATCAACCTCGGGCTTTAAAGCATCTGTCTTTTCAGTCGCTTTTGGCTTTGTCGCCCTAGTCTTCTTGGATTTTACCTCAGTTATTACCTCAGTTACCTCAGACATTCTCACAATATAATGCGCATCTAACTCCCAATCAAATTTTCCCAATCAAATACCGTAAATTTAGGAGGCTTTTGAAGTTCATCATATTGTTTAGAATATTCTACCATTTTCTCTCGTGTCTTTTCAATCTTATTCTCAGCTGTTTTAATAACACTTTCTAACCTTTTCATTCTAGAGCGATAATATTTAGATCTATTGCTTTTAATCCGCTCATATGTTTTCATTTCCATATATGGAATAACATCACGTTTAATTAGCTCATATAATGGACCATAGGTATTCATAATATCTGTGCGACATGCCTCAATCTTGATTAATCCTTCATCTGTATTAAAATCTTCTTCTATAGTCCATGATCCAGTCTCCATATCCCATCCACCATCACCATACATAGTAATATGAGTTATAACTAAAGGATCTGAAGGGTTAATTCTAATATATGATGTATATTTCATATAGGGTCTAACTCTTACTGATACATATGAACCTTTATATTTATTTAAACAATCAACCAGATTATTATATGCGGTACGAACATCATCTCTTTGAAGAAGTTCTTGCCGAGCCTCTTTAATCAGAGTATAAATATGAATACACCATCTGGCAGTTCTATCAAACTTAGAGGGTACTTTGAATCCATTATATTTGTCTGTATTTATAGACATTACATATAAATACAATAAAAATATTTAAGTTCCTATATAATTCCCCTATTCATAATCTCTAATCGCAATCCCTACTGGAAAGCGCGGGACATTTGAATCCGTCATCTCTTGATATCGCACAGTCAGCTTCTTACCCACATACTTATCGCCATTTGAATACAGTTCTATACGCGCTTCGCGTGTTCCACGGGGACGGCATGCGAACTGTTGGCCGTTTTCAGCCTCACATACCCAAATAACACATCCAGCCTCTAATCCTTCACCCTCCTTATACGCCACTATCTTAAATTCACTATCAAAGAATTCCTTATATTTTTGGAGATCAACCGCCCGTGAATTCTTATAAAGACCAGTCTTATTTCTAAGCATGAGTCCTTCATAGCCCTCTTGTACATAGCGAGCATGAAGTTCCTTAATTGCCTCTTCAGACTCGCATATGTCAGACTTTACAAGAACAAGATGCTGAAACTTGTATTTATTGAATAGTATTTGAAGATTGGCATAACGCTCCTCATAAGGCGCCTTATTAATAATGTCATATACATGAAGCTTAATTTGAAGCTGTTTCTCTTCGTCACCCTCTTTTAAAGTCTCGCGCTTTACAATGCCTACAATCTCCTGAAATGTCAGCGTATCAGAGTACAGCTCGCCATCCAGAATAATCGTAGAAGGTAGCTTATTAATCTCTACTATAATGTGATCAAGATGGGGATAGCGCTTTTTGTTGCGGCTAAAGAGCCCCTTGCCGCTTATTGCTACACAGCGAGTACCGTCATACTTTCGCTGAGTGTAGCATGGAAACTTAATAGATTTACCGCGTTTCAAGAAGTCGTGCGCGAGCATTGGACTGGGAACATCCTTGTCAATTCCCTTGCCCCTACCGCTATCATCCTCATCATCACCAGATTCATTAAGATCTACTGCCGCAACCCCCTTAGTAATATCTGAAACAGAAGCACTAGCACTAGCACTATGAGTAGTAGGAGTACTAGGAGTAGTAGTACTAACACCAAGAGGCGAATATCCAGACTCCTTCTTTTTAATCCATGACGCCTTTGCCGCACTAACTGCTTGTTGAAGAGGCGTAGTCTCATTTTTCTTACCAATATTCTTACCAACGGATATAACTTTTTCATTAACTTGCATTTTACCATCAACATATCCATGTGTGGTCTCAATTACACCTGTATCACCTCGTTCCAAAACACGAATTGACCATGATTTAGTCTTCCCTGTCGTTGCTTCTCCTTGAAGTTCAGGAAATGATGCCATTCTAACTAGAATACTATATACACTCTTTAAAGTCCTGGTGTTTAAAATCCTGCCGGCAATTCAATTTTTATTACAAATTCTAGAATATAATTCACGAGTTCGCATGGAAGATTTACACGGTTTCCTACTACTATTTCACTACGCAGTTGATTTAAAGAGATATTGTAACGACAAGCAGCCTTGAGTGTTTTATTATAAAGCTGCTGACCCAATAATAAATTGCCACATCTCATAGCATATGCTCCTATGGATAGTATATCCATATTACTTGATATAAGAGGATTAATATACCTTTTTAGTAGTATATCAATTGCCTTCAAATTCTCGCATTTTACCATATAACCCAAAAGCGTCAAGCCATTTTTATCTCGAATTCTAGAAAGAGTTTCTGAACTTACACCTTGATTATATGCGGTAATAATTGATGTATCAAGTAATAATAGATCTTGTAAATGTATAGATTTCCATACAGCATGACTTAAATGCCAATGGGTGAATGCCTGTTGTACTATATTAGTACGTTCTATAGCATCATAATCAGGAGAGTATTGATAGGAGTATGCACCAGCACCAATTCTTGCTTCAGCAGTAGGAACAGAATCATGAATATTAGGATGTGCTAAGAGTAATAATACAGCATTATGAATAGAATATGTCGCAGCATATTGTAAAGCTGTCAAATTATGTATAGGATCTGAGATATTAACATCTGCCCCGTGAGTTAATAATAATTTAATAGTTGAAGGCTTATTACGTACAACAGAATAAAACAAGGCTCCACCTAATCCATCTGCGCCGATCGTATTTATATTCGCTCCTGCTTTTAATAGTTCTTTTACAATATATGTATGACCGCCATGTGCAGCTTTAATAAGTGCGGTCCATCCATAAGAGTTAGCATAATTTATTTGAGCTCCTAAATGTAACCATAAATGTATCTCACTTAAAATGCCTTTTTTTGCCGAATTTATTAATAAAGTATTTAGTATAAGTTGCTTTAATGCCATGATAATTTTAATGTATATCTATAATATAGATTAAAAATATAATCTCAATTTTATTAGTCTAAAATCCTGGTGGTAATTCAAGTTTTATTACAAATTCTAGAATATAATTTACGAGTTCGCGTGGAAGATTTACACGGTTTCCTACTACTATTTCACTACGCATCCACTTAAACGCAGAACTATTACAACAAAAGGTCTTGAGTGTTTTATAATAAAGTTGCTCCCCTAGTACCGAATAACCATTGCGCATAGCGTATGCGCCAACAGATGTTCCTTGAAGATCACCTGCTATTAATAGACTTGCCCCTGCTTCTAAAAGTTTTTTCACCCCTTTCAAATTGCCCGATTTTATACTATTAGTTAAAGCGGTATAACCATTCCAGTCACGTGCCTTAGATATTTCTTCTTTATTTAAATTTCCTCTTACTAATGCCATTTCAATTGATAAACCTCTAACATGCATACCTGCAGCAGCATAACATAGTGATTGTTTTAAATGCCATCGATTAATTAATAGTTGAATGAAACTTCTATTAGAGGATTGATTAATTTCATCTTCACTTAATGCGACAACAGATGAATGAATACAAGGATGTTCTAATAATGCTTCAACTGTAGAAACATGGTCATTATAAATACTCATTGCCAGCGCACTACGTCCATATAATATATCTACTGCATTAACATTAATACCAGGAACTGCCAATAACCGTTTAACGCTGGTTGTATGACCATTTCTGGCTGCCAACATTAGTGCGCGGCGCATATCATAATCATAGGAATTTACATTTGCTCCCGCTTTTAATAGTATATCTATAATATTAATATCATCTAAAATACCTGCCGCAATTATGAGCGCGCTTGAACTACCTGGAGTTGTATGATTTACATTTGCTCCAGCAGATATTAGCATATTAATAATAGGAGTATTTGCGGCAGCTGTTGCGAATATTAGAGCCGACCACTTATCATTATTTATATGATTAATATTAGCCCCTGCTTTTATTAAATATTCAACATTTGCTATTTTACCATAATATGAAGCCCACATTAGTACAGATGTTTTTTCTGAATCGACGGCATTAATATCTGCTCCTAGAGATATCCATCGTTGTATATTGCAGTAAATATCATTCTTGACTGCATTTATAAGAATGTAATTTAGGACGATTTTTCTAAATGATTTCATTTTATTAGGACACCTTTCCAATTATAATAAAATTATTATCAATTTTATTATAATTATCAAAAATATTGTTTTTATAGTTTTATATATTTATAGTTTTTATATATTTTATAATATAATAATGGTCTAAGCGGACGCCTTCAGACTCTCGCTATGAACAGAGCGCACCTCCTGCAGAGTCATAGTTTTACCATCACGCACCACAGAGCACAGCTTCCAAGGTGCGATAGTAAAGGTACGCATGATATAACCATTCCTCTTTAGCTCATCAATGAACTTGTAGAGAATCTCACCAGGCTTACTAGACTTCATCCCAACAAGGGATGCTGCAAGCGGGCACTGAGTCACAACCAGGTCAGAACCATCAAAGATTGCTAGAGCAGAGGTATATGCAAACTTGCCGTCAGTGTCCTTGCCAGTACCTACCTGAATGGTGACGTGCTCATCCTTTGAAAGGACATCGGATAGGCTTACCGAGGGATAAGCCTGCGAATCCTTGGGCTTCAAAGGAGTGCGACCCTTCGCAACTTGGGGCCTAACACCAGCGACTTGAGAGCGGCCACGCTTAAAGCTAGTAGCAGAGTCGTGCGACCGCAGAGGGACAGACGTCCGCATCGTATCACTAACTGTAATAGTCTGGCCGCTCAAACGCTCAACAGTGGTAAGAAGGGCCGCAATAACTGCGTCTTGCTTTGTAACCCTGCTCTGTAGGTCAGTGAGCTGTGCGAGGATAATAGGAGTGTAATCAACAGTGGAAGTCATTGCTCTATAATTGATAAACTTGGAATACTATTTAGACTCTTTTGTCTGATTCAGAATATCAATATTCTGCGGCGTCAAATTTTGTAATTTTATAAAAAAAATATGTATATTACTAACGACTCATTCTAAGAACTCTCTTCATTATCATGTACATAATAAGCCGACTTCTTAAGACTTTCTATAGTATTATAAAGCTCATAAATCTGCTTCAATAGAGACTCGCTATCAGACCATTTTTCATATTCTGATAATAAAGCATTAATGCCATCAAAATGCTTATTAAGCTTCTCACGCATTACAGAATTACGCACATTTAAGCGCATACTATTCCTAATTGCTAAAAGCATTGATTTATATTTGGCACTATAATATAATTTATTTCTGTTATAAATATGAGTTTTAATTTCATTCATCTTATTAATGACTGACTTGCGAAACTTTGGTTCATACATAAGAATAGCAGGATTATTATTAAGATGATCGAACATCTTTTCAACAATCTGTATGCGCTGATCTTCAAATTGAGCCTTATTACATTCATCAACAAGATAACGAATAACATGCGTTGTATATTTATAATTTGTCTCTAGAGGATGCTGAATATCATCTGAAAGAGGAGGAAGATAAGAAGGAGCGGAAGGAGAAGGAGAAGAAGTAGTAGACTCATCTGAATCAGAATTAGTCATATCAATCTTACAGTATTCAGTAATACGTGACTTGGCCTTCAAAGCCTCTGGACGCATGGAATGACGAATGGAAGCTGACATGGAATGTATTTGGATTTAGGATATTACAGCCTTGACAAGGCATTAAATGTATTTCAATTTTTTCCTAAGTAGCATAAATAAATATATTATTTTAATTGTTTATGCTATATATTTACAGATAACCTATAATAAACTTAAAATTTGAATAATAACTAAAAGCTAATTAATTTGCGTAAATTCTAAGCACCGACGTATTAAAAATGACTATACCGAATCTTGGCGACTTTAGCTGGTATCCATGTCTAGAAGATTTTGAGAAAGAAGGACTTAAAAATATGTTTGACGCAGTTACTAAATTAAATTTATGGGAATGGTTTAAAAACTTTGAGATAGATCCTGAATTAGGATTTCGATTTGATGATGCTCCTGAAATTACAGCTATTTCCAAAGAAACCGCTCATATGGGATATAGTGGAGCTTCATTTGGATGGTGTATGGTTAATATGTGGAAGATTGCCAAATTAGGATGGTCCCAGTATTATAATGAAATTAATGAGAAAAAATAGATAATTTATTACTAGTTTCCTGTTATTCATCTCCTTCATCTCCTTCATCTTCACTATCATCTTCCTTATTTTTATTGCCTTTTTTATTATCAGAATCAGTCTGTATAGTATCCTTATATACAATATTCGGTAAGCTACGAATAACTGCCTCACATAAAGCGGGCGGTACCGCATTTCCAATCTGCGTAACAATCTCTTTTTCATTTCCCTGCCACTGATATTCGGCTGGAAATCCCTGAATTTGCGCCAGTTCTTTTACAGAAAGACATCGCACCCAATATTTCATTTCATCAGGATTATAAAGGCCAACAAATAGGCGCGGGCAAGTTCCATATGTACAAATGATAGTTTTACACGGCAAATCTGGGTCTAGAATCTGACCATGATACGCACTCTTTCTAACTCCAAATGAAATTAGTCCGCCTTCAACTGTAACTGGGTCATCATTTTGTGAGCCTTGTGCCTCTCGTTCCTTTGAAGACTTATTACGAATTCCACCATTAAGACGAACAAGATTTGGATGCGGCTTTCCTAGCACCTCTTTATCCTTAGTTATAATCCAATAATGTTGTGACAGCCCATCAGGTATGTTCTCTTCTTTAAATGCCACTGCACCATCTAAATGTGTTTCAAGAAATCCCCTAATACTTGTGGCCTTTGGAAAAGTAGGAGAACTAAGTGAATCCCATGGCATGTGCGGATATAGACCCCCACCTTTTTGAGGCGTGCCGACAATAATTAGTCGTCGGCGCTCCTGAGGAACTCCAAAATCAGTAGCTTTCAGGACTTTATAGGTAATATTATATCCAATAGCCGAGAATAAGTCGCGAATAATATCAATAATAGGGCGCAACTTTTTAGTAACTGGGTCATTGCCCTGTCGTGAAAGAAGTCCATGTACATTCTCACCAATTATATAGCGCGGCTTGACAGTATTTACAACACGAACAAACTCATTTACAAGCTCATTTCGAGGATCATCTGCCCGTTTCTTCCCCGCATTTGAAAAGCCCTGGCAATTATGGACGATTGTATTAGATACAACATAACTATTATCGATATCTACTTCGAAATTATAGACTAACTCTGATTGTACAGTGCGCTTTGTAATTGATAGTGGCTCCCACCATACATAATCTCCCTCAATGAAAGAAGAACCGACCTTATTATCACTAATAATTAGTTGATATGTATTATATTGTATGGTATTATAGACTATCTTATTAATGCATATTAATTTGTCAAGCTTTAAATATAACCTTTGGATGCCATATGCAATATTATATGAGGTCGTTGTTATAATATAGTCTGTATTGGTAGTTGTATGCGTTGCTAAATAGCCATCAATGAATGCTTTAATAAATTCTTTTGGAGCATTTTGTACCCATTCAGGAATCAATTTATTTTTACTTAGAGATAAATCATTTATGTTAATAAAGCCTTTCAGGATATTAGACCACTTTACATTAACGCATTTATATATTAATCCTCCAAAATTTCGCACTAATGGTAAAACATTACTAATTCGATTGATTGTTTCATATGACATATCTATAGTTTTATTGAAATTGAAGCAAATTGTATTAGTATCATGAATCCACCCTCCAAATGTAGAAGTTCCAACAAAGTATCCCATCATAAACCAGTGGTCTAAAGAGTCCATATTATCTGGTATTTCTTCGCGTCTATTAATAACCATTCCACAAAAGTCGGCCATTGATAGATCGCATGCTTTCTTCCACTGCGGCGGCCCAAATGTATTTAATAAACATTCGCGAACATAAAACGGATGTTCTTCTGTGGCTGTAATATTGTCAATGTTATAGTGTAGTTTTAAATCATAAAGAGTCCCACTATAGATCTTCTGTTGAAGATTTACAATATTCTGAAATATACCAGTATGTGTTAAAAGAGTATCATCAAGGGACACAAACTGAATCTCTTTATAGCCACTATTAGTTAGAACAATAGTCCCTGTTGTAAAACAAGGAAAGCCTGAAAATACAACATCTACTTGTCCTAAGTAGTATTCAAACGTTTCATCAGGAATCTTGGTAATGTCAGCGGAGGCAGTTTCAGGGCATGTCAAAAGTCTGGAGGCAGGAAACTCTTTAAGATGGGTGTTAATGGCAGGTTTTTTAAATTCAGAGAAGGCTACAACATTATATCCCGCTTTTTTAAGACCGAGTGAATCTCCACCTGCGCCACTAAATAGACTAATAGCATTCTTGGCAACAACTGGACGTTTTTTGGGAGCAGCCGCAATAGATTTCTTAGATTGGGACATTATAGGGTGTTAATTAATTTGGAGAAATTAATGCTGTCAATTTTCACCAAAAATAAATGCTATTTTTTATTATACTTTTACAAATGGATTACTGTAAGATACAAAATTTATTTTCTTGAGATAAAACAACGCTGTTAGGTCTAGAAATAGGATAATCAGGTGGATACATATTAATCTGGCTTGATATTACACAATGGGCCTCTACATCTAGAACATTATCTAAAATTCCATTCTCAGTCCAATCTACAAATATCTGTACATTTGTATAGCCTAGACCGTGAATAATTTGCCTAACTGTAAGAAGATGTGAATCAACGGATGAAACATAGAATAGTTCATCATTCTTTTGAAGTACAATAAGGCCCTTAAATGGGGAATAATAAATAGAGAAACGTTCGCGAGGAATACCATGATACATTACTTGTGAAACTTGCTCTATATCAGATAAGTCCTCTTCTTGTTCGTCAATCCTGGTTATAATTAAAGTAGGCAGCATAATCTCAACAGCACTTGTATGATTTATAGATTGGCTCTCAATTTTTGCAATTAAGAATCTTATTTCTTGGATTTAGTTGTTATAGCCTGTGTAATACGAACGTGCTTGGAAGAGTAAATAGACTTCGCTGATTGCTTCTTCTTAGAATCGCGCTTATCCTGGCGCTTTGACTGATTATCCATCTAGAAAAAATATTTAAGTGCGCCTGCAATTTCAATTTTTTCCTAGGGGCTAGATTTTAGATCGTTACTGAATACTGGGGTCTTGAGGCGTAAGTTTATTTTCACGTGCCTTTTTCTCCTTGTTTGACTCTTCGCCTATTGGTTTTACAACTAGCATAGATGTACCTACAATAATCATAATTACACGGGTACTAATACTGCCTAGTTGCCAGAACTTCATGTTATGATGTCTAATTGGAAGCATTGTTTTATCTTACTAATAAAAATAGATTGTTTTCAATTTTATTAGTGAGACAAATACGGTATCACTAAATGAATATATATATTTTATATATATTATAATAAGAATAATGTCAAGAGTAGTGAAAATACCTGCTGGTACAACATTATATAGGACAGCTGATGATATTTGTTCCTATAATCCTAAAACAATATGTAATAGGAAAGCAAAATGTAGTAATACAGATAAAGTAGGTATATATTTTTCAACATATATTCTTCAGGCTCTAGGAATGTGTGCGGAATATAATAGAAATCTACAGCTAGGTATATTTAAAACAACACATCCAATCACTGTAAGAATAGGTAAATATTCGTATAGAGATATTCATCCAGAAAGACATAGTATTATACAAGCAAATAGTTTGCTACCAAATGAACAAATTGGACATTTTAATAGAAATATGGAGCCTATAATTGAGTATAATGATAATTCTGGTCAACTCAGATATGTTAATATACCTGAACTCACAGGATTAAATGGCGAATTATTTATAACAAAAATTACAGATTTACTAAAGATTAACCTTATACGCACGTACTCTGTTAATAAAGATAATCTAATGAAATTATTTAAAAGTATGAACTGGCAGCCTCCAATTAATTCACCAATATATTTGGATTTAACTCAGAATCTTGGTGCTGTTATACCTCTAGTTTGTCCTCAAAATAATAGAAGACATAGAACCTCTCTAAATGAACGAAAACGTAGTATATCTCTAAAACGTTCAAAATCTCTAAATATTGAAAGAAACCGCAGAACAATTAAAAATAGAAGCATACAATCTCTCTAATAATATTTCTTAGTGACACTCCTTAGTGACACTCCTTAGTGACACTCCTTAGTGACACTCCTTAGTGACACTTCTTAGTGACACTCCTTAGTGACACTCCTTAGTGACACTCCTTAGTGACACTCCTTAGTGACACTTCTTACTGACACTCCTCACACGCCCCAACTACACGAATATCATCTGTCGGCAACCAATCAGGGAAATATTTATAAGCAGCCTCAATTTCTTCAAAGATTGTTTTCTTCCTATTAATTCTGAATACTTCATGTCGTGTATGATTAATGAGGAAATACTTCAGATTTCCATCTTTCTGATGCCACAGGCGATAAGTAGGAAAACAGCTTCCAAATAGACAATCCATGACAACTCAAATATTAAAGCAATATTAAATCAATTTTATAGCATATTTATCGCTCTCTCTACAAAAGTATTTGCTTTAACCAAATATTATAAAATTGATTCATACGGTTTACACCCGAATGGTTAAATAAGCTTAAAGACTTTCTGTGTATACGCTATAGAGGAAATGGCAAAGTATGCCTGTGATAACTGCTTGAAGACATTTAATCAGAAGGCACATTATGAGGTTCATAAGAATCGTGTAAATCCATGTAAGAAGCAAACGCCTATTGAAGAAATAGTAGAACAAAAGATTCAAGAAGCTTTATTAAAAACGAATATTGTAACATCTGTATCAATGCCAAGCGATTTACCAGCGACATCTTCAAATATGAAGCATAAGAAAGACTTAGGACAGTACTTTACTATTGCAGAAGAATTACAAGCTTTTGTATTTGAGAAGGTAAAGCATAAGTCAAGTCGGCTTCTTGAACCCTCATTTGGAGCAGGACATCTATTGAAGAAGTTCAAGGAATATGATGAGAACTACCCTATGATATGTTATGAACTTGATGCAAAAGTAAAACCAGTTATTACATTTAACAAGTATCAAACTCCTGTATATGCAGACTTTACACAACAGACAATCACAAGTAAATTTAAAACTATTATCGGTAATCCGCCTTATGTAAAACAAAAAACAGGCAATCTCTATATTAAATTTATTGAACTATGTTATGAATATTTGGATGATGATGGAGAACTAATATTTATTGTTCCATCTGACTTTATTAAACTAACGAGTGCATCTTCTATTATAGATAAAATGACTAAAAATGGAAGTTTTACAGACTTCTTATTTCCTCATAATGAAAAACTATTTGAGGGTGCAAGTATTGATATTGTAGTATTTCGGTATGAAAAAGGATATATGAGTAAAAAGGCTATTGTGAATAATAAAGAAATGTTCTGTAATGTAAATAAGGGTATTATTACATTTAGCGATAGTGAAGTATCAGGCTCTTCTATTGATTCCCACTTTAATGTATATGTAGGTCTTGTTTCTGGAAGAGATGAGATTTATCGTGTTTCATTTGGTAATATTGATATTCTAAATGATAAAGATAGAGTAGAAAAATATATCTTTACTGAAACATTCCCTACTAATAATGTCCAAATTGATACACACCTCCAAACGCACAAGGCAAAATTATTAGAGCGAAAGATTAAGAAGTTCTCAGAATGTAACTGGTTTGAATGGGGTGCTCCAAGAAATGTTTCAAGCATCCAAAAGTATTGGGGGAGGTCATGTATTTACATTAGAAATATGACTCGTAATAAAGAGGTCGCCTTTATAGGAAAAGTTCAATACTTTGGAGGGTCTTTATTGTGCCTTGTTCCAAAAACAGAAATGACTGAAACAGAAATACAAAAAATTATTCAGTATATTAACTCTCCAGTATTTCAGAAAGATTATATGTATGCTGGAAGATTCAAGATAGGGCATAAGCAAATTAGCACTGCTATTATTCCGAAGTAAGAAGCGCTTCCATATCTGCATCAGCAAATCGTTTAGTCCTTTCAATCATCTCTTTTACCGATTTTTGAATACAAACAAGTAACTCTTGTACTTTTTTAAGATAGTCTGCATCTTCTGTATGATATTCAGAATATACAAACTCATTTTTCCAGTTAATTTGAAGGTCATTACTCGCATTACTTACATAGGTATGAATATCAAAGATGGGCTTTAATAGAACATCTCCCGTGAGTTTATTCTTAACAAGGTAATGATACTCTGTAGGCTTATATCTCTGCTTTTTAATCTGGTTCGTGGTTTTTGCATCAGCTAGCTTATCAAGAAACATATTCCAATTAGAAGAATATGGATATGTTGTAAGTCCTGTTATACTGTAATATATAGATGGCTTATTCACGCTATTATCTGCCGACTTACAATCTGTAAGTTTCAAGTTGATTCTAATAGAATTTACCATAATATCACAAGACGCACGTGGAGGAGAAATTACTATTTCCCAATCAGAATGCTTCTCTAATAGAATACGCTTCATCTCATTCAAGAATGGCGTTTCTTTTATAGCACTATCAATACGACCATCACAATCTGCCTTCTTTACACCGATTGACTTCGCAACAGACTCAATCTCTGTAATCGTATTGATATACTCTTCTGTATTCATATCTACCTTTACTGTAGGGATTATCTTTACATCAGTTTTAGCATGAATTTTTTGTGGTGAAACTTGGATAGCTGCCGCCGTCTTACAGGAAGGCGTGATATGTCCCTCTTGCGTACAGCTATAAAGCTGCTTCTTCATGCTAGTAAAACTCATAGCATCTCTGCGAAGTAGGGCGGGATTCTTACTCATGTGTGAAATGGAGGATTGGATAGTCTTGGATAATGTAGTCGTCATGTTATATATTTTATTATAATCTATGTGATTTCAATTTTTTTTGAGGCTGGTCTAAAAGCTGGAATATTTAATATATTAAGTATGACAACTGAATTAGTTACAGCATATTCAGCAACTGTTATTTCTATATCAGGGAGATTTATCTTTATGTATTTATTATATACCAAAAAATCTACTAATCCATATTCTTTGATATTTTCTATTATAAATATAATTTCATCATCATTGTGGATTTCATATAGTCAAATTAAATTAGATACACCACTATTAATAAGAGGGTCATCTGATTTACTATTATTTACAATTTCTGCTATCTATATTATACGTAATAGATTGGAAATGAATAAAATAGAAGCTAATAATACGTAAAAAAGTCTAATAAAAATAGTATATAATTTCATACTAGATTACTTATCTCCACAGCGACAATATATCTTTTCATTATCATTAGGATGTGGAAGTTTGTATTCTCCACAGATTACACAGTTTTCTGCTTGAAACTGTAATTCAGACTCTCTATCTTCTTCATTTCTTAAACATGTTGCCCAGTGTCCATCCTGTTCATATTCAGGCATATTTCTTGTAACAAATCCATCTAGAATGCTCTTATTTATCTTTTTTTGTATAATTTCATGATGAAGCCTAGAACGCATATTCTCAATGCGAGCTCTTTCATCATCATCGTTTGTAACGCTTTCAGTAACAAATAGACTTTGGATAAACGATACAATAAGACCAATCATTTTCTTATCATTATCAATCATAAAAAATATTTATCAATTTTTTAAGGCAAACAAATATTACAAATTGGCCTACTAATACCTCAAATACATATGACAGGAGATAGTAACATTCCCACTGAGTTATTGACCCACTGTCTAACCGAATAACAGACAAGATGGAATAATGACTTAATTACCCCATTGACTGTTACTGTAATGGTACTATCTAACTCATATATAGTATAGTCTCCATATCCTAAATATGTAAAGGCCTCAGTTGTAATACATTGTTTAAAAGGTGTTTCATAGACTTCGTCGTCAATCCGCTGCACATATGTTCTCTTTGTAGCCATATATTTCATTAACTCACTGCGATCAAACCCATAATACTGCTCGCCAGCCTTGAGAACAATGTTCCATTTACTCTCGCGAAGAAAGTCCCTTATAGGTGCCTCTTCAAGTGTAAAGATATTATGGATTATTATGTCACTGAACTTGCCATTATCTAGGTCAAATCGCCAGTCTCTGTATGAGATGATGGAGCATGGTTTTCGAATATGTGTAAAGCCACGGTCAGTGTATTTTTGTATGCGGCGGTCTTTAACTATGTCAATCCATAAATCCAGAACATACATCTCCTTACGCAAAGTATGCTCTGGATCCAATGTATCAAATCTATATTCTTTATGATTCCACCAAGTGGCACAAACACTTAGGTCAAAGAATGTTCTGATATACATAAAGATATTTAAAGTCTCTACCACAATAATCTGAATCTTCTTATTAATGGCGCGATTATTGAAAGATATAACCTTCTTAATCTCTACTCCAATGTCATAATCGCCGCCCTGCCATCCTTCTTCACGAGCAGTGTAATTACAACGTGCCATAAAGGCGGTCATTTCTTGTATGAAATTATCTACGCCGCCGAACTTCTCAGTAGAGACAAAGATGTCAATATCATTTGGCTCAAAATCAACTTCAACTCCCTCTTGTATTAAATAAGAGGCAAGTGCGAAACTTCCTGCGATAACGGTGTTTGAATCTAGAAAGTTAGTAAAATCATTAAATTTTATAATATTATAATTTAAAGTTAATGACATAGATTCAGGCTTGATAAATGGAATAAAATCATCTCTAACTACTGATAATGCGCCAGCCGAAAAGGAATTATCTCGGTATGGTAAAACAATAGCCATCTTTAATATGTTGGTGCTTTAATACGTAGGTGCTTGGAATGCTTGGATTAAATGTTAGCAAAAATATTTTAGAGTTTATATTCATCAATTTTATTATGCCGCATCAACTGGAACACGCGCACGTAAATGACGACACTCAACTAGAACATTCATTGAAGAACTAGTAACCACTTTTCCATTAAGATAAGTGTTTTTTAGAAAGATACCCTTAACATCAGTACGTACTACACGCCATGTCCAGCCGCTACGAGGAATTGAAGCCTCAACCTCATTAATATTGGGATTGTCATCTAGTTTAATTGCGGCCTCGCACCATTGTTCATAAGAAATCTGTCGCACAGGTGTTTCGTCAAAGCTTTCCATTTACTATTCTTGGATTATTTTTTGTAGTATCTTATAAAAATAAATAAAGCTCTATCAAATTTTATTTTTGTTCCATCATACTATCGAGTATAATTATCCCACGCTCTGTCAAATCGTTCTTTCTCCCATTCAGTAAGGTCTTCATAACATCTCTTTTTATTATGTTTATTTATTTCTTCAGAAAGTTGCCATGCCTGATATGAGTAACTATTTTCATCATCTGAGTCAGAATACCGCCTATCATCGTCTGAGTCAGAATAATCTGAAGTCGGGTATTTAACAGTAATTGGCGCAGCAGATATGGACTGTAAAGTAGAACATATTTGGGCTTTGTCAGAAGTCTGTGGGCAGGCATGTTGCCACTGTGTCTTAATAAATTTTACGGAAATTGCTGGCTTTTCATCTGATTTAGCAGCAGGGGCCAGTAGTTTTTTCCCAATTTGTCCTGTCTTTTTTACCCATCGTTTAGTTTTAGGATTGAATATTTTGTCATCATGTAATACTTGTTTTTCCTCTGATTTATCCATTATATTAAGACTGTCAATGATAATAATTGCTGTATTTATTATCAAATTTTTATACTAGATTCACACTGCTATCTGTCCCTCTTGGCATATTCCACCATTATTTTATTTTTATTTATGTGATAAGTATTATTGTATGCGTACTCAGCGGAAATAGTATCTGAGAATCTTATAATAGCTATACCTTTCATTATATAGTTACTATCAGATATTTCTAA
>Ga0214921_10004511_pt1 | contig 20416 bp, 22 predicted proteins | sample LL1505_MetaG_FD_177992 | JGI IMG/M metagenome (GOLD analysis project Ga0214921, IMG submission 177992) | Freshwater microbial communities from Lake Lanier, Atlanta, Georgia, United States - LL-1505 | ecosystem: Environmental > Aquatic > Freshwater > Lake | place: USA: Georgia | collected...
CTACTCTACCGTCACGGATTTCGCCAAATTTCGGGGTTGGTCTACGTTGCAACCCCGCATTACGGCGATAAAATAAGAAAGCAGTTGCAGCGGGACAGTGGCCAATAAGGGAACCAAGACCTCATCCGAAGCGGGTATTTCGATGATGTGGTCGGCCATTGCTCGCACTTGGGTGTCTCCTTCAGTAACAATTGCAATGATCTTTCCTTTTCTTGCTTTCACTTCTTGGATGTTGGAAACGACTTTTTCGTAAGAATTTCCATGGGTAGCAATCACAAAAACGGGCATGTTCTCATCGATCAAGGCAATAGGACCATGCTTCATTTCCGCAGCGGGATACCCCTCCGCATGGATGTAGGAAATTTCCTTCAATTTAAGGGCACCTTCCAATGCCACGGGAAAAGAGGAGCCCCTTCCTAAATATAAGGCATTGCTGGCGTCTTTATAGGCCTTAGCAATTTCCTCAATGTGATTGTTTTTCGCCAGAATTTCCTTAACCTTCGCGGGAATAGCTTCCAATTCGGACAACAATGCATGATATTTTGATTGGCTAATGCTGCCTTTTTTATGCGCAAGTTGCAACGCCATCAACGTAAGGATGGTTACCTGTGCGGTAAATGCCTTGGTTGATGCTACCCCTATTTCCGGACCTGCGTGTGTATAAGAGCCTGCATCCGTAATGCGAGCAATGGAAGAACCTACCACATTGCAAATTCCTAAAATAGTGGCGCCTTTACTTTTCGCTAATTCGAGGGCCGCTAAGGTATCCGCGGTTTCCCCGGATTGAGAAATGGCAATGACCACATCATTTTCATGAATGATAGGGTTTCTATAGCGAAACTCACTGGCATATTCTACTTCCACATTGATGCGGGCCAAATCTTCTAGTAGATATTCACCCACCAAACCTGCATGCCAAGACGTTCCGCAGGCCACAATAATTAAGCGATTTGCCTGAATCATTTTTTGTTCATAATCGCGAATTCCGCCCAAGGAAATCCAACCTTGTTCAGCATTTAATCTTCCTCGAAAACAATCATGAATGGAACGAGGCTGTTCGTGGATTTCTTTTAACATGAAGTGTTCATAGCCCCCTTTTTCTAAGGCTTCGAGCTCCAACTCTAATTTTTGAATGTAGGGCGTTTTTGGTTGATCTCCGATATTGTAGAGTTTTAATCCATCGGCGCGATCCATCACGGCGATTTCCTCGTCCTCAAGGTAGACCACATTTTTAGTATATTCCACGATAGGTGAGGCATCGGAAGCACAAAAATACGCTCCGTTTTCTCCAATCCCTACGACCAAAGGACTGCTTTTCCTTGCGGCAACTAAGCGGTCCGGATATTCACTTGAAATAGCTACAATAGCATAGGCACCAACCACGTGATTTAAGGCCAAACGCAGCGCTTCCCCATACCAAACCCCCTCTTTTTTTGCGATATCATCTAACAAGTGGACCAAAACTTCCGTGTCCGTTTCGCTTCGAAAGGAATACCCCTTATTGAGCAGCTCCTTTTTTATTGAATCGTAATTTTCAATGATGCCATTGTGAATAATGGCTAATGTTCCATCCGTTGAATAATGCGGGTGGGCGTTGGTGTCGTTAGGCTCTCCGTGAGTGGCCCACCGGGTATGTCCAATTCCGGATGATCCCGAACAGTCTTTTTCTTCCGCAAATTCAACCAAATTTGCCACCTTGCCTTGTTTCTTATAGATGTTCAGTTTTCCATTCGAGGATAAAGCGATTCCCGCCGAGTCATAGCCGCGGTATTCAAGCCGTTTTAACCCTTTAACAATAATCGGATAGGCTTCTTTGGGCCCGATATAAGCTACAATTCCGCACATGATTAAAAATGAGTATAGGTAATGATAATCTTCGGACGTTTTTTATTCAAGGTGTTTTGTCCGTTAAAGATAATCCGTTCTGCAGAATTAATAAAAAACAGTGGAGACACATAGAGCCCCGTGTTTTCAATGTCTTGATTAATCACGGCTTGTACGTATTGTTTAACATCTGCGGAAAACTCCTTGTTGGTCTCAGAATAAGCGCCAAGCACGCCTGTATTTAGGTAAGTTAACGCGTTTATGCTTTTCTTGGTGGCAAAGGTAACGGAAGCGCCCGGTTTAAATTTGTTACCTGAAGAATACTGAACCGGCAAGTGAATTTCCGCGCGATGAATCAGTTGGTTTTTGGTAAATTGATTTAATCCCGGAATAATTACCTTGGCTCGCACCCCAAAGGCTTGTGCGTAGAATTCCTGCATTCCTTGAGAACTATTGTTGATGGCATTATTAACGGGGCTTCCGTTTCGATTAACGTCCACATGCGAAAAGTCTGCACAGATAGAATTCATTAAAAAATCGTACGTTTTAGCTGTTCCTGATTGTCGGTAATAGATCGTGAGTTTCGTTGCGGGGTCATTCAAGTTAAAATAAAACACGCCACCCTGTCCAGCAGAGAGACCGGCGTTATTCGCCCGAACGTAAAAGCCTTTGAAGTAATTTTGAAATGCTTCGATAGAAGCGAATGACCCATTTCCGCTGGTAGCTTCAGTGATGAATTGTTTGGCAAGCGTTGTGTCCAAATATAGCCGTAACTGAGCTTGTACGCTATCTCCGCCGATAACGGTGAAATTCACAGGGTCAGGAGTGATTGTGCTTTTGCTGGGATCCATAAGGTTTGTTGCAGCGTGATTGATGTGATCGAAAGAATAATAAGTTGAGTCGTTATACATGGGATCTGTAAGCTCGAACACTTCAAAAGTTTGCGGAGTAAAATCTCCATAATAACCGACATACTTTAGCCCTAGTACCATGGAATCAACGATAATTTCGTTAATGTTTCCAAAGTCTGGATTGGTTGCAGCGATACGAATTTGAGTGTAAAAGGAAGCGTTAAAATCGCCAAACATGGGGTCAATATACTGCCCAAGCACCACATTGGATACGTTGTCGGTAACCATGGAATCCTCAAGAATGGATGAGGTAACCAAATAGAAGGTATCTGTGGTTATTCCGTCTAAGTATTGGTTGGAATTCAGAAGTTCTTTTCCAAGCGTGTTGTCTTTTTTACGGCAGGCTAAAAGAGCAAGCCCCAGCAAAACAACAATGAAAATCCGCATTTAATTGGAATTATTTTAGCGCTAGGGAAGAATCAATAATCCCATCGAAAAACGCACCCAGCGCTTTAGCATGATGTTCCTCCTCGTGCAGACCTAATTTTGGAATCGTTAATTCATCGTACAACGCTTGCAAATCTTCACTTAACGGTTCAGCAAGGGTTACTCCGTCGCAATGCTCGAGCACTAAACGAGTAAAAGCGATAAAATCGGGTGTTTTAAGGGCCTCAGTCACCGATTTAGGAAAGCCATCAAACGCCAATTTTTCCCCTAATCGGGCATCCAGCGATCCTGTAAATGCCTCATTGTAAAGGTGGTTAATCACTTTCGTTTCTTTAAAATGCGGATCTTTTTTATAGAAGTGTTTAATGTAGAGGGAAATCAGGCCAGTAAACCAACCGTGGCAATGGATTACATCTGGCTGCCATCCGAGTTTCTTGAGGGTTTCAAGCACCCCTCGTACAAAGAAAATGGAACGCTCATCGTTGTCTGAAAAGGCATCTCCTTCCGGGTTAATAAGGCCTTCTTTGCGTTTGAAAAAATCGTCGTTATCAATAAAATACACCTGCATTTTAGCTGCTGAAACGGAGGCAACTTTGATTATTAGCGGGTGATCTTGATCGTCAATGGAGATGTTTAGGCCCGATAAGCGAATTACTTCATGTAATTGATGTCTTCGTTCGTTAATGAGCCCATATCGAGGAGTAAATACACGAATTTCTTTCCCTTCTTCCTGCGTAGCTTGGGCTAATTTAAGACTGTTGTTGGCTATGGTAGATTTGGTTAGAAATGGAGAAATCTCTTGAGAAATGATTAATACACGTTTTTTTTCCATGGATTTCAATTAAATAGGGAAGCAAAGGTACGGAAACTCAACGAAAGTTCCTAAAAACCCATAGATTTGACTTCCAACTCGGAGGAATGACTCAAAAAGTAGCGGATATTTTTGAACTGCATGAGCGATTACATGAGGTTCATGCATCGCGAAGAAATATTGGATTTGTCCCAACCATGGGAGCTTTGCATCAAGGGCACCTTGAGCTAGTTCGCCATGCCAAACGCGCCAATGATCTGGTAGTTGTAAGCATTTTTGTGAATGAGCGACAATTCAACAATCCAGAAGACTTCGACAAATACCCCAGAAACCCAAATCAAGACCTTGAGCTTTTGAGCGCTGAAGGTGTGGATATCGTGTATTTTCCAAAAGTGGATGAGCTTTTTACCCAAGAATTTAAGGCCCCTGGTTTTCATTTTAACGGGCTCGATACTTGCCTAGAAGGAGCTTCCCGTCCCGGGCATTTTCAAGGAGTGGTGGATGTAGTTTATGCTTTATTTCAACATGTTGCTCCAACCAAGGCGTATTTCGGTATGAAAGATTTTCAACAAGTGGCAATCATTCGAAAAATGATTGCGGATTTTGCACTTTCCGTGGAATTGATAGAGGTTCCAACGATTCGATCCGAACAGGGTTTAGCGTTAAGCAGCAGAAATTTGAGGTTGAACGAAGCCGAAAAAACGGAAGCCCTTGTTTTGGTCAACACCTTAACCTTTATCGAAAAAAACTACGGAATCCTAGAAACAACCGAATTACTTGAGCGCGCTCGGGATCAAATCCGGAATTCTTCCCTGAAACTCGATTACCTGGAAATCGTGGATAAGCAGTCCTTAAAACCCCTTTCAACACTTCAAACTGAAGCGGTAGCCTGCGTTGCGGCGTATTGTGGATCCGTAAGGTTAATTGATAACATGCTTTTGATTGCCCGTTGATTTCGTTTACTTTTGTCCCACACAAAACCTCAAAGGGTATGCAGATTCAAGTGCTAAAATCGAAGATTCATCGCGTAACGGTTACTCAGGCAGAACTCAATTACATGGGGAGCATTACGCTGGATGAGCGATTAATGACCGCTGCCAACTTGTTGGAAGGAGAAAAAGTACAAGTGGTGAACATCAACAACGGAGAACGCCTCGAAACGTATGTAATTCGAGGGGAAAAAGATTCTGGCACAGTTTGCTTGAACGGTCCTGCTGCTCGAAAAGTAGCGGTTGGCGATATTGTCATTATCATAAGCTACGCGACGATGGATGTTGAATTAGCCAAATCCTTCAAGCCGGCCTTAGTCTTTCCGAACGAATCTACCAATCTTTTGATGCCGTGAGTCGATTTGACTTTATTCAATCCAAACTTGTGGATAGCCATCAGGCAGCACGACTAGCCGAAATGTACCGACTAAACAAGCAGAAAATCGTGTTTACCAATGGGTGTTTTGACCTACTGCATCTTGGGCATGTAACCTATCTAGCCAAAGCGGCCGGCCTAGGAAACAAACTTTTTGTAGCACTTAACGATGACGATTCGGTTCGTTCCTTAGGTAAAGGAAGTAACCGCCCCGTAAATCCCGAAATAGCGCGATTGTTAGTTCTTGCATCCTTAGGCTTTGTGGACCATGTGCTCTTATTTCATGAATCAACGCCCATCGTGCCGATATTGGCCATTCAACCTCATATGATTGTTAAAGGCGGAGATTACGACCCCGAAATCACCGACACCAACCACCCGCGATATATTGTGGGAAAAGGCGAAGCGGAAAGTTGGGGCGGACAAGTTACTACCATTCCTTTGGTTGAAGGGTACTCAACCACTTTATTGCTTTCTAAGAAGTAAGCGGTTTTTCGGAAGTAGGTAAAACAAAATAAACCCTAAAAACAGATCAAAATTGTAATATAAATCCTCCACGGGGATGGTCAGGATTCTCCATCCGGAAAACGCCTGCTCGTTATACCAAACCACTGGGGTGGAAGTCGCCGCTCCCGTCAGCAAGCCGTTGACCACCAAGAACGGAATAAGGCAAATGAAGAACGCAATCACGAATTGACTTAACCAAAAAGGTGGACGAAGGATCAAAGCAGTAGCAGTAATTAACGCCAAAACAACGGCGGTAAGCGGGTACCACCCCGTAGGATTTTTGAACAACAGTATCAATCCAAAAGCGATAAAAGAAAGGATGAAAACCGTGTTTAAAAGGGAGTTGTTTCGGGGCTTGAAGTAGGCGCCTACGACTTCATAAATAAAAATACAGTTGTACGGGACCACCAAAAAAAAGAGCACCTCCTCCAAGGGAAGCAACCCAACATGAATCCCTAGAATGTAAGCCTCATTGAATCCCCAAACACCGCGTTCTGTGAACCATTGGTCCCACAAAAGAAAGCCACCTGAAACCACAATTAACGGTAGAATGAGCCGAGGAATTTTGGTGTAAAAAGCCACTTTTTTATCGAAACTGAGGCCAAGGGGCCCTAAGAAAGAAAAGAGTAGAATGTACCCGTAATAACTCATGCTTTGGCTTTTTGAGCCATCCAAGCTTTCTTCGCTTCACGGTAAAAGTGAGGCGGAACGAGCAACATGCCAAAACATGCGCCTTCTTCTTTCTCTTGGTTTTTATGGTGCACTTTGTGCGCTTTACGAATGGCAAAAAAATAGGGGTGATCCACGTCCCGTAAGAATTTATACCTGCGGTGAATATACACATCGTGAATTAAAAAATAGGCAATACCGTAGGCCGCAATGCCAAAACCCATCCAAACCGTTGGATAAAAATGGTACATCATCCCCAACATGATTCCCAACCAAGAAGGAATGGCATAGATTAAAAAGAACACGTCGTTTTTTTCAAAAAATCCCGCTTCAACTTGATGGTGATCGCGGTGGAAATACCACATGAAACCATGCATGACGTATTTGTGCGTAAACCACGCCATGAACTCCATTCCAAAGAATGTTGCAATCAGCAATAGAGGGCCCCACCAAAACATGTTAAAGAATAAATTGAATTACAAAAAATAAAATTAACAAGATAAACAATACCCAGCTTGTATTGTTCGCCTTTGGTTTGGTCATTACCCCATGAATACTCTGTGCAAGGACAGACACCAAAAACCAACAAACGTAATTGTACCATGGAATTTTCCCATCCTTCCAAAACCAATAGCCATTTTCGATAGCAACCGGTTCCATAAAATAGTCCAGACCGGTCATCAAAAGTGCCGCAACCAGCACCTGCAACCAACGGTTTTTTACCCAAGAGGCTGCTGCAGTTCCTGAAACTAAAGCCAGCATCGCCCAGTTTATACCAATGATGATGGGAACTCCGGAAATTTTTGGGCCTAAATTCGAACCGTATTCGTAATTCCCAAACAACCAACCACGATGCACCCCGATCCATTCCGCGGCAAATCCAAGGGCAAAAACCAAAACGGAAACCCCAACAACAGACCCTTTCCAACGAAACGAACCCATAAGGATAATGAACGAAACCAGAAGAGTATAGGAACTCAAAGGTAAAACCACCGGCCTTAAGTCTTTCAACATCAAGGCAACAGTACCCACCGCATAAAGCACTATCAGAATAAATATACCCGTCCGTTCTTTCATGGTAAAATTCTCCCTTGAATGGCGTGATCTATAGAATCCTCTAAACTACAAAATTCGAAAGGAACCAAGGTTTTAAGTTTACGGGAATTATAGGTTCGAACCGCATATGCAGCGCGTGTGGACTCAATCGTCATCCCCCGACGTTTACCCCGCAATAGCGACCAGGTTTCTACCAGATAGGACAACGACAAGGCAAGCCAATAGGGGGCATAAAACCGCGGTACGGGTTTCCCTAACCGTTGGCAAATTTTGGTAAATAGCGTACGAAAATCTTGGTTTGTACCGGTGCATAGAAATTTTTGAGCGCGAATACCCTGTTCCATTAAATACATCATGCAAGCGACCACATCCCGCACATCGACCGTAGCATTTCCGCCGTTAGGGTAGAAGAGCATTCCTTTTCGGGCAGCGTAAAATAACTCCATAGATCCACTTTCCCAAATTCCTGGTCCGATCACCGTACACGGGTTAATTATCACTGCGGAAAGCCCTTCTTCAATCCCCCGCCACACTTCCTTTTCTGCCCCGAATTTTGCCACGGAATAGCCGCTATTTTTGTCCGTGGCCTTCCACGAACAGCGCTCATCAATAAGCCCCCCCGGATTTCTTCCCAGGGCGGCGGTAGAGCTTACATAACATAATTGAACCTGAGGATAGGATAAACAAGCATTAACCACGTTTTCCGTTCCCTTCCGGTTAAATTCGATGCAACGGTAAAAATCAATTCGGTGAAAAGAAACCAATGCCGCGCAATGATACACATGGGTAGCTTGACCAATCGCCTCGGAAATCCCATCAAAATCCAAAAGGTCCAAATCAATCCACTGAATGTTTCGATACCATAAATTCCCTTGTTCGGGGTTGTAAAAAGTAAAAAGCGCTTGAACGTTCTTGTGCTTTTTTGAGGATTGAGCCGTTGCTGTAACAGGACCTTTTTGTGCTAAAGTGTACAGCAGGTGGCTTCCAATTAATCCCGTGCCACCAAGTACGAGATTTCGGGTCGGAGTGCTAGGCATAAATATCGTCTAGTCCTTGACAAAAAACATTCGCGGCCCAGGCTAGATCCTCTGACGTATGGGCAGAAGATATAAACCCAACCTCGTAGCCGCTTGGACCTAAGTAAATGCCGTTTTTTAACAGAAACGCGTGAAGCTTGTTGAAGGCGCTCATGTCCGGATTTATATGGTCGGCTCGATGAATGGTCTTTTTTCCATTAAACGAAAGCCAAAAAACAGAAGCCAAAGAGATCAATTCAAAGGGATATCCTTTAACTCGAGAAAACGCGTTAACTCGGTTAACGAATTCGTGCGTTTTTGCTTCCATCTCACGGTAAAAATCTGGGGCCAAACAGAGTTCCAACTGAGCAATCCCCGCAGCCATAGCTACTGGATTTCCGGAAAGCGTTCCTGCTTGATATACTGGGCCGTCCGGCGATACATGCGCCATAATTGCCTGGGAAGCACCGTAGGCCCCCACCGGAAGTCCTCCGCCGATAATTTTGCCGTAGGTGACAATGTCGGGTTGAATCCCGTAAAGTTCTACCGCTCCTCCAAAAGCCACCCTGAATCCAGAGATGACTTCATCAAAAATCAAAAGCACCTTGTGTTTCCAACATAGACCGCGAAGTAATTGTAAGAAAGAAAGGTCTTGGAGTAAAAGCCCGTTATTGGCGGGAACAGGTTCGATGATTACTGCCGCCAGCTGATCTCCGAAACGTTCAAAGGTTTCGGTTAATACGGCCTCATCGTTTAAGGGGACTACAAGCGTATCTTGCGCCGTGGCTTCCGTAACCCCCGCACTGGAGGAGGTTCCTAAGGTGACCAAACCACTACCGGCTTTTACAAGCAAGGAATCAACGTGCCCGTGATAACACCCTTCAAATTTTAATAGTTTAGGTTTTTGGGTAACCCCCCGGGCCAACCGCAGGGCTGACATAACCGCCTCTGTGCCAGAGCTTACAAAACGCATTTTTTCCAAATGAGGTAAATGCGTTTTCAGAAGTGTAGCTAATTGATTTTCCCAACGGGTTGGTGCCCCGAAACTTGAGCCATTCTTTAGGGCGGCAATGATCTTTTCTTCAACGTAAGGGTGTGCGTGTCCATGGATTAATGGCCCCCACGAATTGCAAAAATCCAGGAATTCATTCCCGTCCTCATCCCAAACTCGAGCACCTTTTCCGCGCTCAAAAAACAAGGGGGTTCCCCCAACGCCTTTAAAAGCCCGAACAGGAGAATTCACCCCGCCTGGGAAAAGACTCAATGCTTCTTGGTAGAGACGGGTCGATTGCGTTCGGTTTAGTTGCCCCATTGTTCGTTATCTTTGCTGCAAAAATACGAAATTCAGAACGGATGGACTTTGAAAATAGCTTAGAATTCGCCAAAATGCTGGACCAACAAGATCCTTTGAAGGATTTTCGGGATAAGTTCTTATTCCCTAATTTCGGAAAAGAAAAAACGCTTTATTTTACGGGTAATTCCTTGGGATTGCAACCTAAAAAAGTACGCCAATACCTGTTAGAGGAATTGGAGGACTGGGCCAATCTGGGCGTTGAAGGACATTTTGAAGGAAGAAGGCCGTGGTTCTCCTACCATGAATTACTCACCGAAAAAACGGCGCAATTGGTGGGGGCAAAACCGATTGAAGTTTGTACCACGCATAGCCTTACGACCAATTTACATTTGTTAATGTGTTCGTTTTACCGCCCAACAGGAAAGCGCACCAAGATTTTATGTGAAGCAAAAGCGTTTCCTAGCGACCAATACGCCTTGGAAAGCCAATTAAAACTGCATGGATTAAGTCCGGAACATTTAATATGCATTGAACCGCGTGAGGGAGAATACCTTATACGAGAGGAAGACATCTGTGCAAAAATTGAAGAACTTGGGGATTCGCTGGCAATGATTATGTGGGGCGGGGTAAATTATTACACAGGCCAGTTTTTCGATGTAAAAGCGATCACGGAACAGGGTCATAAGGTGGGCGCCGTTGTGGGGTTTGATTTAGCGCATGCCGTTGGAAACGTTAATTTAATGTTGAATGCCTGGGGTCCAGACTTCGCGGCATGGTGCGGTTATAAATATTTGAATTCCTCCCCGGGCGGCGTTTCTGGGTTTTTTGTGCACGAACGCCACGCGAACAACAAAGCTCTTTTTCGCTTGGCCGGTTGGTGGGGTCAGGAAAAAAATACGCGTTTTATGATGGAGCCAGGATTTAATCCAATGGCTGGAGCAGAAGGGTGGCAATTGAGTAATGCTCCAATTCTCGGAATGGCAGCACATTTGGCGTCCCTAGAAATTTTCGAAGAAGCGGGCATGGAACGAATCGGCGCTAAAAGAGATTTGCTTACCGCGTATTTGGAGTTTGTAATTCTAAAGACCGTTCACCAGAACGAGCACGTACTTCAAATAATCACACCCAAAAATCCGATACAACGAGGAGCACAATTATCGATCATGTTCAACGACCGGGGTAAAGACTGTTTTAACGCCTTGAGTGAGCAAGGCGTAGTTGCGGATTGGAGGGAACCAAATGTGATTCGTGTGGCTCCCGCACCGTTATATAATGGATTTGAAGAGGCCTATTGGTTTGGTCAAATGTTGGGCAAGGCCTTGCAGTAGTCAAAGATAACTTGCGGAAAATACTGTAATTCTAACGCTCGGACTTTGGTTTCTACCGATTCGGGGGTGTCATCTGCAACAACCCAACAAGAAAATTGAGCTAAAATTTTACCTTCATCATATGCTTCATTCACTAGATGTATTGTGATTCCAGTTTGTTGCTCACGGCATTCAACAACTTTGCGATGTACGTTTTTTCCATACATACCCTGTCCTCCGAATTTTGGTAGCAGCGAAGGGTGAAGGTTGATGATTTTATCAGGGAATGCGGCAAGTAATTCCGGGCCTATTTTCCTCAGAAAACCCGCAAGAACGATGAGGTCAATAGCGCCTTCTTGGAGTTTTGTAAGTGCCTTTGTTTCTTCCCAAGGCGTTATTACAGCGAAGGTTACTTGTGCTTGTTTACAAAACAACTCAAGTTCTTCGTTGGGTTTGGCAGCGAGGACTAAGCTTACATTTACGTTGGAAATAGTTGAAAAATAGTGGATCAGATTTTTAGCATTACTGCCTTTCCCTGAGACAAGAACAGCAACGCTTATGGGGTTTTTCATCGGGCAAAATTAGGGAAACCTTTAAGAATCAGAAGGAATAATGTTCCAGAAGTGAAATAAAAAAAGCGAATTATTTTGATTTTATCAAGTTTGTTTTTTTCTTTGCAGGCTTAAACCCTTAAAAAAAAATAAGATGTCTGAAATCAGAACCAAAGTAATCGCAATCATAGTGGATAAATTGAATGTTGATGAGGCGGAAGTTAACGATACAGCCAGTTTCACCAACGATTTAGGTGCGGACTCTTTGGACACCGTTGAATTAATTATGGAATTCGAAAAACAATTCGGTATTTCCATCCCAGACGATAAAGCCGAAACCATCCAAACCGTGGGTGATGCAGTAGCTTATATCGAAGAAAACGCAAAGTAAATCTCGTTGTTTCATGCAGTTAAAACGCGTTGTCGTTACGGGTTTGGGTGCGCTCACCCCGATAGGTAATTCTGTAGAAGCCTATTGGGAGGGACTTATTCACGGCAAAAGTGGTGCAGCAAGCATCCAACAGTTCGACGCTTCTTTATTTAAAACGCAATTTGCCTGTGAACTTAAAGGATTTGATGTAGAGCAATTTCTTGACCGTAAAGAAGCACGTAAGCTAGATCAATTCACACAGTATGCTTTGGTATCCGTTATGGAGGCTGTTGAGGATTCAAAAATGTTGGATGCTTCGCCAAATTTAGACCGCATTGGTGTCGTTTGGGGATCGGGTATCGGTGGGTTAAAAACCTTTCAAGAAGAGGCCAAAAGTTTTTTTGAAGGAGATGGAACCCCTAGAATGAATCCCTTTTTCATTCCAAAAATGATTGCGGATATTGCCGCAGGGCAAATTTCCATTAAATACGGTTTTCGGGGACCGAATTATGTAACAGTGTCTGCTTGTGCTTCGGCGAATAACGCTTTAATTGACGCCTTCAACTTAATTCGACTAGGAAAGGCGGATGCCATCATAAGCGGAGGCTCCGAGGCGGCCGTAAATGAAATGGGCATGGGAGGATTCAACGCCTTGAAAGCCCTCTCAACGCGCAATGACTCTCCTGAAACTGCCTCAAGACCTTTCGATATGGATCGCGATGGATTTGTTTTGGGCGAAGGGTCCGGGGCTTTAATCCTTGAAGAATTTGAACATGCCCAACGACGAGGGGCTAAAATCTATGCCGAAATAGTAGGTGGGGGAATGTCAGGCGATGCGTACCACATTACCGCTCCTCATCCGGAAGGAATTGGCGCGAGAAACACCATGCTTGCGGCGCTAGAAGATGCAGAGATTTCTGCGGATAAAATGGATTACATAAACGTCCATGGCACCTCTACCCCCTTAGGAGATGTGGCTGAAATCAAGGCAATTCAAGCGGTTTTTGGGGAACATGCTTATCGCTTAAACATAAGTTCGACTAAATCGATGACGGGACATTTGCTCGGAGCCGCGGGCGCGATTGAAGCCATAGCTTGTGTACTAGCAGTAAATCGAGATGTTGTCCCTCCAACCATCAATCATACAACCCAAGATCCAGAAATTGACCCGAAATTAAATCTTACCCTCAATAATGCACAATCACGGTTGATTCATTATGCGATGTCCAATACCTTTGGATTTGGGGGGCATAATACCAGCGTAATATTTAAAAAATTCGGCCAGTAGTGGCGATATCGCTTAACATCCTTCCCAAAAAACGCAGCCAAGAAGAAGTTAATTTAATTCGCTTTTTAATCGATTGCTTCGGTTATCGCCCAAAAGAATTGGGTGTTTTTTGGATTGCGTTAACGCACCGTTCGATGGAATTTGACGACGAGTCAAAAACCAATGAACGACTTGAGTTTTTGGGAGATGCCATTTTAGATGCTGTGGTGGCGGAGTTGTTATTTTCCAAGTTCCCAGGGAACGATGAAGGGTATCTTACCAAGCTAAAATCAAAGGTGGTCAACCGAAAAACACTGGCCGATATCGGAGAACGCATGAATATCCGCGCGCTATTGAAATACAATGCGTCGCGCCAAGTAAACATATCCTCCCTGGAAGGAAACGCTTTTGAAGCCTTGGTGGGAGCAATTTATCTAGATGCCGGTTTTGAAACAACGAAAAAGTGCATTCAAAATCATGTGCTACGAAAGTTTGTGGATTTAAATAAATTGCTGGAAGAAGAAATCGATTTCAAATCGCGGTTGATTATTTGGTGTCAAAAAAAGCGCTTAAAGTTCAGTTTTGAAATCGAAGGAGAAACACACGTTCTCGGTGCTTGGGAATACTCCATTCAAGTCAACATTAATGGGCGCGATTTTGGTAAAGCAAAAGCCCCCTCAAAAAAGCAAGCAGAACAATTAGCGGCACAAGAAACGCTTAAATTGTTGGGAGAAATTTAATTGACGTATTTTTTTTTCGTTACTTTGTATAAAAAATTAGCTTATGTGGACAGATTTTGTTTATGCCATCGGTGACACCTTCACTTGGTCGTTTGGTTTCTTTGAATTTATCCAAAATCACTTTAACAATATGCTGCTTGCCTTAGGTTTTGTTGGTTTTGCATATTGGATGAACATCCAACACAAACTAAGCAAAAAAGCGAATGTGCCTTCAGAAATTAAAGAAGAAGGGTTTACTAACTGGTACAAAGAAGAAAACAAACAGATTAAATAATTTGCATTTTATGCATAAAAAAAGGGGAAGCTTGCTTCCCCTTTTTTCTTAGATATTGATGTTATTTTTCTGATTTCGCTGCTGCGAAAAGGAATTCTCGGTTCATTCGCGCGATATTTTCTATGGAAATTCCTTTGGGACATTCCACCTCGCAGGCTCCTGTGTTGGTACAATTTCCGAAGCCCTCCTCATCCATTTGACGAACCATGTTCAGTACGCGTTCTTTTGCTTCGACTCTTCCTTGAGGCAACAAAGCATATTGAGAAACTTTTGCACCTACGAACAACATGGCCGAGCTGTTTTTACATGCCGCCACACACGCGCCACAACCGATACATGCCGCCGCTTCAAACGCAGAATCCGCCTTTTCCTTCGGTATAGGAATGGCATTCGCGTCCATGGTTTTTCCGGAGGTATTGATGGAAACAAAGCCTCCCGCTTGTTGAATTCGATCGAATGCCGAACGATCCACCACCAAATCTTTGACAATAGGAAAGGCTTTCGATCTCCACGGTTCTACATAGATAGTTTCGCCGTCGTTGAATTTACGCATGTGCAATTGGCAGGTTGTTGTTCCGGTATCTGGACCATGCGCTCTACCGTTAATGTATAACGAACACATTCCGCAAATTCCTTCTCGGCAATCGTGATCAAAAGCTACGGGAGCTTTTTGCTCTTGAATGAGTTGTTCGTTAAGTTGGTCCAACATTTCTAAAAATGAACTGTCGGTGGAGACGTTATTTAAGGGGTAGGTTTCCAGTGCCCCCTTGGATTCCTTATTTTTTTGTCGCCAAATTTTAAGGGTAATGTTGATGAATTTCGTTGCCATAATCTTAGCTTATTTGTAATTTCTTGCTGCTATTTTAATGAACTCATAATCGAGTTTTTCTTCGTGTAAAATGGCTTTACTGGAATCAGCACCGGTATATTCCCACGCCGCCACCATTTTAAAGCGCTCGTCATCGCGCAATGTTTCTCCTTCGCTGTCTTGGTATTCCTCACGAAAATGACCTCCGCATGATTCTTTTCGGTTGAGGGCATCTACCGCCATCAGTTGACCTAATTCTAAGAAATCGGCCACACGTAGCGCTTTTTCCAATTCAGGATTGAGCTCGTTGGCCTCGCCGGGCACCCTTACGTCGTGGTAAAACTCCTCACGCAATGCCGCGATTTCCTGAATAGCCTCCCGCAATCCGGATTCATTGCGGCCCATTCCCACTTTGTTCCACATGATTAATCCTAGCTTTTTGTGGAAATAATCTACCGAACGCGTTCCTTCCTTAGCCATAAAGAACTCAATTTTATCTCGGGTTTCGCGCTCTGCGGCTTCAAATTCCGGCGCATCGGTGGATATTTTACCTGTGCGAATATCATCTGCCAAGTAGTTGGAGAGCGTGTAAGGAAGCACAAAATAACCGTCGGCTAGTCCTTGCATTAACGCAGAGGCGCCCAATCGATTGGCTCCGTGATCCGAGAAATTAGCTTCACCCGTAACGAAACACCCAGGAATGGTGCTTTGCAAATTATAATCTACCCATACGCCGCCCATAGTGTAATGGACCGCAGGGTAAATTTTCATAGGCGTTTCGTAGGGATCTTGATCGGTAATTTTCTGATACATTTGAAAAAGGTTCCCGTATTTTTCTTCAATCCACTTTTTACCAAGAGCAATAATGGTCTCTTCAGATGGATTGTGGTCACCGCTTGCATAGGCCGCTTGCTTCCCTTTATTTCTAATTTCGGAGGAGAAATCCAAATATACGCCCTCGTTGGTGTCGTTGGCTTCAATGCCAAATCCTGCATCGCACCGCTCTTTGGCAGCCCTAGAGGCTACATCGCGCGGCACTAAATTTCCAAATGCAGGGTACCTACGCTCTAAAAAGTAATCGCGGTCTTCTTCGGCGATTTGAGTAGGCTTGAGTCGTCCCTCTCGAATAGCCTCAGCATCTTCCTTTTTCGCGGGAACCCAAATACGCCCGGAATTACGTAACGACTCCGACATTAAGGTTAGTTTTGACTGATTAACTCCATGAACAGGAATGCATGTGGGATGTATTTGTACAAAACAGGGGTTCGCAAAATAAGCGCCTCGCTTATGGATTTTCCAGGCCGCCGACACATTGCTTCCCATGGCGTTGGTGGAAAGAAAGTACACATTACCATAACCCCCAGAAGCAATAACTACGGCATGGGCGCTATGGCGCTCTAATTCTCCTGTCACTAAATTTCGCGCAATGATTCCACGGGCTTTACCGTCAATCAACACTAAGTCCATCATTTCATGACGGTGGTACATAGCAACTCTTCCCAGTCCAATTTGACGAGACAAGGCGGAATAAGCTCCCAACAAAAGTTGTTGGCCTGTTTGTCCTGCAGCGTAAAATGTTCGCTGAACCTGCGTTCCCCCAAAGGAACGGTTATCCAACAACCCTCCGTATTCTCGAGCGAAAGGCACTCCTTGGGCAACACATTGGTCAATAATATTTCCTGAAACTTCGGCAAGACGGTAAACATTGGCCTCGCGCGCTCGATAATCGCCTCCTTTGATGGTGTCGTAAAATAACCGATAAATGGAATCGCCGTCGTTTTGATAGTTTTTTGCCGCGTTGATGCCCCCTTGGGCAGCAATGGAATGAGCCCTACGAGGAGAATCTTGAAAGCAAAAAGCCTTAACGTTGTATCCCATTTCTCCTAAGGAAGCAGCGGCCGAAGCCCCTGCCAGTCCTGTGCCCACAACAATGACATCGATTTTAGGGCGGTTGTTAGGAGCCACCAATTTCATGTGATTCTTATGAAGGGTCCACTTATCGGCGAGTGGGCCTTCCGGTATTTTAGCTTCTAGTTTTGACATCGGCGAAGTATTAAGGCGTTATTTCAAATAAATTAAAACCGTGATTAAGGCAAACAAGCCAGGAACTATCACAGCGAATAATTTTCCAAGACCATGAATCATGGGGGTGTACCGTTTGTGGTTGATGCCCAAGGATTGAAACCCGGAAGCGAAACCATGCCATAGGTGAAAACCCAGGGCCCCCATGGAAAACACATAAAGTAACATGAAGGCTAGGGCCAAATCATTCTTTTTCGGATTAAAAAAATCCATTACCACGGTATGTAAATCTTTGTAGCCTTCCGCAACCTTCACATTCAAATTGGCCATATACAAGTCGGTATGGTTTTTAACTACAATTTCATCGCTTTTCGGAATGAGTTGCATGTTGTGGGTGTAATAGAGTTCTTGCTTTTGCGAAACCCCACCCATGGGATTTGGAACGGTTACCGTAAACGTATGCAGGGGTATGTCCTCCTTGATTTTCGCCTTCCACCAAAAGTTAGCCATGTGGGTTACAATAAACACCAATATCAAGGTGCCTAAAATGGCCATGTATCGAGAGGGCAAAGAACTGTTAGCTCCTGGTTTACTGTAAGCATATCCTTGAGGACGCGCTTTCTTGTTTTGGTAGGTGAGGTAAAATCCTTGAAAGGCATGAAAAATTATGGAGAAATAAGTGATGTACGATAAGGCTTTGATAAACGGATTATGCCCCATGAAATAGGCATATTCGTTAAAGGCCCTTCGCCCTTCTTCTCCGGTCTTTAAAATCAATTGCATGTTTCCGGCCAAGTGGCCCACGAGAAAAGTGCAAAGAAACAATCCGGTTAGCGCCATCCATACTTTTTTAATGATGGAGGAGTTGAGTATGGTTTTAATCGACATAGCTGTATTTTTTCTAGTACAAATTTACGGTTAAGAACAAAGAAATTCTCAGGAAGTTTTTATTTAGAACTATTTTAGATTAAGAGCGTTGATCCTTGGTTTGTTACCTGAAGTTTAACGGGCTTACCAAGAACCAGCCCTTGATTATCCGAGACATGTCCGAAAGGCAATCCAAAAGCTACGGGAATATTACAGGATTTTACACGCTCGTAAATCAGGGCTTCAATGGATTTACCAAAGGGAATGTCCGTATCTTCCATTTCCGTGAAGCCGCCTAATATCAATCCTTTGATGCTGGAAAGCACCCCGGCCAATTGAAGGCTGTAAAGCATTCGGTCGATTTTATAGAGGTGTTCCCCGATATCTTCCAACAACAGGATTTTATCCTTGAAATCATACCTTAATGGCGTCCCGAGCATGCTGTAAACCAGAGTCATGTTTCCACCAATCAAAACGCCCTCCACCTCACCAGGGATATTTTTGGGATGTGCCGGCCCTTCAAGGCGGTAAGGCAAACCAAAGAGGGCCTTTTTCAGGGTTTCTCGCGAAGCATGCGTGCCCGTCACAAATCCTAAGGGCATGATTCCATGGATGCTTTGCAAACCCAGTTGATGAACTTTATGGTGAAATACCGTCACATCGCTAAAGCCAACGATCCATTTTGGGTTGGACTGAAACATATTCCACGACAATTGCTCCACAATACGCACGCAGCCGTATCCTCCTCGCGCGCAGAGAATGGCGTGAACATCCGGGGCATCCAGCCCCCATTGAAAATCTTGAGTCCGTTCCTCGTCGGTTCCCGAAAAATAGTGATGCTGCCCGAGACAGTGCGTTGAAAGGCGTACCGCTAGTCCCCAAGATTCAAGGATTTCTTGAGTCTTTCGGATTGAGGACGCTTCAATCGCCTTGGCGGGCGCGGTTATATACACCAAGGATCCTGGGGTTAAGTAAGGAGGCGTTTTCATCGGTTGGCAAGGAGTTGTTGGGCAAGCACAAAATCTAACGGTGTGGTAATTTTCAGGTTTTCATCGTTTCCTAAAACCGTTTGAACGGGGATTCCTGCAGATTCCACCAAGCTGGCATCATCGGTGATGTTCGGATCAAAGGGTTTTTGATACGCTTCCAGGAGCGTTTTTGTATGAAAACATTGCGGTGTTTGCACAGCTACAAAGGCACTTCTCGGCACGAAGGCGCTTCCGTTCGGGGTCAATTTACGGAGGGAATCGCGAAGCGGCACGGTGGGAATAACGGCCTCGGCATGAGCTAAAGCGTCCTTTATCCTTAAAACCGTTGCCGCCGAAACAAACGGGCGCACCGCATCATGCACCCCCACCCACCGGGTAGCAACCAAGGGGAGGGCATTTTTCACGGAATGATAGCGTTCTATTCCTCCTTGAACTAAGGTACAACGTGCAGCAAGGTTTTCAAGATTCAAGTGGTGCTGAAGGTATTCCATCCACGAAGTTTCCATGGAAACGATAAAGCGGGGTTGATGAAAGAGCACGTCTAAAGCCAAAAGCGTGTGTATGATTATGGGTTTTTGTTCGATTTCTAAGTATTGCTTGGGACGATCCGCCCCCATTCGCGTACCCGTACCCCCGGAAGGAACGATCAAGGTCCATTCGTTCATGCGCTAAATTACGAATATTATTCTATGACATTCCCAGATAAGCGCATGCTTTTCCTACCTTTGTGGCAATTGTCTACCCATGAACGCAGACCAATCACTTCTCCTATACAACAGCTTATCCGGTAAAAAAGAACCGTTTATTCCCTTACACGAAGGGCGGGTCGGGATGTATGTTTGTGGGCCAACGCTTTACAGTGAACCGCATATGGGCAACATGCGAACGTTCATCAATTTCGACTTCATCTACCGTTGTTTCCTGTTCTTAGGGTATAGCGTGAAATACGTGCGTAACATTACGGATGCGGGGCATATTACCAACAGTGCAGGGCTGGAAGTGGACAGTATCGGAAGCGCCGCCCGTCTGGAGCAGCTTCAGTCGTTAGAGATCGTTTACAAATACAATGTAAAATTCCAAGAACTACAGCGGCTTTATAACCTCTTGCCCCCGAATATTGAACCTACAGCCACAGGACATATTCAAGAGCAAATTGAAGTCATAGAGCAAATTTTTACCAACGGGTTTGCCTACGAAGCAAACGGCTCCGTTTATTTTGACGTGAAGGCATACATGCAACGATTTCCTTATGGCACCCTGAGCGGCCGAAAAGTGGAAGAACTCGAACACGAAACACGGGAGTTAAATGCGCAAGACGAAAAACGCTTTTTCGCCGACTTTGCTTTGTGGAAAAAGGCGCAACCCGACGACATGCAAATTT
>Ga0214921_10004512_pt1 | contig 20415 bp, 13 predicted proteins | sample LL1505_MetaG_FD_177992 | JGI IMG/M metagenome (GOLD analysis project Ga0214921, IMG submission 177992) | Freshwater microbial communities from Lake Lanier, Atlanta, Georgia, United States - LL-1505 | ecosystem: Environmental > Aquatic > Freshwater > Lake | place: USA: Georgia | collected...
TGCAATCAAGGCTGCTTCATTACAAACATTCATAATCTCGGCACCTGCAAACCCAGCCGTTTGAGTAGCTAATTTTTTCTCATCTACCGAGCCTTCATCAGTTTTGATAGGCTTTAAATGCACTTTAAAAATAGCTGCACGTCCTTTCAAATCAGGTTTATCAATAGATATTTGCCTATCAAACCTACCTGGACGCATTAATGCAGAATCTAAAATATCTGGTCTATTTGTAGCCGCAAGGATAATTACCCCAATATCGGTGGCAAATCCATCCATTTCAGTCAATAATTGATTTAATGTATTTTCTCTTTCATCATTGCCTCCTTGTATAGCACCTTTTCCACGAGCACGTCCAACTGCGTCAATTTCGTCAATAAAGATTATACATGGGGCTTTTTCTTTTGCCTGACGGAACAAATCACGCACACGGCTAGCACCCACACCTACGAACATCTCTACAAAATCAGAACCTGACAAAGAGAAGAAAGGAACACCGGCTTCACCTGCAACTGCCTTTGCTAGCAATGTTTTTCCAGTACCTGGAGGGCCAATTAATAAAGCTCCTTTAGGTATTTTACCTCCTAGGGTAGTATATTTTTTAGGGTTCTTAAGAAAGTCTACTATCTCCATTACTTCCACTTTGGCTTCATCTAATCCTGCTACATCTTTGAAAGTAATTTTCACATTGGCTTCTTTATCGAACAATTGGGCCCTTGACTTACCTATGTTAAATATTTGTCCTCCTCCAGACCCACCTGAACCACCGCCCATTCTGCGCATGAAGAACATCCAAACCCCAATCAATAATACAAAAGGTAAGATGCTTATTAAAATATCGCTGAAATAATTTCTTTGGGTAATATACTCCACGGAAACCCTTTCATTTTCAGGAAATGTCTTTTCTGCTTCTCGCAAATCATCGGCAAATTGCTGAACATCTCCAATTTCGAAATAGTAATGAGGACCTATCTCGTCTCCAAAAATACCGCGGTCTTTAAGTCCTTTGTATTTTTCATTCTTCAATGCCTCTTTTTTCAGATAAATCTCTGCACGCTCTTTATTAACCACCGTAATTTTTTGCACATCATGGCTCAGAAGCATATCATTTTTCACATCAAACCAAGTAGTTTTAATGGCCACATCATGGGGCATAAACTGTATGGCCAAAAATGCCACCGCTACAATTCCATAAATCCAATAAAAATTGAACTTTGGAAAATTGGGACCTTTGGGTTTACGATTTTTATTCTGCTTCTCTTCAGGCACTAAGTCGTTAGAGTTTATATTATTATCTGCCATTTATATTTTTTAGTGTTTATATTGTTGTTAAGTTTCAAATCTACAAATTGTTTCTGTATCTTAAATACTAATTTGTGAAGGCTTAAGTGAATTATAAATCCAAAGGTCCTTTAAAGGGATGATCCATTTAGAATCAAACTCTTGTTTATTGGATATTGTATTGTTGAAGGATTTTGTTGTATCGATAATTTTACCCTCATTATAAAGACTTTGCAATTCAGCTTTATTAAATGACAACACGCTTCCGTCTTCCCATAATAATTGAACTTTCAATCTATCAAAAAAATTGAGGTCTAATTTTTTTTCCAATTGTTTTACAAATTGAAAAGATTTATCAATGCTACAACCACCAACCCCATTCATGGTTTCATCTACCATAAAAACTATAAAAGTATTATATAGTACATCTGCTTCCGCCTTAACTGGATTTTGGTGAGAAATCCATTCAGTTGCAAATTGCTTAGCTTCCAATTTGATTTGATCACAAACAGTTGAAGATAAAAGTTTATTTGAAGCATACACCCAAACACGTGAATGTGCTGGCATTTGATGTAAAGTACTCATGTGACACAAATTTACCAAAAATTAAGCCATTGACAGAATGGCACTCATATTTGGAAGTAAAAAAATATTTAGTCCGATTATTGATTAGCTGATTCTTCTTTTTTTGACTTGAAGAAACTTAAAGCTAAAATAATAATCAAAGAACCATACAGAATGGCGGAACTAGCCAAGGCTATTTTTTCACCCATAACAATGGTTTTAGGCTCAAACTTAAATTCGATAGTATGTTTTCCCGCAGGCACAGCCATTGCTCTTAATACATAATCTGCACGGAAATGAGGGGCCAACTGACCATCAATATAAGCATCCCAACCTTTATCGTAATATATTTCTGAAAACACTGCCAACTGAGCAATGCTCGTATTACTTTGATAAGTAAGTTTATTGGGTGCATAGCTTGTGAGAACAATACTTGCCGCAGTGTCAGGCTTTAAAGTTAAACCTTTAACTTCAGACTCAAATCGTTTGTCAATGATGGCTGTTTGCTTTGATTTGAATCCTACAGATGGGTTAGTTCTATCTTCATTTAACGCCACTATTTCTTCATCTGCATTGTTTACTATTTTATATTCCTTCACAAACCATGCATTACCGTTGGTAAATGGATTTTGTTGAACATACTTCTGGTTGGTGCTATCTGCTACTATGAAATACTTCACATTAAGCATATTTACACACTCCATATTGTTTCTGCCCAATTGCCATTCTATCAATTCTTGGTATCTGCGCATTTTGGCACCATGATATCCTCCAATTGATTTATGATAATAAGCAGTAATAGCATCTTTATCAAAATCAGTTGTGGTATTAAATACCCTGTAATGAGGATCTTTATCTTGTAAAATAACTTCGTCATAAGGTGTTTTAGCCACAGCAGCTTCTGCTTTTTTCTTTTCAAAATCACCATCATTTAAATAACGCTTATCTACTTGCCACAAATCAATGGTAACCATAAGACCAAGCGCTATTAAAAAATACTCTTTTTTCAACTTACCACTTAATGAGTACCAGACTAAACCAAAAGCTGCGGCTATAAACAATAAAGAACGCATGGCATCTATACGCAACATACTCTCTCTATCTTTAACAAGAGCATCAACCAAAGCAGGGAAGTTTTGTCTTATTCTTTCATCACTTAATGAAGAAAAGTTGAAGAATATTCCTGGTATGATGGCAAAAACCAAACAGATTCCACCCACCAAATACATTGAATATTTCAATGCTTTCATAATTTCCTCCTTTTTTCTACTTCCATTACTAGCATCTCTTATAGCTAGTATTGCCAAAAGAGGGAACATTACTTGCGCAATACAAAGGATAAAGGTAACTGATCGGAATTTGTTATAAAGCGGAAAATAATTGAAAAACAAATCAGTAAATGACATGAAATTTTTACCCATAGATAAGAAGATGGCCACCATAGCAACAGCAAAAATCCACCATTTTTCTGGTCCTTTTAATAAGAACATACCAAATACAAATAGAAAGACAATAATACTACCGTAATAAATTGGACCAGCCGTAAAAGGCTGATCACCCCAATACACTGGCATTTGTTTAACCGCATCTTTAGGATTAGGTATTCCGTTTTCCTTAAGTACTTTATATGATTCACTAGAGGTTGATAATTCACCACTTGAAGCACCCCCATAAAAATTAGCAATCATCAAGGTAAACGGTTCAGCTATTCCATTACTCCAACTTAAGGCATAATCTTTATCTAATCCATCTGATGAGTTAGCCGAATTGCTTTCACCACCAACAGTTTTAGTTAATTCTGATTTAGCTCTAATACTATATTTTCCGTATTCTTCTGTTGCAAGTAAACCTGTAATATTTGTTCCAATACCGATGACAGCAGAAATAACCAAATACAAACCACAGATTAATAACTGAGGCAATTTTCCTGTTTTAATTGCAATAATGAATTCAGTAATCACCCAAGCCAAAATGATAAAAATAAGATAATAAGTTATCTGTACATGGCCTGCAGCCAATTCAAAGGATACAGCAATACCAGTTAAAGCAGCACCTAGCAATCTATTTTTTCTTAAGCAAATATTAATCCCAGCCATTACTAATGGAATAAACGCAATGGCATTTCCTTTGGTTATATGCCCAGCATCTAAATTTATAAAATTAAAACTAGAAAGTGCGAAGGCCAATGATCCCACAATGGCAAGGATTGGGGCAACATCGAAGCTAATTAACAATATATAAAAACAGATATAAAGTAAAAAGATAGTGTCAGCTGGGTTCTTAAGCACATTTGACAAATAGAAGCTAATGTTAGCTGTAAAATTGCCTTTATAGGATGCTCCAATCAAATAGGTTGGCATACCCCCAAAAATACTATTGGTCCAAAAGGTTCTTTCCCCAGTGCGTTGTTCGAAATCAGCAATCTCTTGATAGGTTGCCTTCCACTGCAACACATCATATTGCTTAAGCACCTTACCCCCTAACATGGGCATAAAATAAACTGCAATTACAATTAATATAACGCCTATAGCTATTAAATGAGGGGTGGCTTTTTTGATGAATGAATTGTTCATTGAATATGATTTAAAATTGGTGTAATTTATAAATTTTTACCATACAAAATAGGGGGCAATAAATTTATCAAAACGAAAAAAAAGTACATGAAAGTAATAATTAACAAACCAAGGTTCCAACATCTTCACCTTCACACACGCGAAGGAAATTACCCTCTTTGTTCATATCAAAAACTACGATTGGTAGGTTGTTTTCTTGGCATAGTGTGATGGCTGTCAAATCCATCACATTTAAACCTCTTTCATATACTTCAGAAAAACTAATTTTGTCAAAACGCTTCGCATTTTGGTCTTTCTCTGGATCAGCCGTGTAAATGCCATCTACACGAGTACCTTTTAAAACTAAATCCGCTTCTATCTCTACTGCTCGTAATGAAGCTGCTGAGTCTGTTGTAAAATAAGGATTTCCTGTACCTGCTCCAAAAATAACAATACGACCTTTTTCCAAGTGCCGCATAGCTCTTCTGCGTATAAATGGTTCACATATTTGCTCCATTTTTATGGCTGAAAGTAGTCTTGTTTTCATGCCATATTTTTCAAAAGCGCCTTGCAATGCCATCGCATTTATGACAGTTGCCAACATACCCATATAATCACCTTGGGCTCTATCTACAATCCCACCACTAACACCTTGAACTCCTCTGAAAATATTTCCACCACCTATAACAACTGCCACTTGCACCCCTTGATCAATAACCTTTTTCACATCTTTTGCATATTGCTCAAGAATTTTGGGGTCAATACCATAGCTTTTTTCACCCATAAGGGCTTCACCACTAAGTTTAAGAAGCACGCGTTTATATTTCATAAAAGTATATTTTGTTGTGCAAGTATATTAAAAAGCAAGCATTAGTAAACTAAAGAAGCCATATCTTTTTACAGATATGGCTTCTCAATGTAGTTTTATTCGTACTATCTAAGTAAGGTAATCGAACCGCTGTATTGGTAGGTTTTCCCACTAAAGCTGGTTGCATTTACTTGATAAATGTAAGCATCCTGCGGACAAGGTTCCGTATTATTATTAGAAATAGTTCCATTCCAACCAATATTTACATCTCTAGTTTCAAAGACCTTCTGGCCCCAACGATTGAAAACAAATATCTCAATGCTTTCAAAACCATCTGCTACCACTTTAAATGACCTATTACAATCTCCAGAACAATTTGGATCATTTAAGGTTGAACTTGGAGAAAATACAGTAGGCACAAACACTGTAATATCAGGGTTGATTCTAATACTATCACTTGTAGAATCAATACAACCTTTTTCGCTGGTAGCCCTTAAAATTATTTCTACTGCTGATAATTCTGCAGCAAATTTTACATTTTGAGGACTAATTTCATTTGACGATCTAGGCTTCTGAGTTTTAGGGTCTATGCCCAAACTCCAATTATAGGTCAATGGAGTTGCAAATGAAGTGCTATTGTTAAAATTAAAATAAGGATTGGCAATAGTTCTTACTCTTGGCATTGGCTCAAATTGAGGCACAGGAGTTGGATATGCTTCTACATTCTGAGTTGAAGAAACGGCCACACAACCTTTGTCACTAACCACTTTTAAATAAACACTGTGCTTACCCGCATTTGTATACGTTTGAGACAGGGAGTCGCTAACAAATATGTCAGTATTGGTATTCATGGTAGAATCTAAATTACCATCTACATACCAGTAATATTGGGTATTACTTTGTCCTGGATCTCCTGCTCTATAAATAGGACTAAGTACCAAATTGTATTTAGGATTAACACAACCATTACAGCTTTCACAAATGAAGCTTGCTTTTGGTTGAGGATTGATAGTTACTGTAGATGTTGCAGTAGCTATTGGGCACTCATTTCCTGCAATTGCCTTGGTATTAGCCGTAAATGTAATTGCTCCACTTTTCACATCATCAGGTGTTAGTGTGTAACTGGTTGATTTTGCTTTATCATCCACAATAACACCAGTACCATTAGTATTCCATTCTAAAGTATAAGGTGAAAGTGGCGTATTATTTTGCGTAGAAATAGTCAAAACAGTATCATAAGAACATGTAGAGAACGGATCAAATATTTGAACAACAGGAGGACCTTGCACCTGCACAGTTACTTCATCTGAATTTTTACAACCTATTCCATTTGTATATTCATATTTAAATTTGTAGGTGGCATCCTTTATTTCAGAGTTATTCAAATCTAATTGCATTTGCGATTGACCATTAACAAGGCTTAGCGCTGTTAATAAAGGTGGGGTTGGATTATTAATATCCCAACCACTGTATGTGCCTATATCGCCCGTGCTTAAACTTCCTATGCTAGGTTGCATATCAATCAAAACTTTTCCCACTGTGCTACAAACTATATCTTGTGTTGGGTCATTTAAAGTTAACTTTACTATTGGGGCTCCGTTAACAATTAGGTTGGTACTATCAACAGCTGTACAACCGGTAGATTTATCAACATAGTATAATTTATATGTTGCTTGTGCACCAGCAGCTACTACAATATCAGGATGGCCAGGATCCAATATGTTAGAATCAGGAACAGCAATCGCCTTAAACTTATTGTTAGGTGGCGCAAAATACCATTTACTAGTGGTTGGGTCCAAAGCCTCTGTAACCGCACTAAAATGAACATTTAAGTCGAAAGGCAAATCGCTTTTACAAACTTGAGCTCCAGCAGACACATCCACTTTTGGTGTTTTAACCACCTCGAATACAATGGTATCACCACTGGGACAACCACCAGAAGGGCCTGAAATGGTAGGTCCAGTTGATGATGGCAATGCAACCGCATATCCTAAAGGATTGTTATAAATTTTAGTAAAATTGTATGAAATAATATTAGTATCCTTTGGATTGGCTTTACGCACATTCGCTTTTTGAGGGTTAAAGAAATACTCATTAATTGTACCTAATGATAATACCAAACCATTAGTAACCGAATCTACACCTCTTCCTGACCACCTATCTGGGAAGGCTCCTTGCGTATTAAACTTAGCTGATAATGGTCTTAATGAAAATGGCTTGTCATAATCACAAATAATTTTTTGTGGACCTACCGTAACCTTAGGGGCGGGGAAAATGGCAATTACCAAATTGCTTGCCACCTTACAACCATGCTGATCATAAGCAACCAAATCAACTTTATCCCCGTAAGGAGAGGCTGTAGGCAAAGGTAGTGGAGTCATAATACTATCCACGTAAAATATTTTACCATTGATAGCAAGTGGTCTTGCTGGGTAACTCCAAACAACGCTCTTAATGGTTTTATTGGTTGAGGTAATTGGCGGGAAAGTTACACTTGACACGTTGTTACATATTGAATATGGAGTAATTGGACTCAACAATGGTTGAGGGCTAATAACAACTGTAATGGTATCACTAGCGGGACAGCCGACACCCGCAAAAACTGTATTGCTTGTAATGACATATCTCTGAGAATCCAACACATTTGTTGGAATTTGGAATGTATCTTTATCAGATAAAGTTATTAATGGGGCCATAGAATTATACCATCTTATTCCCGATACTGTTGCACCTGCTGGCACCACAGCCCTCATGGTTAGTGGTGGGTCATTCAAACAAGCATTCTGTCCAGACCCCCCTTTAATTGGAAAACTATTTACATTTAATCTAGTGCTATCCCACATTTTACAGCCGAAGGCATCTGTTTTAATTAGCACAAAATCTCCTGAATCCTTGGAAACAACACCTAAACTATTAAAAGTATTTGCCATTTTAGTTGGAACAAATGGAACAGTATCCCCACTCATCACCTTATACCATTTATAACTTGCGTTAGCAGAAATAGTATTGTTTAGGCCATCAGCCCAAAAAGTAGTATCATTAGATTGACAAATACGTATATCAGGAAGTAAATTTCTGGGCGGTAAGGCCCTTGTAAGTATATTAAAATTTGCTGTACCTGTGCATCCTTGGGTGGGCTCAGTAATTACAACCCTATAGGCAGTATTGAATGGAGGTGTGCCCGTGATGGGAGGAGTTAGGGTAGCAGTAGAATCAAAACTTTTAGGCCTGACTGATACATAATTAGCCCCGATTAGCTGAAAATACTCAAACCTATTCGCCCCGGGTAATCCAAATTGCCCGTTGGATAAAACCTTAACTGGTTGTCCAAAACAATTATAGGTACTAGGTGGAACAACAGCTACAGGATTTGGGACATTTATAGTGAATGGAATACTATCATTAGGACATCCATTTGGAATTGGTGGTGGTTGTGATGATAATCTTAGGTATACATTATACTTGCCACCTTTTGTAAAGGTAGTACTCATTCTGGCGGTGTTATTGGCATCAGATGTCTTTTGCGTATATACACCCGAACCAGGAACAGTCTCTACAAACCATCTTGTATAAGAGTTGTTAAGAGCTACATTGGAAGTTGCCGGAGTAAGCGTATATTTCAATCTATAAAAACCACACTTGAACGAGTCAACTGCAATAGTAGCATCTGGGGTTTGGTTGACAGTGATTGCAAACGAACGGGATGAACGAGCAGGCACCGGACACATTCTATCTCTGGCAGAAACTGTGAAATAATAAGGTCTTTTATTGGGATTATATGCTGTTACACTTGGTGTCCAGCAAAATCTCCATCTATCATATTTAATAACTCCAATATGATCGCCTGAATTTGGCCAAGTAAAACGCGGATAAGTAGGGGTCCATGAATATTGAATGGTATTTGGAGAACCCACAATGGTTGGAGGGGAATTCCAAGTCATGTCTGTGGTATCAGTAGATTCTACTCCATCCCTTGCTTCAATAATAAAACACAACTGATTTTTGGCGCACACCGACCAACTTGTTCTAGGAACGTAATTACTTGGAATAGGATTGGGTGTAGGCACTATGGTTGCAGTAGAACTCACCAACTCTCCATTATCATTATAGGTAATAAATTTAGGAGGCTCATTTGGAGGGCAACTGGTTATGCTATAAAATTGAATATCTCTTCGTGTAACCCCTACTTTGTATGGAGCTCCTCCAGGTAAGTACCTCCATTGTGTTACTTCAATTACAAAATTAGATACGAAATTTCCTGTTGGCGTAAAGCGCACATCACCTGTAACAGGATCAATATTTATACCTAGAGGAGGAGGTAAATTTGGATTGGGCGAACCTAAGTAAGGAAATGGAAAATTAGTGGCATTATAGGGGACCTTGTATGGTGCAGGAGAATTGGCACCAATTTGAGATGAACCAAATGAATAACTTAAAGAATCGCCCTCAGGGTCGATAGCACCTAAGTTGTAGGTAAACTCTTGTCCTGCGCATACCAAAGCCACAGGGTCATTGGTAAATGTAGGCGCACCGCTGCAAGGGGTGGCACATCTGTTAATAGTAGCACCAACAAAATAAGATAAACCTCCGGGATTTTGCAAATTAGTTATCGCATTGTTACGGCAACAATCACTCCAACCCACCACTACATTGCAACAAGATGCTGGTGTAACCGCATTCAAATTAATTGTACCTGTGAAAGTATAAACTTCAATTCCAGGGGTAAATGTACCGGGAGTGCGGGTGCCGCAATTGGTACAAATGGTTTTATCTGTACGGCATAATTGAATTACATCAAAACCACTCACGCCACCGGGCACAATGGTCATTGAAACCGATGCAGGTAAATTTGAACAACCTGGATCCACCCCTGTTACGGTAACACCCGTTAAACTACATCCTGCCATACCCGGGCAATTACACATAGGAATACCTTGACAATCGCGATACACCTTAAAGGTTAATTTGTAAAGACCACCACCTAAACATTCGTAACTCATGTCACCACCTGTTAAATGGGAAGCATTGGCTTTAGGCATTGCCATAAAAAATGGCAATAATAAAAGCAGTTTTAAAATGTGCTTTTGCATATATGTTGTGTATTTGTTTTTCATAATACAGGTATTTTTATGATTCAAAAGTAAGGTAAGCATTTCTAAATTTTTTCTTAATGCCTCTTTTTATGAAAGTTTTAATAGAAATTGGCCTTTAAAAAAAGCACAAAAAAAGCTTTCTGGTATTCAGAAAGCTTTTAAATATTTGTAAATTAATTAATTATGATTTTTTCTTTGATGATTTTTTGGCAAGCACAGTACCCACTTTTTTCACCACTTTAGCCAATTTTGATTTTTGGTTAGACGCTTTATTTTTATGGATAACATTCTTTTTAGCTAATTTATCTAACATTGAAGAAACCTCTACATATAATTTTTCGGCTTCCGACTTCTCTGTTGAAGTTCTTAGTCTTTTAATTAATGTACGAGTCGTTTTAGCTTGATAACGATTGCGCAAACGCTTAGCTGCGTTGCTTCTAATTCTTTTAATTGATGATTTATGGTTTGCCATTTCTAAATAATTTACGCTATAAAAATTTCAATAGGGCTGCAAATATATACCTTGACTTGTAATAATCAAATCTTTTCAACAATTTGTTAAAATATTGTACTACACAGAAAAACTTTCGCCACAACTGCAAGTACGCGAGGCATTGGGATTATTGAAAGTGAAGCCTTTTCCATTAAGTCCATCAGAAAAATCCAGTTCAGTTCCGAAAAGGTATAAAACACTTCTCTTATCCGTAACAACCTTCACATCTAAATCTCCAAACACCTGATCTCCTGGCTTGTCTTCGTTGTCAAAATCTAATTTATAGGATAATCCAGAGCAACCACCACTTTCAACCCAAACCCTTAAAAAATATTTTTCATCAAAATGAGACTCGTTTTTTAATTCGGCTATACGATTTCTTGCTTTTTCACTTATTGTTATCATTATTTGTATATCTAAATTGTTTGCAAAGCTAATTTAATTATACTACAAACAGCAATCTCAATACCGAGAATGTTTTGAAGACTATTTGTCACGCAAATTAATATACCAAGGTGGCAGAAATCAATTTATGGTCGCTAAAATTGAGCTTTTGTGGTTTGTAATTAAAAACTTCAAAAGACTTATCGCACAATATATAATCAATTCTAAAGTTGGGCATTTTACCAATATAAGTAGGGCTTATACCTGAGCCAGATTCAACAAATGCATCCTTTTTATCGCCCCGCAGCATATTGTATGAATAGCTTGTTGGTGAATCGTTAAAATCACCACAAATAATCACTTTATAAGGCGAATAATCAATAAAGCTCTTAATAATATCAACTTGTTTAGAGCGCGCAACAAAAGCGTATTTAAGTCGAGCAAATATCCCTTTTACACTTCTAAAATCTACCTTAGATTGGTTATCTCCATTTTTTAATTCTGTAATGGTTTCAAAATCCTTTTGCTGGAAGCTAATGCTTTTCAAATGAGTGTTAACTAACCTTATGGTGTCATTTTCGGTTACCAAATCACAATAAATAGTGCAATTACCACCAGCATTTACCCTTTCAACAACGCCACTTTCAAGAATTTTAAACTTAGTGAAAATAGAAACACTATAGCCTGTTGGATTTGAGTCGTTATCATCCACATTTACTTTATATAAGTGTTTATACTCCTTAAATAACTGCTTATACATTTTAGTATCTACATCTGTCCGCGTATCAACAAATTCTTGGAAACACATAATATCTGGTTTTAAATCTCGTAGTGTATTAAAAAATACTGAGCTGTCGTAGATATTATCGGCCTCAAATACACCAAAATTATGGGTATTAAAGGAAACAACATTTATTCTGTTATTTGTTTGCTCTGTCTTTTGGGTGCCAAATTGAATAAAATGATAGATATGAAAAGAACCTAACAACAATACTACAATGGCATACCAAATTCTAATGTCCCATAGCAGCAGCCAATAAACCACAAAACAAAGATTAACAATAAAAATAAAAGGAAAGGCCAAACCTAAAAATGCTACCTGCCACCAAACGGCAGGGCTAATATATGGGGCCAGGTATGACCCAATTAAAGCCACTAATGCAATGATGTTAATTATAAAAACTATTTTATTAATATACTTCATAATGATAACTTTAGTCCTTGCTTGCTTTAAATAAAGTCTCCTTTTCAGCTTGTGACAAACTCTCGTAACCCGATTTTGAAATTTTATCTAAGATTACATCTACATCTACCTGACTTGGCCTGGCATTGCTGGCAGTTTTCATAAACGTGGTTTTATGCTGAATTTTAATTTTTGATTTAGAATTAAATAAATCCAAAACACGATCAAATAATGCATCCAATCTATTAGAGAAATTGTTATTAGCATAAATCAATTTAATAAACAAATAACCAAACAAACCACCACCTAAATGTGCAATATGCCCACCGGCATTTCCTTGAGGAATACTTATCAAATCTAGTAAAACACTAATTAAAGCAATGTACTTGAGCTTCACATTTCCAAAAAAAAGTAGTTGAAAATTAAAGTCAGGTAGCAAAGTAGCTGCAGCACAAACCACTGCAAGTACACCAGCTGAAGCACCTAAAGCAAATGAATAAGAAACATTGGCAGAAAAAACAGGCAATAAGTTGTAGGCTAACAAATAAAGTAGTCCACCAGAGATGCCCCCTAAAAAATAAGCTTCGTATGTTTTAGTATTACCCAAATTCTCTTGAAGCAAACTTCCCACCCAATATAGCCAAAGCATATTGAACAAGATATGCATGAATCCATCATGAAGAAACATGTATGTAAAAATGCTCCATGGCTGATACAATAATTTGGAAATATTTGAGGGAAGGACAAAATAGCTAATAATACCCGAAAAGAAGGATAGATTAATTAGGTAACCCAATACAGATAATATTGAAAAGAACAGAAAAACAAACACATTCAAAAAAATAATGCGTGTAATGGCATTGTTTTGTTGAAAGCGGAATTTTATCTCATCTAGAATTGACATCTTATTTATTTGGCTGCAAAATAATATTTAGCGAGATGTTTATTACCCACTATGCCATCTTTTATCACATTATTACTAAAAATGAGCCATTTAGTTAATTAACGTAAATATTAAACAAAAGGGTTTGATGCCTATATTTATTGTTTTAGGTTTGCAAACCTCAAAACATTATACAAATTGTTTTGATTTAATATTTATATGAAAATAGGAATTGTTTGTTATCCAACATATGGAGGAAGCGGAGTGGTGGCCACCGAGTTAGGAAAGGCTTTGGCAATGCGCGGACATGATGTGCATTTTATCACTTATAAGCAGCCTGCACGCTTGGATTTCTTTACGGGAAATATTTTTTATCACGAAGTATATGTTTCCAGTTATCCATTGTTCGACTTTCCGCCATATGAAACCGCGCTTACAAGTCGTTTGGTGGATGTGGTTAAATTTGAGAAACTGGATTTGTTACATGTACACTATGCCATTCCACATGCTTCGGCAGCCATCATGGCAAAGCAAATATTGGCTAGCGAAGGAATTCATATACCAGTGATTACTACTTTGCATGGTACAGATATAACTTTGGTAGGCAAAGACCCTTCATTTACGCCTGTTGTCACATACTCAATCAATCAATCTGATGCGGTTACTTCGGTTTCAGATTCTTTGAAGCAAGACACTTACAGCCATTTTCGTACTCAGAAACGCATTGAAGTAATACCAAATTTTATAGATATTACTCGTTTTAGCAAACAAGACCGCGAACACTTTAAGAAAGCCATTGCACCAAATGGCGAAATGCTAATTGTTCACACATCCAATTTTAGAAAAGTAAAAAGAGTGGATGATGTGGTGAAAACCTTCGCAAAAATTAAAGAAAAAATACCCGCAAAATTACTTTTGGTGGGAGATGGTCCAGAACGCAGCACCATTGAGATCCTTTGTCGTGAGGTAAACCTTGGCAATAGCATAAGCTTTTTAGGTAAACAAAATCCAGTAGAAGAAATTTTGTCTATTTGTGACTTATTTCTTTTACCTAGTGAAACAGAAAGTTTTGGTTTGGCAGCTCTGGAAGCCATGGCCTGCGAGGTACCCGTTGTATCAAGCAATGCTGGTGGTATTCCTGAGCTTAATGTAGATGGTGTAACAGGATTTTTATGCAATGTAGGAGATATATGTGCCATGGCTGAAAAATCAATATACATATTGGAAGACAAAGACAGGCTAGCACAATTTAAAAAAGCTGCTTTGGCCAGAGCTGAAGAGTTTGATATTAATAATATCGTACCTAAATATGAGAATTTTTACTTACAAGTTTTACAAGCTGCAGCAAACTAAACAGATATAAAATGAATCCATTGCAAACAAGAATAGGCATTCTAGGGGGCGGTCAATTAGGCCGCATGATGATTGAGGAAAGTTTAAGACTTAACTTAACATTTAATATACTCGAAAACGATCCAAATTGCCCTTGTGCAAATATTTGTGATAAACTAATCGTGGGCAGTTTGCAGGATGAAGCAGCTATTAGAAAGTTAGCCGAAATTTCGGATGTACTAAGTTATGAAATTGAACATGTAAATACAGAAGTCCTTTTGAAGCTTGAATCAGAGGGTAAAACCATAATCCCTTCACCCAAAGTGCTTCAAATCATTCAGGATAAAGGCTTACAAAAGCAATTTTATCTTGATAACAATATTCCTACAAGTTCATTTGTATTGGTTAATAATAAAAATGAATGGGCAAATGCATTAGGACAAATAAAATCTGAAAAGTTTGCTACTAAAACTCGTAAAGATGGCTACGATGGGAAAGGTGTAATGTTGCTTAATAAATCTACTATTTTAGCGGACTTCAATTCAATACCTTTTGAGCAAGCTTGTGTGCTTGAAGAATTTATTCCCTGCCAAAAAGAGTTATCAGTGATTGTGGCCAGAGACAGAAATGGAAATACACTTTGCTACCCATCCGTAGAAATGGAATTTGACCCTGTGGCTAATTTGGTTACTTTTCTTTTATGCCCTGCCAATATAGACAAATCAGTTAAAGCAAAGGTAGAAGAAATCGCTATTAAAGCTGTAAACGCATTACAAGGTATAGGCATTTTTGCCGTTGAAATGTTTCTCACCAATGATAACAATATTTTGGTCAACGAAATTGCCCCAAGAGTGCACAACAGTGGACACCATAGTATTGAGGCTTGCTATACATCGCAGTTTGAACAATTGGTAAGAATACTTGCCAATATTCCGTTGGGAAGTACTAAGTCTGTTTTACCTGCTGTCATGATAAACCTATTAGGCGCTGATGATTTTTCAGGACCTTATCAACTAGAAGGTTTAGAGGAAATATCAGCTATGGAGGGCGTGTATGTGCACCTATATGGCAAAAAAGAATGTAAACCCAAGCGAAAAATGGGGCACATCACGGTATTGGCAGAAAGCCCAGAGGATGCTCACAAAAAAGCCCATAAAGTAAGTTCACTTGTTAGTTTTAAACCCAACCCATAATAATTTCCTTTTTGGGTCAAACATTTTAATTATTGCTTTCAATATGAAAAAAACAGTTACATTATTATTCTTTAGTATTTGTCTGAATGCAGTTTTTGCCCAACAAAAAAACCTTGAACAAAGCAAGTGGCAACAAACAGTTAATTACACCATTGATGTGCTCTTAAATGATAAAAGCAATAGTCTTTCCGGCAACATCAAGATGCAGTATACAAACAACTCGCCTGATGTATTAAAAGAAATATATATTCATCTTTGGCCGAATGCATATAAAAACAACCAAACTGCTTATGCTAAACAAGATTTAGAAAATGGAAATACTGATTTTTATTTTGCTAAAAAAGAAGATAGAGGTTATATAGATAGTTTGGCCTTTACTATTGACAACAAGGCTTGTACATGGCAATTAACTAAAGACATAGATGTTGCCAAAATCACTTTGAATCAAGAAATTTTGCCTAATCAAACGGTAGAAATAGCTACACCTTTTTTTGTTAAAATACCAAAGGTTTTTAGTCGCATGGGTCATGAAGATCAAATGTTTTGTATCTCTCAATGGTATCCAAAACCTGCAGTATATGATGTAAATGGTTGGAACCCTATGCCCTATTTAAACCAAGGTGAATTCTATAGTGAATATGGCAATTTTGATGTGAGCATTACTCTCCCAAAAGAATACGTTTTGGCAGCTACTGGTGATTTACAAAACAAAGAAGAATGGCTATGGTTGTTGGAAAAATCTAAAAAAGACAGCCTTGCTAAAGATACTGAAAACCCTTCGAAAACAGAGACTAAAACCTTGCGATATATTCAAAATAATGTGCATGATTTTGCATGGTTTTGTAGCAAAGAATTTCAGGTATTGCATGATGTGGTAAATTTAACTCCAACTAAAAAAGTGGATACTTGGTTGTTTGCAAAAAAAGTCAACAAAAGCGGTATAGAATATACCAACGAAGCTGTAAAATTTTATTCTGAAAAAGTTGGACAATATCCTTATAACCTTGTGCAGGTAGTAATAACTCCTTTGGAGGCAGGTGGGGGCATGGAATATCCAACTATTACCAACTGTGGTAGCATAGATAGAACAACTATTATTCATGAAGTAGGTCACAACTGGTTTTATGGCATACTTGGAAGTAATGAGCGTGAATATCCTTGGATGGATGAGAGTATAAACACCTATTATGAAAACCGTTGTGGTGAAGAAAGAAAAGTGACTACTGATGAGGTAAAAAACAACCAAAAAATTTACGATTTATTTGGTTTTAACAACAAAGGTTTTGGCATGACAAAACTAACTTATGCCTACTCTGCCCGCAGAAATTCAGACCAAGCAGGCAACCTACGTTCAGAGGCATACACTGACAATAATTATGGAACCATTGTGTATGCAAAAAATCCATTAACCATTCAGTATTTGCAATTCTATTTGGGTAGCGACCAATTTGATGCCATGATGATGGCTTATTTTGATAAGTGGAAATTTAAACATCCCTTGCCTGGAGATTTCAGAAAGCATGCTGAAAGTTTTACAGGTAAAAGCCTTTCATGGTTTTTTGATGATATCATGGCTAACAACAAAAAAATGGACTATGAAATGCGTGGCATTAAAACCAAAGCAGTTGATGGCAAAGCTGTAACATTATTGAAAATAAAAAACAAAGGCGGTTTAAATACCCCATTTGAGGTGCAGTCTGTTTCTGAAAAAGGAATGGTTCTATCAAGAAATATCATAAGAGGCTTCAATGGCACTCAAACCATTGAATTACCTAGTCAGAACGGAGCTGTAAAATGGACCATTGACGGGGACGAAACAAGCTTAGATTTATATAGACAAAACAATACTGTTAGAACAAAAGGATTATTTAAAACTTGCAATGGCATTGATATTAGATTTTTACCTTCGCTTGAAAAAAGTAACCACAAACAAATATTTGTTTTGCCTGTATATGCTTACAATGTTTACAACAGAAGTATGTTGGGTCTATACATTGCTAACGACATATTCCCTACCCAAAAAACCGAGTTTGATTTTGTTCCTATGTATAGCTTCACAACCAATGATTTGAATGGTTATTTGAAACTATCAAGGAATATGTTTACAATAAACAACAGACTTATTAGAAAAGTAAAAGTGGGGGTTAATGCTTCACGTTTTGGTTCCATGGGCTTGATAAAAGACGGTTACACAGATTCGTTAGGATATGTTAGAGATATAATTACAACTTATGAAAAACTCGCTCCATTCATTGAAATTCATTTTAAACAAAAAACGGAAAGAAGTTTATATAGCAATGTGCTTAGCATTCGTCATGTCAGCATTTTAGAAAACAAGCAAAACACCTATTTCTTCAGCAATTGGAATAACCAAGCATTTTCAGCTTTGGATGTTAAGCACGAATTCAAACACGATTTAAAAACCTATCCAAGCGCACTAAACATAGATTTCCAATCGGGCACCTTCGATTACCAATACAATCGTTTAAGTGCTGAATTTACACAAGGTTTTTTGTACAAAGACGGTAAGAAAACGGCACAAATAAGATTATTTGCAGGTACCTTCTTTAATACTGGAAATGGTTCTTCATATACAAATTTACAACTTGAGAAAAGTTATTTCCAAGCAGGTGGAACAACTGGATACTTTGACTATTTATATGATGAATCTTTAATGGGGGGAAGAAGGGGCGATATAAGAAACCCACAACAACAAATTTTTGATCGACAAATCATTAACCGAGATGCTGGTTTTAGAAATTTTGTAAGCATTGGAAGCAGCAAAACTTGGCTAACATCCGCTAATATTACCATTCCTTTTCCAATTAAACTACCTATTGGAGTTTATGGAGATGTGGTGTATTTTGAAATTCCTTCTGGCTATACCAATTCTTCTGGCACAGGAGGCGGAACAACTTATACTTACTACCCTTCAAATACTCAATTAAGTTACAGCGGTGGGCTTTACCTCAGCTTTGCAAAAGGAATTTTCGAGATTTACCTACCTCTTTTTGCAACTAGAGATGTGCAGGGAGTTTGGGATAAACAAAACTTGAATCACCCATTTGAACGAGCAAGCTTCTTGTTGAACTTGAACAAATTGAACCCAGTAGATTTATCTAGAAATTTTACCTTTTAATCAAATTTGGCTAAGTGTCTAATTATCATACAAAAAGGTAAAAATATATTGGCTGATACGTGTAAATTAAAAACATTAATACTCTGTAAAAGAAATTCTTATATAAATTATATTGTTTTTTTTCGTTAATGGCTTATCTTTTACGAAATTTGCAACCCAAATTTCAAACATTCACTTAACAATAGGAAATAAGACGTATAGATGAGACAACTTAAAATAAGCAAACAGTTTACTAATCGCGAAAGCAAATCGCTAGATAAGTATCTGAATGAGATTAGCAAAGTGCCGATGATTGATGCCCAAGAAGAGGTGGAACTAGCTCGTAGAATTCGTGAAGGAGATCAAGTAGCATTAGAGCGTTTAGTAAACGCCAACTTACGCTTTGTTGTTTCTGTATCAAAACAATATCAAAATCAAGGTTTAACCCTTGGTGATTTAATTAATGAGGGAAATTTAGGTTTGATTAAAGCGGCAAAACGTTTTGATGAAACACGTGGTTTTAAATTCATTTCATACGCAGTTTGGTGGATTAGACAGTCCATTTTGCAAGCTTTGGCTGACCAAAGTCGTATTGTTCGTTTGCCATTAAACAAAGTGGGTTCAATTGGTAGAATTGGTAACACTGCTGCTAAACTTGAACAAGAGCTTGAGCGCGAACCAACTGTTGATGAGATAGCAGAAGCCATGGATATTCCAGTACTTGAGGTTGAAAATGCTATGAGAAGTACTGGAAGACATCTAAGTATTGACGCCCCATTAACAGAAGGTGAAGACAATACCCTCTTAGGTGTGTTGGATAGTAATGATGAGCCTAGACCAGATGTTCAATTGATTAACGAATCACTTCAAAAAGAAATCAATCGTGTGATTTCAACTTTAAGCGAAAAAGAAAAAGACGTATTGAAGTTTTACTACGGTCTTGATGGCGGCCCTGCGCATACCTTGGAAGACATTAGCGAGAAGATTGGTTTAACCAGAGAGCGTGTTCGTCAGATTAAAGAAAAAGCATTACGCAGATTGCGCAAATCAAGCAAGAGCAAAATATTAAAAGCCTATTTAGGATAAATAACTTAAAAGCCGTTTCAAATGAAACGGCTTTTTTTATGCATTCGAAACAGCATGAACTTTTCCAATACCTTCGAAATTATAGGTGCTAAAAGCAAAGTGGTATATGTTAACTCAAACAGTCAGAATGATTTCGCACAGTGCATAGGAAACATTTCCAATTTAGCAAATCAGCCAAACCCTTTACAATTTAAGTAAAAGCAATATTAGAATCAGCGATTAACTAGTAATTCAATAATTCGTCAATAGCGGCTTTCAACCTTTCTTTAGGCAAGAAATTTTGCTCCAAATCCGTATTAAAAGGCACTGGGGTGTCGAGCGATGCGACTCTAACAACAGGAGCATCTAAGAACTTAAAGCAATGCTGTGCAATGTGAGCAGCAATCTCTGCACCTATTCCACCTGTTAGGGTATCTTCATGCAAAACAATTATTTTACCAGTTTTCTT
>Ga0214921_10004514_pt1 | contig 20412 bp, 16 predicted proteins | sample LL1505_MetaG_FD_177992 | JGI IMG/M metagenome (GOLD analysis project Ga0214921, IMG submission 177992) | Freshwater microbial communities from Lake Lanier, Atlanta, Georgia, United States - LL-1505 | ecosystem: Environmental > Aquatic > Freshwater > Lake | place: USA: Georgia | collected...
GCCAAGTTAAGCGAATTGCGTTCGCATTAATGCGCCAGGTTGAAAAGGAGAACTTTAACACACCCGCCACAATTCAGGTTTCCCTACCATTTGTAAGAAAAACCATCCCACTCTTTGTACTTTTCCGTGCACTCGGTTTTCAATCTGATGAAGAAATTCTTAAAATGATTTTCCCCGATTTTGAAAGCCCTGAGGCAAAACTCCTCTTGCCTAAACTACATCCCTCAATTATTGAAGGATTTCCCTTTCTTAATACCTACACGGCCATACAATATATTAAGACGTTGACAAAGGGGTTCAGTATAGCACATGTGCTAGATATTATTAAAAATCAGCTATTTATTCATATGCCCAATGACTCATCTGCGCAAGCACTATTCCTCGGTGACTGCGTAAGAAAGATTCTACGCGTATCTGAAGACTATGACAGCAAAACGGATCGCGATGATACTAGAAATCAGCGGTGTTTAACAAGCGGCTTCTTAGTACAAGAGCTATTTAATAATTCCTATAAGCTGTGGGTAAAGGCGACTGCTCTGGCGATTGATAAGGAGTATAACTACAATAAACAAGTGTTGTACAAGGATGAAAATTTCAAAAATATATTTCAAGCGGGAAATGATTCAAAGATATTCCTAATCGGCCTATTATCGGATATGATTATGAAGGGTTTTAAAGGTAAATGGGGAACGGGTCTAGGAGAAGAAAAGTCAGGGGTATTACAGTCAATGTCTCGTCTAAGTTACGTAGATTTTATGTCGCATTGCCGTCGCGTAATTCTTGATTTTGATACTGGTATGAAGCTAACAGGACCACGTAAACTACATCCATCGCAATATGGCTACTTTTGTACTTCTGAAACGCCAACTGGCTCGTCAATTGGTATAACTAAAAATCTAAGTATTATGACTGCGATTTCTACTTCTTCACAGACACATAAATTCTTTGATTGGCTACGTAGCACTGGACGCGTTTATAGACCAGAAGATATTACAGAGCAACAACGAATTACCTTTATACCAGTCTATATAAATGGCGGCATGTTCGGTTTTACCGCCAAACCTTATCTTCTTACTGGAGTACTTAAAGCCCTTAAAAGAAGTGGATGCCTGCCATATTCGGTGAGCATATCTTTCTCAATTCGTGACAGAATTGTGTATGTTTATATGGATGCTGGGAGACCGCTTCGTCCACTTGTATGGCTCTCTAAAGCGACTATTCCAATTGAGAAACTTAGGGCGTATCCTACATGGCGTGACTTAGTTATAGGTAATTTAGAGGTCTGTAAACACGTTAATCTGGAATCCACCGAATTTATTGACCCACTCGCAGGAAAATCCAATAAACTGGAGGATTATCCAGATATATTAGCACCTCATACTGGCGCCATTGAATATGTTGACCCATATGAACAAAATGAGACATTTATTGCCAATAATCCTGCGTATATAAAGCCTGAAAGTACTCATATGGAGGTTCATCCTTCCACAATTATGAGTATGATGACCTCACTTATTCCGTTCGCACCTCATAATCAATCCCCGCGTAACCAACTCTCTTGTTCTCAATCCAAACAGGGTATTAGTATTTATGCCACTAACTGGAGAAATCGCTTTGATAATACCGCACATGTACTATGCTATGGAGAAATGCCATTATCACGCACCATTTACAATAATTATTTGGGAGAGGGGAAAATGGCATATGGTATGAATATTATTCTGGCTATAGCGTGCTGGACTGGATATAATCAGGAGGATGGTATTGTTATGAACTATGACGCAATTCGTCGTGGTATGTTTCGTACAATGGCATTCCGTTCCTATGAAGCGTATGAAGAGGATGATGAAAAGGCAAATACTAAGGTCCGTTTTGGCAATCCCGCTTTAATAGGGAACTGGAAAGAGTTGAAGCCTGGTATGGATTATTCTAAGCTAGATAACCGCGGTATTATTAAAGAGGGCGAATACGTGGATGAAAATACTGTAATTGTCGGCGCATATATGTTAAGCACAGTTGGTGGAACTATAAATGATGCGTCAAAAACCCCACAAGTATGGACACGTGGGCGCGTGGAGAAGGTTGTTATTATGGTGAATAATATGGGGCTACGCCTTGTAAAGATCCGTGTAGTACAGGACAGAATGCCAGAACTGGGCGACAAGTTCTCCAACAGGCATGGCCAAAAGGGCACAATTGGCGCGATGTTGAGGGGGCATGACATGCCGCGCACCGAGTCTGGAATTGTGCCAGACATGATTATGAATCCGCATGCGATTCCGTCGCGTATGACCATCGCACAGAATCTAGAACAGTTACTTGGTAAGACAGCCGCGCTAAGTGGTGGAATTGGAGATGCCACTTCTTTTATGAATGACGGCTCGCCACAAGAGGATATTGGAGGCCTATTAGAGGAACTAGGATTTGAAAAGCATGGAAATGAAGTATTATATAATGGTGCGACGGGTGAGCAGATACAGGCCAATATCTTTATAGGTCCTGTATATGGAATGCGTCTAAAGCATATGGTGGAAGATAAGTGGAATGCGCGTGGTAAGGGTCGTAAAGAGGTAAGAACGCATCAGCCGACGGGTGGCAGAGGTGCGCAGGGAGGTTTAAAGATTGGAGAGATGGACCGAGACGCAATTATAGCACATGGTGGAATGGCATTTGTAAAGGAATCATTTATGGAGCGTGCGGATATGGCCAAATTCCCAATTTGTGTAGCATGTGGAACAATTCCTATTTATAATCCTCGTCTAAATATCGCCATATGCCCCCTATGCGACGGTCCAGTTAAATATATGGGGGATACTATTCATAATCTGGAAATTCTGCCACCACTTGGCCGACCAAAATCCAAAATCGTGGAGGTTGAAATGCCATATTCTACAAAGCTCTTATCACAGGAACAAGAAACGTACCTTAATCTTACTATGCGCTATATAACAACTAGTGGGGTACAGTGTTTGAAGCCTTTGGAGTTTTCGGGAACATCGAGTGAAGTAATAAAAGAGCTGCCGAGATTAATTCTGCCAGAGACGGTTGTTCCAGCATATATAGAGGAAGTACCAAAGGCAGTATTGACGGTGGAGCAACTGCGTACTATGGGGTCACAGCTTCAATTAATGACAGAACAAGAAAGAGCTGTGGCGGATACAGTATTAGAAGATAGTCCAGAAGGGATAGAATTAGAGCAAGACGCACAAATGAATGCGATGGTACAGTTACAGAATCCAGGTCAGGCATTTAATATAGGTGAAGAGTCAAATCAAGTTATGATGCCAGTACAACAGGGCGGATTACAAATACCTAATGGTGCTCAAATAATTGGTGGTATGCCAATACCTAATCTAAGTACTGTTAGTGGTGAAGGACCTGTAAAAGGAGGACAAGTACCAGGTTTTGGACCGGTTATAACTGTAAGAACAGACGCAGAGGCAATGATGTCAGATGGATTAATGCAACATCCAGGAATGGGCCGTCTAGTAAGAAGAAATCAATTTAGACATTTTGCTGGGCCGATGGGTCCAATGGGTCCAATGGGGCCAATGGGGCCATTACAGCAGCGATATACGCCAATGGAAGGAGGAAGTTCAGGTAGCAATATAACGATTACAAAACTTGAATAGAAAATTGACAACCTAAAATTCAGACGTGTTGATTAGGAAAATGAACGATAACTTTATATTTATTGACAATGTTTACCGCAGTCGGCAAACACTGCTAGATATCCTTGAAGATAGAGGTTATAATGTTGAAAAGTATCGTAAATTCTCTCCGGCTGAGGCTACTGCGGCTGCAACCGCATTTCCAAGTCTAAGTTTTAAAGTTTCAAAGAAAGATGAGGAAAGTAAAATCTGCGATGTACGATATGCCAATATTAGTCGTCAAAAGCTTGACACATTCTTTAATGATATTGATGATGCTGATACAGAAAATACAGAAGTAATTGTAATGATGATGGGACCAGTAGCAGACGCACATCATGTGGTAGCATTGAAACAATATATGAAGCTAAAAGAATCTGGTGATAAAGAGCGACGAAAGTTACGTGTATCATTCTTTAGTATTGAAACTATAGTAATTAATCCTATGAAACATGTACTTGTTCCAAAGCATCAAATCGTACCGCCCGCGGCGCATACTGAATTAATGAATTCATTGTATATTACTGCGAAGACAAAGCTTCCTGAAATTAAGTTTCATGTTGATCCGATCGCACGTTGTATTGGAGCGGTGCCAGGCGATATTATAAAGATTACTCGCCCAAGTGCTTCTTCAGGGGAATCAATTATTTATCGTTTATGTGCCCCATAGTTAACTCATATTAAAATTAAATTATCAAAAATATAAGTATAGTCTAATTATATTTTTGATAATAGTCTATAATATTTTGTCCTTGGAATTACCAGGAGAATCAATGTCATCTTGGAGTGGAGAAAGACCTAAATTTCAAAGCGAATTTGATAGTCTTGCTGATCTGAATATTACTGGAATAATTACAGATTTAAATACGAAAGTTGGTAATTATATTTCAAGAGCTGGATTGGATCAAGAACCTGAGAAGGGTAATCCACTTTATGACGAAATTACTGAGCTTATAAAGGATGCTACAATAATAAAACAAAGATATTCAACGCTAAACAATAATATATTAAAATATTTAGATGATAATGCCAAAAATACTAATATAACAGGATTATTAATTGAAAATGGACAATTACAGACGCAAATTAATCGTTTAGAAAGGGTTCAGAAGGAAATGAAAATTGATGTTGAAAGCTCAATCGCAAGAGACAAGTTACTCCGGTCTCAAGATACTGATGTAACACCACATCAACTTTTTATATTAGACAGGCCTGTAAGAAAAAGCCTAATTCCATATTTATGGGTAATTTCAGTTTTGTTTATTGGTGTAGGGCTTGTAATATTTAAAATGATTATGCCATCTTTACAACTGGATCCTACTACTACTACAACATATTCAATTTATTATATGATAATGGAGTTTATTACAAATAGAGTAGTAATTGGTTCATTAATAGCATCAGCATTAATTGTAATTTTATTTTTATCATTAAAAGTTGCGGGTGTATTTGGAAAGTAGGTATAAAAAGTAAAGTAAATATAGTAGAATGGCGTCAACCGATAGTGAATTAAATGAGCTATATCCAAAAGGTTTATTACCAGGCTCTGCACCTTCTGCCTCCGATAGAGATGCTAATGGAATATTAACAGAAAAAACTGTTAATAATATTGTTATAAAATTAAAATCAGAAGGCATTATTCCAACATTACAAGGAAGTGGTAGTTATGAATCATTTGTATCAAGACAAGAAACATTAATAAATAATATTAAAGCTGAATATGATTTTTATGAATCAAAATATGAAACAGCGCTTAATAATCTTTTTAACTCAATAAGAGAAGGCTATGATAATAATACAACTGAAAATATAACTAGAATCAATAATAATTTAACAACTACCCAAAATTTAAATAAGAAGTTAAATGATTTAACACAAATTATAAACGGTATTACGGGGTATATGTTAAGTTCAACATCAGGATTAGAAACTCAAATTAGAACTTTTGATAATCTAATTAGAGATAAACAAGATAAATTACAAAAACAAAATAGGATAATTACATCTAGTCAAGCTACTACAGAATTAAATAAAGAAATGGTTAAGTTTACAGAACAAAAATCTAAATATTCTAATAATTTACTGGGACTATATAGTTTTCTAAATGTTGTAGCATTGGGATTATTAGTATATGTTTATAAGTCATCGAATGAATAATATAATACTAATTTTATACCAAACAGTCTATTCTAATTTCTTTAAACGAACTAGGAAATGACAGTTCTTGACCAGATAATTAATGCCACACAGCTATATCAGGATGTAGAATTAGCAACTGTAATAGGACAATTAAATCAAAGTCCAGACAAACTTCAGCAATTTTTACAGGATCAACAAAATAGAATTTTTCAAGATGTAGTTAAACAAAAAGGGTCAACATTTGATAAAGTCTACGGTGATTTACAACGTGCTTCAAATTCACAAAAGGCTGTTATAATGCTTGATAAACGTAATACGGAATTAGCTAATATTCAGCAACAGATATATGAAAATCAAGAAAAATCGGCTGGTGCGATTACAGAAGATAAGAATTTAGCAGAACGTAAATACGAAATGAATCAATGGTCTGTTAGCAACAAGAATGATACATTATTTGTTTTTTCATCACTTTTTATACTATTATCTTCACTAATTATTTTAACATATTTATGGCGTAAAACAATAATTAGTAGTCAATATTATGGCACTCTATCTGGTTTTTTCATTTTAATTTTCATATTAATTGTGATATATCGTGCCAATTTTACAAATATTTGGAGAAATAATAGATATTGGAATAGACGAAATTTTGATGGTAAATATGGAAAGATTCCAACACCACAGTGTGAAGATGTTGCTAAAGCAGCTACAGATGCTGCGAGCATGGCAGGTCAACTAGAAGATAGAATTAAACAAGGGCTTCAAGATACATAAATATAAAATACCTTTCCCGCCATAAATTTAAATTATTATAGTGTATAAAATAATACTACATTGATATAATTTTATAAAATATTATATCAGAGTAATAACAATATGGTAACCGCTACTACAAAAGTACGTGATAGAAACGCAACAGCATCAGTTTGTAAATCAGCAGCAAATGGCCTTACTAATCTAACTACCAGTATTGAAAATTGTACATCAGTACCAGAGGAAATTCGAAATAATAACTTAGCACAAAATATACTTAAATTACAAGAAGATATAATATCATTACGATCAACTACAAGTAATGCATTAACAATGGGTGGTACAATGTTTGGAGAAGCTGGATATAATGTTATTGCTGAACAAGTGAGAGAACGTAATAATGATCTTAGAAAGAAAAAAGAAGATTTAGTAAAAGATATAGAAAAAGGAGAAGCAATTATTACACGTACAAATCAAGATTTTACGGATGTACGTAATACAGTTCCAGAACCACAACCGCAAAAAACTCTTCGTTTTATTGAAGATTATACTTTAGCTATTTTGGCAATATCATATATCTTCATGATTATTGCGTGTATTTATATTTACACAATCACATCTGAATTTAAATTAGTGGCATTTGGTAAGGCTTTTGTAGGTAGTACATTGCTATCAATGTTTTTGTTTATATTCCTATTTTATATAACATAATCCCAAAATACACCTAATAGAATCCAATAAAAATATTTAGATAATATTATTTAGCTTAGAGATCTATCATACTCTTCAACATCTATATCATCCTCAAATAGACGCATTTGTCTGAATGTTTTCCTATCTGATGGTTCACCGCACTTATCTGACAGGCGTTTATACAGTTCATTCTGAGATAGTTTACGACCTACACCACCGCCAATTGACTCATACCAGTTCTTATATACGCGAAAGATATCTTTAATATTAGATTCGTATCCACCTTTAGGAATTTCACGAATGCGCGCATTCATAAATTTAGCAACAGAATCAAATGACTCCTGATACTTATTTGATTCTTGTGTTACGATACTAGGAATGGCGCCTAGTCCATAAGGAAGATATTCTGTCTTGTAAATATATACTAGACGAGACATGAATAGGGTCCGCCAACGTTTAAGTTTAGCATCAAGCTGATTATCGCGGGGATAAATATGGGATTCAGGATTGGGATCTTCAACGGCAGTATCGACGAACTTAGACTCAAACGGAATGGCACGAACGCGCCGCCATGTGCCTCTGTCCATAGTATTAATAGCAGGGAAAGCATTACACAACATAAAGATCTTACCAGAGATTTTAAACTTGGTCTGATCTTCGAATAGACCACGTGCCTCTACATCATCTTCGCCAGTAAATTGCTTCATACGAGAAGTATTAAGCGGTTCTTTGTCATCAGGCTCCGCCATATAGATAAATCGCTTATTGCGAATAGCCATAATATCGGGATTGGCCGCACCAGAATCGGGTCGTTTACGAGTAAGCGCAGTAGATTGTAAAGATGACGCGTAGTCGCCTAGAGCCATGGACATTAGATCTACAAGTTTTGATTTCCCATTACCGCCAACACCGATCCATGTCTCATAAGTTTGCTCTTTATTGGCACCTTCTAGACAAGAGGCAAGTTTACGCCACATATATTTACGTAGCTCTGCTCTAGGGAATACTTTGGTCATAAAATCATCAATTTCTGCGTGAATTGGTGCTTGTTCATAATCTGACGGATTATATTCCACGTAATCAATCGGATCACAGCTTTTAGTAACATATCGTCCAGCCATAAATGTTACAAAGTCATTCGGTTCAGCTTTGCGAAAGTTAACATAGTATTCATTTTCACCAGCAGAATTTGTACGAATCGCATGTAAATCAATAATACCATTATTAAATCCGAGTAAGTACTGATTTGAATTGAGTTTGTGTGCGAAATCTTCTTCATAGAATAGACCAATACAGTCTTTCATAACAGAATCTTTAAAGCCCGAAGTATATAGTGAGCGTTCAACATTAAGTAGGATTTTAAGGCGTTCTTTCTCCCAGGAGGTTTTTTGTTCATCGCCAATTGCCATAATCCTTTCGCGTAGTTTGGTACGGCTGTCTGCGATAACTTGTGCTACTTCAGTTGTAAGTTTATTGCGAAGTTCAATACCCTGTGGCAACTTTTTCCAGCAGATATTATTGAAGTAATACCAATCAACCTTTTTCGCATCAACCGCTGCGCAGTATGTATTTTCGTACATGCGTTTCATAAGACGGGCAATATGGGTATGAGTTGTATCAACATCGCGCTCAACAAAGTTAATGAAGCTTTCTTTCATAATTTCTTTATATTTTTCAGGATTGTCCTCTTTGGCCCACATATGAAGTGAACGATTAGTAAAGCATTTCTCATATATAGAGCGACCCCATCCACGATTCCAGTCGCGCAATAGATGTGATGTATTATTTTGACCGGCTTTAGGGGATTTCTGGCTAAATTCCATCCAAGTTTGAAACATTTCCTCAGATGGGTCAATGTTATGAAGGCACCAGCCAACCTCAATCCAGGATTGAAATCCAGAAGCACGATCTGCGGAAAGACATTCAACTGCGAGTCGTTTAATAATGTCTTTTTTATCTTTCTCTAATTGGACATGTAAATTGTTGCTTGTTACAGAGATAATTGGAATATCAATGGGATTACTATGCTCTCCTGTTAGTCGTCTATTACCAGTACAATAGTCATGACGTTCCTTCCATTCATTCTGTGTCTCTTCCCTAAATGGAATACTATCTGTATTAAGATTATAATTGATAGAAAGAATCTCTAAAAGTTGTCTAGAGTTATAGTTATCAATATCTTCTTCTTCAAATGTATTTGTTGTAGGATTGTAAATATAGACAGACGCAAGTGTATATGCGTGAATATCAGGCTTAGATTCTCCATAGAAGAACCATCCATTTTTCTTAACAATAGCTTCATCAAATATATCCTTCTCAGGATTAATATATCCAGTATTATTAAATGTTTTAGTAAGATTTTCAAACTCAAGAGAACGGTGACGTAGTACTTGTTGATGTTCAGAATGTAGTACTAAGTCAGGGCACTCAATATGGACTCCATCTTTAATAGAGCGATGCTGTGTGTTAGATTTCTTTTCCTCATATGGTGCGGGGCGCCAAGTAATAAAGAATCGCAGGTTTTTATCTAGTTTATAGAAGTGTGTAATATTCTCGGTATATGTGCGAATAAATGAATGAATGTGTGTTAAATCAAATGTTCGATGTAGAGATTGCCCTACATTGTATTTAAAATCCAGATCAATGAGAATAGGGGTTAGTAGATCGGGTCGCCGTTGTTCAACAAGATTTAGTGGGCGTTTGTTTTGTTCAAAGAGATAATCATGGAGGAGATCAAGGAATGTAGGATATTCTTCGGGTTTAACAAAGATTTTACCTTTAACAGTTCCCATACCCGTAAAGGATACTTCGCCCCTTTCATTGACCCGATGGGTGTCAATGAAAAGGCCGAGAGGCGTTTCAATAAAGTTCTCCGTTACAGTAGGCATTGTGATACGACTACTCATCCCTTTTTTGACAGGTCAATTTTTATTTCTTAGAAAAGCATCAGTAATTATACGCAATTTATAGAAGTTTCGTTTGTATAAGTACATCTGCGACATCTTTATGAATAGGAAATAATAATATGGAGTTTGGCTCTAAAGTTGTATTAAACGCATGGATTTTATTGGGGTACATGCGATATTTCTTTTGACAACTCATATTTTCAATGTTAATATCGGATTCATTATAAATATTATAATTCTTCAAATGTTTAGGAGTAATTTCAAGTGTAAAATTATTTCCCAGAATATAATTATAATTAAATTTCGTCTCTCTATTTAAAATTACTGTTTCAATAGAATTCCACATTGGATATACAAAATTACCTATAATTAAATTATTTTTATTGTTAATACTGTTACATCTATATGGTATTAAGTACGAGTTACCATGTTGAAAATAATTTACTCCTTTATTTTCTTCTTTATTTCCAAATACTCCTAATAGCATATGGTGATTTAAGAATTTAGCATAATTAATGGCAATTGGGCTATGTAAAATGAGCTTGGAATTCATTATACTCTATATAATAATAAAACTAGATAAAAAGTTTAGGCCATTAAGAGATCTAAATAAAATTGATTTAAATGAGCTCCGCATATAATAGCAGGCTGATTAGAATGAAGGACTCTGACTTCTGTAAAGTTTGCCGATATTACTTGTATCTCGATCAAAATGAGGATAAACTCCGACGTATTTGTCGTAATTGTGGATATCAACAAGAGGATAAGGGTGGTCTAATTCTTGAAATTGATTTGAAGGAGAAAACATCTGAGGGTTATAAGATTCTAATGAATGAGTTTACTAAGCAAGATCCAACTCTTCCACACGTTAATACTATTAAATGCCCGAATTCAGGATGTGCTACAAATACTTCAGGAAAAGAAAAAGACGTTATTTACCTAAAATATGATACAATTAATATGAAATTCCTATATATTTGTAATGTATGTGATACACAGTGGCGTTCTAAAGCATAGTTATTATAAATGTATTAGTTTAAGAATATAAAGAAAATATTAGTGTTAAAATATAATTATGAATGTAACTATATTTTTACTATGTTATAATGAAGAGTTATTATTACCATATACATTAAAACACTATAAAGATAGATTTCCTACTGCTAAATTTGTATTAGTAGATAATTATAGTACAGATAATTCACATAATATCGCCAAAGAAAATAATATGGAAATAAGACAATTTGAATCAAGTAATTGTCAGAATGAAGAGACATTGATGTATATAAGAAATAATATCTGGAATGATATAAAAAGCGGGTGGGTTATAATGTGTGATATGGATGAATGGTTAGAAATAACGGAAAAAGATCTAATTACTGAGGAAGAAAAGGGGACAACTATTATTACTACAAAGGGATTTAATATTATTGGTAATAGTAAAACTAATGATTTATCGGATATTGATTTATTTAGTTTAAATGAAGGTGTATATGATGATAATTTTTCAAAGCGTATTTTATTTAAAGTTCCAGATGTAAGTATTAATTTTTGGTGGGGAGCACATATATGTCATCCAAAAGGAAATATAAACTTTAGTAATAGAATCTATACATTAAAACATATGAATTATTTAGGGTCAGATTACTTAGTTGAAAAACATCGTAAAAGATACGAGAGAAATGAATTAATGAGATATATGGGAATGAACAAGCATTATAGTAATGAACGAAACAAAGTTATTAATGATTTTAACTTAGTATATAATAGAAAACAAATACTATCTACCTGACCATACTTTCATAATTGGATAGTTGCTAAAATCATTAGTTAAGTATTCTGAAAATTTAGTATCCCATTTGATATAAGAATGTATATCTCCAAAATGTTCATTTTTAATATTAGGATCATTAAAATATGCGATTAAAGAAAAAACCCGTTCAAGCGCATGTCGATTCATTCTATTTTTAATATGAGGTAGCATATTGTCAAATAACAAATGTTGTTTATTAATTTTATCAATAAACTCCCATTTAATTACTGACATAACTCCAAAACATCCTTTCCATAGGTGTTTTTTATGAAATAAATCAATAAGTTCTTCAGACTTTAATATATATTTACATAGTTCATCAATTAAAGGAAATATTTCATCATCCCAGTTATGTCTAAATGACCATAGAAAACGTATATTTTCAGATTCAGAAAGTTCAAAATTAATTTTAGACTGTATAAAGATACTGTCGTGGATAATTACTGCGGTATCAAAAGGTTTTAATTTATGAAAATAATAATAAGGGAGAAGTTCCGCAGCGCCTTTATGTTCCGTATCATATATGACAGTACATCGTGTAAGAAATATATTCTCATTTAAAAACTCTTTATTTGAAGAATCGTCGATAATAATAATTGGATTATCATAAAATTTACGAATACATGTATAGCATTCTTTCCAGTAATAATCTGATATTTTGTTATTAACATGACGAATAATAATAAATCCTAATGACATTAATAATATATTACATAAATTAAGGTTTATATCGGTTTATATCGGTCTAGATTCGTTTTTCTTCATAGGCTTTAATAACATCAAAAATAATCTGTTTAGCTTCCAACAATTCTTTAAATGTTGGAATAATGAAATCTTCAGAGCCATCAGGACCAGGATTCCATTTTAAACAAAATTGCTGAAGTATTTCTTTTTCAATTAGGCCTACATCGTTAATATGACATTGTAAAATAAGATAGATTTCGGACCCTTTTGTATATTTATGAAGACGTGTAATACGTGTATCAGGACATTGAGATGTGCGACCGACTTTATAGATTTGCTGATTAAGTGATTTGAATTCTCGTGTGCGAACCAAATATATATAACCATGTTTTTCATCAGTATTATATGTCATACCTTTCATGACACGTCGGCGCTGGCCTTGTTGGACAGCGACAGTAATTTGTTTAGTTTGAACAATTTCATTTTGAACCGAATTATCTGAATCAGAGTCTGAAGCAGTTATAGGCTTAGACATAATTCTTTATTCTAAAATAAAGCAAAAAACGCTCTCTTACTTATTTAAAGTAAGAGAGCGTTTAGTAAAATAGATTGACAACCCATCATTAATTATCTCATTAGAAGAAATCATAATAGGTAACAATAAATAACTGTAATCAGATATTTATCATTTTTATGCCATTAAAGATTAAGGACATATCATTATTAAGCAATTGCTGTTAGTTTCACCCCAATGAATAGGTGTCATAGCTTTTATAAGAAAAGTTGTAGAAATCTACAATAATAAAAGCGCGAATGTATTATGGTCATATTATATATTGTTTTCATTATAGAAAATGATTAAAGCATTATAAACTATTCTAACAATATTATTATTACTTTTAAACAAAAACTGTTTAAAAGTATTTACATTCATAGACAAGTATAGGGTTAAGATCTATATACATAGAATCTAAATACCCTATCATATATAATCTATCAAAAAATAGACTATAAGTACGGGAAACTTATTATACTCTTGGAGAAAAATGCTTGGTCTTGGAAAAATTACATCCTAATCATATCCCTGCTTTTTATTTGTTTTTCTGCTTTTTTGCTTACCGCTTATCGCTTGCCGCTTTTAACTTGCCGCTTTTAACTTCCCGCTTTTTATTTGTTTTTTATTTTAAACCCAGTATTTTTAGCAGTATCCAAGGTACTAAAAAATAATATTACGCAATTGCTGTAAAGATACTAAATATCTAGGTCTAATTCGAGGTTCTAACTTTAGTAATCATAAATGCGCTGTATTCATTTTGTAAAACATAAAAAAAGGTTTTTGTAAAATTGCTGTGTGAATACTTTATGATTACTAAAGTTAGTTTACCTCTATAAAAATGCTAACTTCATTAAGTATATTTAGCTGTATTCATTTTGTAAAAAATATTCGGTTTTTTATAAAATTTGCTGTATGAATACATATACTTAATGAAGTTAGTTTTTCATTTTTTAACTTTGTCTCCCCCCTTGGCGTCTCCACGACCCGCCTACAATATTGTAGTTTTAAATCTTTAGGCTGACAAAATATTTTGTCAGCCGGCGGTAAGTTGTTTTAGGGTTCGTTGTGTAGCTCATTCCATAGATTGCGAATGACATCATATCTAGTATCATCAAGAACGGTACGCATTCCTTGATAGGGAGTCATTACTTGTACACCGCCCTTTTGTAGGGCTTTTAGCATACTAGGGCTCCAACCAGACAGCTGTACAACACCATCTTGATCAGCCTTGGCGTGAAAATCCGTAAATTTAGCGCTTAGATTCCAAATTACAATTCGCGGAACTTTCCAACCACGACCATCAGCCTTCCCCCATACCTCCTTACTTGCCTTGTCAAACTTATCACGAATAAGTTCTAATTGAGTACTCCACTTATCAGAACCACTTTTCTTAGTTTCATCAAATCCCATATCAGTTAAAACAATTAGATCCTCTGGCTCCTCTCCTATAGGTACTCTATGCTCTTTCATCTTATCAAGAATACACATACATGCCTTGAAGAAATTAGTACTAGTACCCTGCCCCAAATCATCATTAATACTATCTAGTTTCTCCTTGAGTGTCTTTTTCCCCGAAAATGAATGCCACTTAGGATCAGAATCAAACGTGAGAATATGGTCCTTAAAACTCGCATGATTAATTTCAGATACTAGAATTCCAAGCGCCAGCGAAATTAGTTTAGGAAGACCGCTCATTGAGCCGCTAAAATCACACATTGGGAGACTCTTACCAAGTCCCCCAAGCTTTAGCGTATCTTCAAGAATAGACTCCCATTGACCCTGGTTAATTGCCAGTTCATCTTGAGATGTATAACAATTAAGAGCCTTTACAACTAATTCATGCGGCATTACAACATTGGCACCATGAGCCTTCTTCTCACCAGTTGAAAGACCCTGAATAAAGTCCTGAAAATTTAGTCGACATTGTAGACGATCCTCATCATCAGGATAGCGAAGCTTCTCTTCACTCTTATCCTTCTCCTTCTCCTTCTTTTTAAGACGCTCATTTAGAAACGCCTTCGTATGAAGCTTTAGACAGCGTCCAGGAACAGCCTCAGGCTTAATTTCCTTCCAGGATCTGCCACACATATTAATTTCAACTGTTTTTAGAACCTTATTTAGCATGCTAACATCCTTACGATACTTGACAATACATTTATGATCCGAAGTTACATCAGCATAAATACATCTGGCAATCTCCAAAGCCAATCCAGGATACATTCCAGATTTCTCACGCGGAAGCCATTTGGCCAATAGGGATAATTTTGTTTTCCCTTCACGATGTGTAACAAGGTCCTCCTTAAATGTCTTAACCACAATACTAAAGATATTATGTTTAAGTTCAGGAACATACTTTAGAAGTTCCCACATATCCCGCCAGCATCCATATTCAGGAATCACACTTAGAACTAGCCGAACCATTTCCTTGTCATGTTTATAAAGAGCCATCATAAAGTCGTAAAATAGTTTGCGCTCTCCCTTACCCCCACGAATATCCCGTGACTGAAATGCCATTACAAACATATCACGCATCTCTTCAACAACGCCTCGATTGAAAATCTTATTCACATATTCTTGGATATAATCGCTATTAAGTCCGCGATTAAGCATTGTGAAGAGGGATACTCTGTAATCGCCGACCCCCTCTTCAGTGTAGACATCGGCACCGTTTACGCCTACTTTTACGGTAGGTGCGCTCATTGCTTGTACAAATGCCATGGTTGTCTACTAATATTATTAGCAATAATAGGCTTTAAGTTATTCAAATTTTTATATCCCTATGATGTGTAATTTATCATGGTATTATATTATTCTTGTAATAATAATGAATGTATTTAAAGAACTACATCAGAAAAAATTAATTAATATAAATGATACATTTTATATAGTAAATGCGTTTCATGATATACAGTGGAATAAAAATATAACAGATACTTTACTAGCTCTAGGAGTAACAAAAATATTTCATGTTAAAGACCCATTTTTTGAAGAAAATATAGAAAATAGCGAAGAAACACATGCTATTTTTCCATTAAATGCCCATGCGCCAAAACAAAATCTATATTATAATTGTATTTTTTTTGATTCTATCACCACTTTTTATAATTGTCCTCTCATATCATATTTTTATGTAAACCTTTTTACAAAACTAAGTTTCATTCCAAATAGAAATGCCTATATTATTGACAATTTAGACAGAGGTTTATCTTTTTATAATACTTTTTTCTATTTCGTGGCACAATTTACATTAATAACTATTTCTAAATTTTGTATTTATATATTTGTCTTCTTCTATAAAGACCCTTTATTTTATGGATCTTTTAGTGATTATCCTTCTTTAAATGCCTATTTTACAAGAGATATTACACACCCAATACAGATTAATAAAAATGTAGAAGCTGTTTCTCCCTGCTGTGCTATTGTTATGGATAGTGGAGACATTTCTAAAAATACTCCGCTATTTCAAACTATTAAAAATGAAAAAATTCAACTATATACTCGCCATTTTACAAAATATATAAATCTATTTTTGCGACCCAATGATTATCATTGTTTTCACGCACCTATTTCTGGAAATATCGTGAACATTGAGTACTATCAAGGTACACGAAATATGCTCTCCAGAAATAATATTACAGTCATTAACTCTTCTTTAATTCAAAATACAAAGATCGCAATACATATTAAAAATGATAAAGAAGAAATGCTTATGATAATCATTGGTGGATTTTTTGTTGGCTCAATTGAATTACTTGTTCGACAAAATTCTACTATCGAACTTGGAGAAAAAATAGGTTACTTTAATTTTGGTAGTTCTATCCTTCTTTTACATAATAATTCAAAATATCATTTAAATAATGGGTTTGTCAAAGTATTTGATGCTTTACACTAGTGCGCCAAAATAGAGTGCGCTAAAATAGAAACCTAAAAGAATTATACACATAATAGAAAGGAAATATGAAAACTGTATACTTTCTTGTTCAAGGCCAATTTGGTAATAATCTTTTCCAATACTTTGCCTCCGAGATTATTAGAAAAATTTATGACTATGATGAGGTAAAACCGACTTTTCAAATTAACTACGAATTTAATACAGTTATTGGTGATAATGAATTTAAAAAGATTATTACAGCCTACATAAAAGGTGAAAAACTCCTCTTTGATACATCAAAAGATATACTAATGTATGGATTTTTCCAGCGTTCTGAAATCTTTCTAAAGGAACGTGATTTTATACGCTCCTTATTCGTAGAGGAAAATATGGCAAATGTTAGTAATCGTATTAAGATTGGTAATATCCTTAAGTACAAGTCTAAACATACAATTGAGCCAACCGCGAATGACCTAGTACTTCATGTTCGCCTGGCTGGTGCGTTTGAATGGGCCGATTTCATTGATATGGAAAATAAAACATCGCAACTATATAGTCCCGACAAGATAAAGGAGATTATTAAGGGGATTACGTATGATAAACTATATATCGTATGTAATACTCCAAAAGCAGAATGGGAAAAAGAATACTTGGCTGAGTTTAGCGATCTAAATCCCACTATTATTTCAGGGCTATTGGGAGATGATTTTGATTTTATGTTAAATGCGAAGAAGCTAATTACATCGGCTTCGACAATGTCATGGATGGCTGCGCTATTAGGTGATGCAGATGAGGTACATATTCCTTATAATACGTATTATGGTGGATTTGAAAGTAATTCACAGAGTTTGGCAGAATGCGGTGAAAATGCTAAAATATATCATGGAATGACCTACTGGTTTCCTAAGAGATCACCGTTGGCAGATATTCAAACTAAATAAGTGCCTTTAAATCTTTAACAATCCTAGAAGGGATTGAATTAAATTTCTGTATTTTTAAATCTCCCGCAATATAATATACCCATGTTTTTGAGTATTCTTTATCTTTTCTCATAAAACTAATCATATTTGGGCTAGTATTAATCCATGATTCGAATAATATTAAAAGTTTATCTGGAAGTTTAGAATGAAAATCAATGTATAATAATGATAAAAATAAATACATATCTCGCCCTTCTTTAGGACATGGATCGAATTTTGAATACACTGTACTGAGAGAAATATCAGAGATATGTGTCTCAGTAGAACCAAGACAAGAAAACCCAAAATCAATAAATGTTAATGAGTATTTTGATTGAATCTCAAAAATATCCTGTTCAATCTGTAGCACTTTATTTATGGGTTCATGCTCAACTATTAGAAAGTTACTAGGTTTCAAATCTCTATGATTTATACCCAGAGTTGTATCTAAATACCATAACATAGCACATAATTGTAAGAGGCAATCAATAAGCACCGATGAGATAGTATTAATATTTGTAGATTCAAGATACTTATCTAATGTCATTGCATTATCAATTTGCTCCATCGCAAAACATATCGAATTATCTCTCAACTTAAATATACTTAATATACGCGCAGCTCCTGTCGGAAATCCAATATTTCTAAGATAGTCGCCTACAAGTTTTTGAATACATGCCTCGTATAATAATGATTTTCCAGGTATAATAGGTCTTTTAACATACACTTCAATGCTTTTATCAGCTGTTTTATATATCGCAGAATCTATATAACCAAATGTGCCATGTGCGACATTACTTATACATTTTAGTGATTCAGTAGGTGATTTTATATATTGTAGTTGGTTTAAAATAGGTTGACTACATGGAATATCTAATGAACGTAACCATATAGTATTTCTAAGACAACCCTCAGGAGCTGGCGAGATTCCAATGGAATCCAAGGAAATCCACGCACAGCATTTTTTATTTTTATTACACATATTCTAATCTATAAGATGGATAGATATCTATCTTATGGATTACACATATTCTAATCTATAAGATGGATAGATATCTATCTTATGGATTACACATATTCTAATCTATAAGATGGATAGATATATAGATATTCCAGTATTATGTGAATAAATGACCAGGTATAATTGATATTTCACCAACTGATTCTATTAGATGTTTAAAACCACGCATATTTTTATATTTGTCGGGTTCAGATAATATATACGCAGTTAATTCACGAGGATGTTCATATGCCGCCGCGGGTAAATCTGGAAAATAGGACAAGAGTACGTCTGGTACCCTTTTAATGTGATACTGTAATTTTGGATTATAAAACCATATTTCTACTTCTGCCACATTTGGTTTAGAGATATCCTTAAAAATTGGAAGAGGAATCCATTCACCGGCAAATATCCAAAATGGGCAATCAATAGTATCAGGATTATAACGCCTTGCTTTATCCAATTGTTCAGGTAAATCTCCGTTCCACATTGTCCATCCCATCTTGTTAAATGTCTTAAACCATAGATCTTTAAAGAGACGTTGATGAACATGCCATAATTCATGAATTAGTGTTGTACTTGAAATCAGTTGTCTAAAATCTGGATAGCAAATAATACTGCCTGGTCGTGTATGTGGCATCCCACCATCAGCACTTGGCATTAATTGAATTATTTTAACTTCTTTCAAATCATTCAAAAGTCTTACAGGTATTAGTGCTTTTAACTGTTCTAAGTGCCCTGTAGCATATTTATGTTCACCAATAGACATTGAATTGGCATAGTATGTTAAATTTTTGCGTGCCAGTGAATTGGCTCTATCATCATGGCATTCCTCTATATAAAAATCCTCTTGTTCAGCTTCATTCAAAAGGTCCTGGGCTGCTTTTTTATCATAAATTATATTAATTTGTAAATTAGTTTTTGATGTATTATTTCCCATTTTATACTAATATACATATACTATTTTATATTGTGTAAGTCGGAAGTTAAAAATAATATTAATTACTTTATCCTTTTTATTCTTTCTGCTCTTTCTGCTCTTTCTGCTCTTTTTGTTCTTTAGTTTTCTTAGCCGCAGTGGCCTTCTCTCTTTTCTTAATATCGCCAATAATCATTTTATCAAGTAAGAAGCTACTCATAGACTTTTGAACTTGTGCTGGTTTTGTACCACCAGTTTCTACAGTATTCTTTTTTGGTGTTCGTCTTACAGAACTAGATGTTTTAATAATCGCACCTTTACCGAACATATTAACAATAGCATTTTGCCGACTTGAAGTTTCAAACTTCTTCAAACAATCACCAAATAGTAGCCTCGCAGCCACTGCTTCACGAAATCCCAACCATCCATCTAACATCTTATCTGCCTCTAAAGAACCATCCATAATATC
>Ga0214921_10004516_pt1 | contig 20409 bp, 17 predicted proteins | sample LL1505_MetaG_FD_177992 | JGI IMG/M metagenome (GOLD analysis project Ga0214921, IMG submission 177992) | Freshwater microbial communities from Lake Lanier, Atlanta, Georgia, United States - LL-1505 | ecosystem: Environmental > Aquatic > Freshwater > Lake | place: USA: Georgia | collected...
TTGGTTCGATGACTACAATTCTTACCACCCGCACAGTGCGCTGGGCTACATGCCACCAACACTGTTCAGGGAGAAACAATCGGTAACTTAGATATACCGGCGGTACTGGGTTACAGGGTCAAGATCATAAACCCAATTTCGTACTTGGAACTTGAAACAACCAACAGAATTTAATTAAAACACGTAGAATAATCACAACAAACAATTATGAAGCAGTGAAGGAAACTAATAATGAGTAATGTTCAAAGACTAAACCAAAAATTGGCAGAACTTGGTGTCTCGCATACGCAAGCTTTATCTGGCTCTATTTCGACGCCTATAGATAATAAAGAACCGCTCAACGTAGCTTTGGTGCAGATCAATAACAGTTTCTCCGGACAAAACTACCTACCTTACGCCGCGGGACTGCTGGAAGCTTATGTAGAAAAATACGCTCAGCACCCTGAACGTTACGAGTTCCGTTTACCTGTCTATTCGAGAAATCCAGTAAAACAAACCGTAGAGCATCTGCTTGGTGCTGATGTAATTGGCTTCAGTGCTTATGTTTGGAATATTAATATTTCATTGGAAGTTGCACGCAGGATCAAGGCGGCCAAGCCAGAAACTCTAATTATTTTTGGAGGCCCGCAGGTCCCAGATCGAGCTGAGAAATTTCTCCGCGACCATCCATTCATAGATATTGCTGTGCATGGCGAAGGGGAGCCGATCTTCCTTGGCCTACTGGAGAACTTCCCATCAAGAACCTGGAAAGGGGTACCCTCAATCAGTTATTTAGAAGACGGCAAATTTATCCATAATCATCGTGCTGAAAGGTTAAAGGAAATCTCCGTTCTTCCTTCCCCCTACCTAGAAGGCACATTTCAGAAGTTAATGAAAGCGAACCCGAATGAGCGTTGGCTCATACTATGGGAAACTAACCGCGGCTGCCCCTTCAAGTGTACGTTTTGTGATTGGGGTTCGGCCATTGCAGCTAAGGTCAGCCAATTCGAGATCGACCGTTTGCTAAGGGAGGTCGACTGGTTTGCTAAAAATGAAATTGAATTCATCTTCTGTTGCGATGCCAACTACGGCATGTTGCCTCGTGATTTTGAAATTACACAGTATGTTGCCGATACAAAGCTGAAGCTTGGGTATCCAAAAGCCTTGTCGGTACAAAACACCAAGAACGGGCTCGAACGCGCTTACAAAGTACAAAAATTGTTATCTGATGCTGGCCTCAATAAGGGTGTCTCACTATCTCTCCAGTCTGTCGATCCAATGACCCTGGAGGCGATTAAGCGGGACAATATTTCAACCGAGACATATCAAGAGCTTCAGCGTCGCTTTACTCGTGACCGAGTCGAAACCTACTCCGACCTAATACTGGGACTACCTGGGGAAACCTATGATTCTTTTGCCAATGGCGTTTCAAGCGTGATTGAAAACGGGCAACACAACAGGATTCAGTTCAATAACCTGTCGATTCTTCCAAACGCTGAGATGGGCGATCCAGAATACCAAAAGAAATTCGGCATGGAAATCATTGAGTCAACCATTATTAATATTCATGGATCTTTATCTGAAACAAAAGAAGAAATTCCTGAAACACAACAACTGGTAGTTGCTACAGCTTCAATGCCTCGCTCGGAATGGGTTAAGACCCGCACATTTTGCTGGATGACAGCATTTTTGCACTTTGATAAGGTTTTGCAGATACCTTTAATTGTGGTCCGTGAAAAATCAAGGGCGTCCTATCGCGAACTTCTCGAGTCGTTTATTGATGAACGTAGCTCAAATTACCCTATATTGTCAGGGATCAAGGAATTTTTCGAAAATGAAGCCCGAAAAATTCAGAACGGCGAAGCTGAATATTGCCATTCCGCGGAATGGCTTGATATTTTCTGGCCTGCAGACGAATATGCTCTCATCAAACTTTGCAAGGAAAATACTTTGGGAGACTTCTATTCTGAATGTGAAGACCTACTTTCAAACTTCCTTCGCTCGAAATCAATAGAACTTCCGGATAACCTTCTTCATGAGGCCGTTGAGTTAAATCGGAATCTCATCAAGCTTCCATTCCAAAAAGAAAATCTTGAATTTAATACCTCGTTCAACATTTGGGAGTTTTATCGCGGTGTATTGATTGGTGAGCCGGTTGATCTCGCTAATCGCTCTTGTATCAACCGGATTGATCGCACTAAGGTTACTTACAACAACTGGGAAGATTGGTATCGCGAAGTCATTTGGTATGGCAACAAAAAGGGTGCTTATCTATATGGCAACGACGCTGTGTACCGCGAGATCGCGGGGCACTACTAGTTCACATATGCGCTACCGGCAACTTGGTTCTTCTGGTCTAGGCGTATCGGAAATTGGTTTTGGAGCTTGGGGTATTGGGGGCAACAACAAGGGTTCCGTAGCCTATGGCCCAATAGATGAAGGTGAAGCCCGCCGAGCGTTGCTTTCAGCAGTTGATGCGGGAGTAAATTTCTTCGACACAGCCGATTTCTACGGGTTTGGTAACAGCGAGTCTATTATCGGCACAACACTGAGGTCTTATCGTAATCAATTAATAATCGCCACGAAATTTGGAATGCTAGACGCAACCGGTTCACAAGACTTCAGCCCCGGGTACATAAGGCAAGCAGTCGATGCCAGTTTGCGCAGGCTACAAACAGACTACATTGATCTATACCAGTTACACAGCCCCCCAATCGATCTTGTTATTACTGGGGGTGAGATTGTTGCAACACTCGAATCGCTGAAAAAATCCGGAAAAATTCGCTCTTATGGAATTTCCGTGCGATCTCCAGAAGACGGTTTAATAGCGGTAAGGGATTTAGGGTTTACTTGTCTGCAGACCAATTTCAATTTGATTGACCAGCGAGCAATTGATTGCGGCTTGCTTAGCCTTTGCGAAATGCATGGAGCAGGCATAATTGCGCGTACCCCCTTGGTATTCGGCTTCCTCACTGGCCAATACGCAGCAACTGATAATTTCGCAATCGATGATCACCGCCGTCGCTGGACGGATGACCAACGTGCACATTGGGCTTCTGCACCAATGCTGTTCGAATCACTTATTGCTAGAGAGCACCAAACTTCTTCTCAATTTGCTTTGCGATTCTGCCTCTCTTTCCCTGCAGTATCTGTCACTATCCCCGGTATGCTAATCAGTGATCATGTCGTTGAAAACGCTGCGGCTAGCGATTTGGGACCATTACCTGTCGAAACTGTTAACAATATCTTGGGAATTTATAAGCAGAATAAATTCTTTTCGAAATAAATCAAAATTGAATAACTCTAATAATGCTGTTTAAAAATATAAAGGTCTTGGTTGCCGGCGCCACTGGACTTATTGGTAGCAACCTCCTACTTCGCCTACTAGATGAGGGAGCTAAGGTGCGAGCAACTTTGCATAGAAAAGATCCCGTCATCATGGATCCCCGAATTGAATATATTCGATGCGATCTGACAAATGGTGCAGACTGCCGACGTGCAGTAGATGGGATGCAGCATGTCCATCTTTGTGCGGCTAACACCTCGGGAGCTGCCATGATTAAAACATCACCTATGATTCATGTTACACCAAATATTTTAATTAATTCACAAATGCTAGAGGCCGCATATGATGCTGGCGTAGAGAAATTTATCTGGCTTGGAAGTACGGTTGCCTATCCTAATTCCGACCAACCCATGAAAGAAGACCAATTGATGGATGGGGAGCCGTTCGATAAATATTATTACGCAGGATGGGCTAAGCGTTTCATGGAAGTATTGTGCCGAATGTATGGTGAAAAACTGACGCGTCCAATGACTACGATAGTTTTGCGTCCTACCAATGTATATGGGCCTATGGATGATTTTGAATTCGCTACATCCCATGTGATTCCTGCGCTGATCCGTAAATCTATTGAGCGGTGGGACCCCATTGAAGTTTGGGGAGACGGTAGTGAAGTGCGGGATGCGATTTATGTCGATGATATGGTTGAGGCCATGATATTGGCAGCTGCCAAACTTAATCAATACTCTGTCATCAATATTGGTCTTGGCAAAGGTCATTCAGTGCGTGAACTTTTAAGTTTAATAACTGAACTGGATGGCTATGCAAATGCCAAAATCACATACGACGCCTCAAAACCCACGATGATACCGGTTCGTCTTGTAGACACTGCAAAAGCCGAATCATTGCTCGGCTTCCGCGCGAGCGTAGACATCCGAGAAGGTCTTAGCCGAACCATCAAATGGTATCGAGCAAGTCGTAGCATAAATCGATTCTGATAGGTCGTCATTTTTTAAACCAAATGAACATGATCACAGCCTTATCCTCATTAGACGCTGTAATACTCGCCGGCGGGATAGGTTCTCGTTTGAAACCAGTTGTCAGCGAACGCCCTAAACCACTTGCTCACATCAACGGCAGCCCATTCTTGGATCTGCTTATTCAAGACCTGCGCCTTCAAGGCCTTTGTCGCTTTGTGTTTTGCGTAAGCCATCAGCGTGAGCAGATTGTGTCGCATTTTCAGTCGCGAAATGATGCTGAATTCCTATTTTCAGAAGAAATTAGCCCCCTTGGAACAGGCGGTGCAGTAAGGCACGCATTACCGCTAATCAGAAGTAATCACTTCCTGTTGCTTAACGGTGACTCTTTCTGCGAGGTTAATCTCAATGCTTTTCTAACATTCCATAAAAACAAAAAATCTAAGGCTTCGCTAGTCGTTTCAGAATCGCGAGGACGTAATGATGGGGGCAACATTAACTTGATAGCAGATGGACGTATTACATCTTTCCAAGAAAAAACATACTCAACATCAGAAAAGCATCCGCTAATCAATGCGGGCATTTATCTCCTATCAAGAGATCTTCCTTTAGTCTGGCAGGCTAAGGATCCATTTTCTTTGGAGAAGGACGTTTTACCCGAACTTGTATCAGCAGGCCATTGCTTTGGTTTTTTAGTTGGCACAGAAGTAATTGATATCGGAACACCTGAACGATACGCAAAAGCACAACAACAACTTTCGAATATGTCAAAAGGGAAGTCGAACGAAAAATGATGTTGCTGCAGCCTGATCAAACAATCGGGCCAGTTAGTGTGGTCATTCCCTGCTTCCGATGCGCAGCCAGCATCGCGAGGGCAATTGAGTCGGTTGCCAGTCAAAGTGTATTGCCGACTGAAATAATACTTGTGGATGATGCAAGCGATGATGAAACGCTTTCTGAGTTATTTCGCCTACAAAACCTGTTCTCCACTCTATGTATCAAAATCATCCATCTGGCAATAAACGTTGGTGCTGGCAGTGCGAGAAATAGAGGTTGGGACGAAGCAAAATCAGAATTCATTGCCTTTTTGGATGCAGATGACTCCTGGCATCCAAAAAAAATAGAGCTTCAACTTGATGCTATGTATTCATGGCCAGACGCCTTACTTTCTGGACATCGTTCGGACATCAGCTCTAATATTAAGAGACAGATTTCAACCGATAGAATTTCGGTCAAAAAAATTACTTTTAAACATTTACTGTTTGCAAACAGGTTTATCACGCCATCCGTGATGGTCAAGCGGGAAATACCATTCAGGTTCCGCACTGGGCAACGACACATGGAAGACCACTTTCTGTGGATGCAAATTGCTTCATCTGGTTACACTATTATTAGAGTAGAAGAAAAACTTGCCTTTACCTACAAACCTGCTTATGGCTGGTCTGGGCTTAGTAGTAATATATGGCTTATGGAGAAAGCCGAGTGCGGAAACTATTTGCACCTTGCAGAAAAGGGAGCCATCCCCCGAATTATTGCAATACTACTTTGCTTCTATTCGGTTTTTAAGTTCATAAAGCGTACTTTGATAGTTTACATGTTTCTGCTTTTCGGCTCGGCGTATTAGGAAAAGAACTCCAAATCAATCATTTCGCCGTGGTCTAGCCGCATCAAGACATTGCAGTTTTGACGAATCAAATTCTCGTCATGAGATGCCAAGAATAACATTTTAGACTGCCCCATCATTTTTTTTAAGCGTAACTGTGCCTTTTCATAGAACGATGCATCGCCAACACTCAACCACTCGTCCATAACAACAATGTCTGCAGGTACGCTTGTCGAGATGGCGAAAGCCAGTCGCATGTACATGCCGCTTGAATAAGTGCGTAGCGGCATTTCTAGATAATAGCCTAGCTCGGTAAATTCGGCTATGCCGTCAGTTAGCGCTGCAATTTCTTTCGGCTGCAGTCCCATGAGAGTCCCGCGAAGATAAATATTTTCTAGTCCTGTCGCCTCAGCCTCCATGCCTACGGATATGCTAAGCATTGATGCAATCTTTCCTTGGACGCTAATTGCTCCTAACGTAGGCTCATAAGTTCCGGTAATTACTCGGAGTAAAGTGGACTTACCTGAACCGTTGTGTCCAATAATACCCACCCTGTCGCCATCTTTAAATGAAAAGTTAATATTGTTAAGTGCACGTATTACAACGCGTTGGGTAGCATCGCGGGCAAGAGTGCCACCACTAGCAGCCTTGATAAATGTATTTTTCAAAGACCTACTTTGTGGCCCGTATATGGGAAATTCAACTGAAATATCTTCCGCTACAACAAGAGACATAATTCAAACCCAATAAGCAATGTTCGCACGAAATCTAGCGAAAACGGCAAGTGAGACTAAATAGCCGCAACAGGTGATAGCAATAACTATCTCCCATGAAAAAACTGGAACAAAACCTCCAAGCAAAGGTTGTCGTACTATTTCTAGAAAATGAAAGATCGGATTTATTTTTGCTGCGTTTATATTTCTCCCTAGCATTTCTGCTTTCCACATGATTGGTGTAACAAATAACGCTACCTGCAACAAGCTGCCAACAATCTGTGGAATGTCCCTAAATCTGGCACACATTAGCCCAAGAAGGATTCCCAGCCAAACAAAATTGACTGCCACGAAAAATAGTGCAATCGGAAAAAGAAGAAGATTAAGTGTTATCGGTGGGGGGAAAAAAAACAACACCAAAGCCACTATTAACAGATTATGGGCAAAGATAATCTGATTTTTCCATATTACTCTTAAAACGTGGATCGTAAGCGGTAGCTTTATTTGCTTAATGAAGCCTTCTGCTAATATGAACGATGTGCAAAGTTCGGAAATAGTGTTCGAAAGCAAAAGCCAAGTCACTAGACTAACTGCCAGGTAAGGAAAATATTCAGTCAATTCTTGATTTAAAAGGCTCCCATATAACGGGCCCATAGCGCCAACTAAAAAACCGGTGCTTATTGTAAGCCAGAGAGGCCCCAGCGTTGAGCGCCGGTAACGCTGGCGAATTTCCTGCCAACCAAGCATCCGCCATAAGTTAACACTACAGACGCCGCATTTAAGATCATTAATAGCAAGCAAGAAATTATTGGATCGTAATAAAGAATTCAATTAAATTTCCAAAATATAACACAATATCTCATGTGTAGTTAGAAAAAACTGTTTATAATATATATGTTTAAGACTAAATTCAGATGATATTGTTATGGACTCAATTATAAATCAAAAACCACTTGTCTCTATTATTTCTTTTACGAAAGATCGCGTACAAACTATCCGGCGTAGTGTAAAAAGTGTTATCAGTCAATCGTACAGCAATTTCGAATTAGTGGTGCAGGATGGCGCCTCCACTGACGGCACTCTCGAGATGATTATGAGCTTCAATGATTCTCGTATCAAGCTGGTTTCGGAGCCGGATTCTGGCCCTGCTGAGGGATTTTGGAAGGTTCTTAACCGTTGTGAAGGGGAGATTATTGGCACCTGCTTGTCGGATGAGGAATTATTGCCCGAGGCGTTAGTCAGGGTGGTGGAATTTTTCAGAGATCATCCGGACGCCGACGTTCTGACTTGTAACGGATACACCACCGATATCGATGGATCAATTACCGGACCGTTTATTGCGGGCGAATTTAATTTTGTGGATTATCTTTTTTCAGCATATTGCCCGTTTTGGCCTGGTACTTTCTTTCGGCGACAGGCGCTACTCGATATTGGTTTGCGACCAGAATTGAAGCATGAGTGGACCGTCGGTTGTCTTGAATTTGAGATTTGGTGTCGGTTAGCAGTGAGTAAACAAATTAAATATTTACCGTTATCAATTTCAAAATATACAGTCACAGACGATCAGCTTAGTAACACACCCAAAAATTTCATTGAGCATCTGGAAAATCGCACCAAGATAGTTGAAAAATTGTTCTCGAAATCTGGATTTTTCGGTGAAAGCGCCGCTAATAAATTTGCTTGCCTTTATAACCAGAACTATCTTTTCTATAATCACACGCGCGCATACAAAATGTACGAGCAGACTGAGGAAATTTACACCAGAATTGGAAAGTTGATAGCTAATTCTCCAGGTTCATTTTTGCCTGAATTTAGTCAAGAATTTTCAATTGAGTCAGTTGACTTTGTCGATGTAAAAAGTCTTATGCGGAGAAAGTTGCGCATCCAACGTTGGTATTTGTTATGGGCTGGACGGATACCAAGATACATCCGCGACCTTTTCCCAATTAAAGTCCGTGATCAGATTCGTACTAAAATTCAAAATTTTGCTTTAAGAGTTTACAACTTTCTCTCACCTAGTCTTTTATTTGAGGTTGAAAAAACATCACCTAAGAATTCCTTGGAAAGAATCATTTCGTTGGAGCCTCTGCAGTTCTCCAAAACGATTTATGCTGATACTGCCCAGATCTTCTACGGCCGTGGTCATATAGAAACTGCGCTGAAACTTTGGGCCTCTGCTCAGGATCTCAAAGATCCTTTTATTGACGGGGTAGCATGTCAAGCTTTGTTGTTATCGAGCAAGGCTACTCATCAAAGATTATATGAAGCTCATGAAAAGTGGGCTAGACTTTATGCGCAACCTGATCAAAATATTTCGAGATTTAATTTTCCAAAATTTGATCGTGACCGTAAGATCAGAATTGGATACCACTGCGCTTTCATGGACAGTGACACTATCCGATTTATTATGAGTTCAGTTATAAAATGCCGTGATTACAGTAAATTCGAGGCCTATGGCTATTCATCCACTGCAGTTTCATCCGATATCGCGGATTCCTTTGATGTCGTAAGAAATTCCTCTGCGCTGAACAATACTGAGTTTGTAAACCTAATACGCAATGACGGCATAGATATTTTTGTCGAATTGACTGGATTTTCGCCATTTCACCGTTTTACGGCAATGGCTTCGCGTTGTGCTCCCATTCAAATCAGTTATTTGAACCATACCTCAACAAGTGCGGTACCTAATGTAGATTTTATTTTTGCCGACGATGTCAGCGTAATGCCTGAGGAGGATCGGTTTTATAGCGAAAAAGTTTGGCGCCTGCCAGGATGCTTCCTTAGTTATACATATGATCCAAATAATCTTCCGCAAATTGCACCCGTCCCGTCAAAAAGCAGAGGGTTCGTTACGTTCGGTTATTTCGGTAGTGGCGGCAAGTTGGGTGACGAACTGATAGCAATATGGGCGCGCATAATGAAAAGCGTGCCAGGATCGAGAATTTATTTGCGCAACCACCAACTTAATTCGGAAAACAACCGGGTATTCATGGTCGAACGGTTCCTTCGCCACGGGATTACGGCCGAGCGCATCCGAGTCGAAGGCGGAACAGACCGCGAGGAGGTACTTAGAAGCTATAACGAAGTTGATATAAGTCTGGACACTTGGCCATATTGTGGTGGAAACACTATTGCTGAATCCCTTTGGCAGGGAGTGCCGGTCCTTACCCTAATCGGGGACCGTTTTTCGGGTCGTTACGGCGCTTCACTCCTGCTGGCCGCAGGTTGCCCAGAACTAATTGCAAAAAACGAGAATCAGCTTATCGAAATTGCAGCTGAACTCGGCAGTTCATTGGAGCGGTTGGAGTATTACCGTTTTAATTTACGGAGACTCGCCATTGAGCATGGCTTGAGTGATCCAAAAAAATTCGCGGAGAAGTTGGACCATGCATATACTGAGATGATAAATAGTCGATTTGCATTACTGTCTTCTTGAGTGAAAATCTACAAATCGTTTAATTAGTGTTGAAAACAAAAGGTATATTGAGTTCGCTAAAGGGTCGTTATTGAGCAATCCAGCCCTCAGTTGGCTTAACTTAAAGCCCATCATTAACCCTAATGGAAATTTAGCTAGCGATACAAAAAAATTAAATATTTTCAAAACAACACTGTAAGCATTCAAAGTAACTCTAAGTCCTGTGGATTTTCCCCACAAAGAATAGGGCCACGAACGTAGTGCAATGTATCTGAAATGAGCAAGGGCAACGCCGACATAATCCAGACCGTAGAAAACACGGGCATAGACATGTTCTTTATCGACAAGTATGACCGCACGCAGATCCCGCTCGTCTCGCAACTCCCAAGAGTTTAATTTCAGTTCATGCGCCATAATGAAAAGTTGCAGCCGACGTGCTGAACGGGCGAAATTTTCTTGCATTTCCGCGCCTAGAGCGTAATCCCAGGCAAGGCAGGTGCCTTGGGCGCGAACCAATGCCTTTTCCGGTGTCATGTTTTCGCCAGCCTCGTCACCGCCAACCTTGACGTCGAGTAACGGTACGTTTCGGTGAAATCCGTATTTGGCCAAGTAGATGGACACGCCTTCTTGGTATACGTCCGGTCCATGGCAATGTGCCCATACCTCTGTTGCCACCAGCCACTTGCGCGGGACAATAGGGTAGTCTGCATAAAGGCAGATTTCATGTATGTCGAAGAAATTACGAAACATCTTCTGCGGGTTGACCTTTAGCCGAAAAATGTGATCCGGGAAGTAACCAACATACTTGGCAAGCTTGGTGTCCCAATGCTGCGTTTCCAAGAGGATTTCGTCGTTAATGTGCCAGCAGAAGTAATACTCAGGGTCGGAGGCCTTTAATGTCTCCTTGTATGCAATATAAGTATGGAAATAAGATGGAAAACGTTCTGTTATCAAGGGGACTAGGTTGATCGAAAAATCCTGTTGGATTTTTTTGACTGCATCAATCATCAACTGATCGTCAACATCGATTTTGACTACAACCTCAAAACACATAGGATCTGCGGCAGTTGCTACTAAATTTTCTATTAACCGTCGGAAATGCGACGGTTTGTTGCTAGGAAGATGTATTGAAATAAGTTTCAATTGAGTACTTGGTAGAAGAAAAATACTGTATAAAAATCATTATAATTAAAGATTGTTAGAATTTGTAAAAAAATAAATATGAATCCACATTCATTCGCACTAAGTCCCGAACAATCTTTGAGTCAATACATTGAAACTGGGCTACATCTTGAAAAATCTCTCATTGACCCTGATACTTGCGATGAATTAATAGCTGTTGCTAAAGAATTCCCCGCTTTCAAATTGGGGGACTGCCGAAGTGCGATGCAACCGCATCTTGTCTCAAATAAATTTATGGCCATGTTATTTAACCCTGATTTGATAAGTATCATGCGCCAATTAATCGGTACAGAAATTTCCGCTATTCACAGCCAGTTTTATTACGGTGAGCCCGGTACGCCTGGTTTCCAGCCCCATCAAGATAATCGTTTCGTCAACGCTCCTGCGGGGCAGTTTGCATCTGCATGGCTCGCCCTGACAAATGTAGCCAAGGAAAATGGAGGTCTTTACATATACCCTAAAACACACCTTGAATCACTTTTGGATGTTGAAGAAGTGGCTTTCGAAGAAAGCCATTTACAGGATCGTAATGCGCTACGTTTGCGCTGTGTGATTCCTACTAAATACAACTCAATAGACCTTATTATGCCTAAGGGGAGTTGCGCTTTTTTTGACGGTAATACGGTCCACGGTTCCTACCAAAATGAATCCGAGCAAAACCGTTATGCTTTATTAATTACCTACATACGTCGTGGAGCCCCTTTTGTTTCGGGGCAGCATGCAAAGCGTAAAGAAATTCCCATCGACTAATCGAGATTAATAATGTTACCTGAATGGATTGACGGACGGTATCCGCTGAATAATTTTACTAACGATCGTTTGTTTCGTTCTCTCGCGCCCGCGCAGACTTTGGCGCAAAAACCACTAGGATTCATAGATATTGGCGCCCGTGGCGGTGTGCACGACTTAATGGCACCAATTGCTGGTCTTACGGCGGTACTCGGCTTCGAACCCGACGAACAGGCATGCGCCGAGCTAAACGCTGATATAGCCTATCAGGCGCAGTGGGCGCAGTTCAAAATGATGCCTTTAGCGCTTTCGAATCTGAGTGGCCCAGCGACACTTCATTTATGTTCTGCGCCGACCAATCATTCCCTACTGCCTGTGAACAAGCCGTTTGCAGACAGATACAACATGGTTAAATTTGCCCAGACTGGCGAATTCCCTGTCGTTACCAAGACATTGGACGAAGTTATATTCGGAGAGTTGAAAGATGAAACGCACTGGGGCGAATTTTTGAAGATCGACACCCAGGGCACTGAATATCAGATTCTGCAGGGTGCTCAGAGAACGCTGAAAGAGCGCACAGTCGCACTGTTTGTCGAAGTTGAGTTTTGCCACATATACGAAAAACAGAGTTTGTTTTCCGAATTGGAACTGCTACTTCGCAAGCAAGGTCTTGTTTTTTACGGATTCCACAGTACACACGAGCGCTCGTGCAAGCAACTTGACAAATCGCTTTATATTGGACGAGAGCGTCTGCTCCATGCAGACGCGGTATTTTTTAGAGACCCGCTACTCGGTTCTTATGGCCAGCAACCACTGAGTTCACGTGGAGATCAAACATTGTTTGTATGCTCGCTGCTGCTTGGCTATTTTGATTTCGCCCTGGAGTTAGCCTTAAAGACCTTCGCCCGAGACGGTATCGGTTCGCGCGATTTGACTGCTTGGATTGAAAAACTTGCGTATTGTGACCCTGCTCATACGCGCGAGGCCGTCGATCGGCTTGCGCAGGCGGTCAACGCTGAGCCGAGACTTGCTAATATTGCAGCGGGCCGTTTCGTAGATCACCGTCGCGCTATTTGTAATTTTGAAGATGTAATTTGATTAACTTCAAGTGAAGTGTCGGCCATGACTTCGGTAATTGGACTCCCCAGCGTCAGCGTTATTGTATTCGTGCGCAATGCTGTACAAACACTATCGAGAGCATTGGCGAGTGTGACAGGCCCTGATCAGCCCCCAGTCGAATTACTGGTGCTCGATGGCGGCTCGACTGACGGTACAGTGGAGGTAATACGTACTTTCGAAGACAAGATTGCTTTTTGGAGTAGCCACTTCGACGGCGGTGGAGTTTATGCGCTCAACGAGGGGGTTAAGCGAGCTTCCGGAGATATCATAGTACTGCTACCTGCGGATGATTGGCTCGAACCTGGTGCCCTTCATATCGTGCGTGATTCCTTTGCCAACAACCCTGGTCTTGGGGTGCTTTCCTGCGGGGTGCGAATCGTGAATTTCGATAAGAAAGGCGTTATGCATGAAAACGCAGTATTCTCCAGTGAAGAAGCCCTAGCATTTACGCTGGAAAAAATCATAGAGACACCCTTGACGGCTGCACGTTTCATTACGCGTCGACTCTACTTAGCTGCAGGTAGTTGGAACCCGGAATATCAAATCACAAGCGATCTCGACTTCCTAATTAAGATCTATCTCATGCGTCCAATTACGGCTGTATCCACCAAATTGGCTTACACCTACGAGCGGCATGCCGGGTCGCAGACACTAAGCGGAAATCCTCGCTTGGTGATTGGGATGATGGAAGGAAACATCCTTATGGCTTATAGGTTTTTACAGCAGGAGATGAGGGCGGACGAGAGACAGGTACTGTGTGCAAGTCACGGCCGCTGGTCGGCGCGACTTGCTTGGATGTGGTTCATGCGGTTTGAGTTGCGTAAGTCGTTCAGAGTCTTGCTTTGTGCGATCAAGATAAATTGGTTATGGCCTTTACAAGTATGGTGGTGGTTGGGAGTCCGTGTATTTATTTCCGCTGATCATTTGTAGGTCAGTGCTAGTTCTTTGAGTTAGTGAGATTTTGATTATTTGGGTTGTAATGTAATATGTAAACTACTGTCGAAAAAGCAAAAAATTAAAGCCAAACAAATGAGTGATCTTTTCTAGTTCCATGAAGGGTCATTCCAAAATCACGCAGTTCTTTTTTTCGCCATTCAAGGTGCTCGCGTTTCATGCGGTAGCGATACAGCTTCCGCTCTAACCAGTTTTGTCCATAAAGTTTTCTGTCATTGACTTTAATAAGTATTTCCTTGCTTTGGATGCCTAAAACCATTTTCATGTGCTCTTGGGTAACGCTACCGAAGTGGTGAATCCACACGCTTCCAGTGGTGGCGTGTGCAATTCCGTGTTTGCGCACTTCGTTGAAGAACAAACCATCCTCAAAGCCCAGCAAAGTTGGATTAGCCCTAAAGAAGCCAATTTGATTGAAGAGGGACCAATGTATGCACATGCAAATCGCATTACTCGATCCCCAACGAACAGCCGAGTCCATGTTTTTCTGAGCTTTGCCAGCAAACAGGGTGAAATCATAGTCTGCTGTACCGTCGATGCGAGCGGGAGAGACAAGTTTTAGTTGGTGCGCACCAGCGAATTCAATCAAACGATGAGCAAAACCTGGCGCTACCACAATGTCGTTATTCATCACAATAGTCCACTCACTTTGTTGCGCCAAGATGCCTTGGTTCCAAGCGGCTCCGCATGACAGATTTTGGCGATTCAAAATGGCTCCCCCCAAGCCTAGTTGTGCTAAGTATTGTTGCGTGCCGTCTGTAGAAGCGTTGTCCACAGCGACTAAACGACTTTTACTTACACCTGAAGCCAACAAGCTTTCAACACATTTCTTGGTGTGCTCTAAGCAGTTGAGAGTGGCGAAGGTAACGCTGTAATTATGCATATAATGTGTGTGTTGGAAGCATGACCTATGCTCACTTAAAGCAAACATCGCTATTTACTTAAATTTTAACCCTCAGTTAAGTGTCAAATTTCATACACAAGGCCATCAGAAACTTTTTGATTATATTGCCCATAGTGTTTCTTAATATAAAACACGGCACAAATACCATTTTAGTCTTATTGTTTATCGGGGCAATAATCTTTCTGGCAAAAATGGACTTGAATACATTTTTAAAAAAATTCTATAATCAATCCCACGTTGTTATTATATTCGTACTAGTGGCGCCTACACTTGCAATTGCTATAAGCCAAACAATAAGGAATGATTTTTATCCTAATAATTGGGATGCTCCGGTTAGGATGCTTTTATGCGTGCCGATATACTTGGCCATATCTCAAGGATGGCTTATAAATGAATCTAAAGATACTGTCATTCATAATTGGATTAGATGGGCTGTTCCAGTCGCTTTAATTTCAATTTTAATTTGTAGGACTTTTATTCCTGCAACTAATTGGGGTGGTTATAGTACAACTTACTTTGTAGACCCGTTAAGTTTTTGTACTTATACATTGTTGTTTACATTCCTCGCAATCATTGGGCTAACATATAACTATAAAGAGCTGACCACTACACATAAATGCTTTTATGTTGTAACTATTTTTATAGGATTTTATTTGTCTGGTACAAGTGGAGCTAGGACTGGTTGGTTAAATTTACCGTTATTTTTTATAATTCTATATGCATTCATATTAAAAGAAATTAATAAAAAGCAGCAAATATTTAGCATTTTAATTTTGATGGCTGGGTTAGTTGTCTTGATGTCTACGAATAATCTATTAATAAATAAGTTAATTTTAGGTTGGCAAGAGTTTTTAAAATACAAAATCAATGAAATCAACGAAGACACTTCGGTTGGAATGCGGATTTCATTTTACAGGATGGGCTTTAACTATTTTTTTGAGCGGCCTTTCGCTGGTTGGGGGGACTTGTCCTGGATGGGTAATGTAAATAACGGGGAGTTTCTCACTTTCGCATCTATAGAAACACTGAAAGCGGCAAGACATGGCTTCCACAATGAAGTTATTACTCATTCCGTAAGGTCCGGAATTTGGGGGTTGATAGCTACCCTTAGTTTATATGTTGTAGTTTTTTATAAAGCTGTAAAAGGCCTGAAAATGCAGCTGGGAGGACAGCATAAACTTATATCTATTTCTATTTTGGTGACAATAATTCATTTATTTTTAACGGGACTTTCGACTGAGACTACCAACCTGACTTTTCTTTCAGCTTTTATTGGTATTTTGATTTCCGTACTTTTGGGCGAACAAAAATTCCTAGAAGAAAGTTATCAAATCACATAGAAATTTACTTCGCTATCAAGTTCCTAGACGAATGGTGTTTCGGATCTGAGAAGCGGGTGTGTTTGCTTGGCTAATAAAAAATTCGAAAAGTATTAATATTTAAGGTAATATTTCAATTTTAAGATATCAGTGACATATAAATTCATAATTTTTTCGCCGTCATATTCCAAAAACAATGGCGGTGCAGTTACCTTGCATCACCTATGTGATCTTATAAAAAAAAATGGATACGATTGCTATTTGTATCCGGCATTTGATAATCTTGAACTAAACTTACGTAATTACAAACAAATTTTAATTAAGTTTTTTAAAAAGCTAATTAGGCAGCCCTTTAGAAAATTTAAAACAAGTGATAGATTTATTACACCGGTGTTGAAAGATTTTCCGGGTAGATTTAAGTTGGAGGAATTAATTGTTATTTATCCAGAAATTGTTTTTGGGAACCCCTTAGGCGCTAAAAATATAGTTAGATGGCTATTGCATAATCCTGGTTTTTTTAGTGGAAAGATATATTATGGCCCAAATGAAATATACTTCAAATATTCAAATCAATATAAAGATTTCAATTATTTAAATTCAAGTACGTCTATTAATAATTTGTACATATTTACTTATTTAAAAGAATATTACAATGAAATGGACTGGACTACTGAAAGGTCTGGCGTGGCCTACTGCATCAGGAAGGGGCATTTTTTAAGTGTACCTTTAAATCTTAATGACGCAATATTAATAGATGGTAAAAAACATAGCGAAATATCGCAAATTTTCAAAAGAGTCAAATACTTTATTTCTTTTGATCCACACACTGCCTTTTCTAGGTTTGCTGCATTGTGTGGGTGTATATCTATAGTGGTTCCTATTGAAGGAGTTAAAGAAGAGGATTGGGAGCCTGATTTAGAAAAAAGATATGGAGTTTCATACGGTTTTGATGAGATTAAAATCAATCAAGCGTTGTCAACAGTTGGCGAATTAAAGCGGCAAATGATAAAAGAAGAAAATGAGTCGGTGATTGATGTTGGAAAATTTATTGAAGAAGTTGCAAATTTCTTCGAGACTCAAAAGTCAACAAATAAGTTACATTAACCAATTATTAATACTGGATTGATAATGAAAGCAGTTATTTTGGCTGGTGGTTTGGGCACAAGAATTTCCGAAGAGTCGGCATTGAGGCCGAAGCCAATGATAGAAATCGGTGGCAAACCAATCTTATGGCACATCATGAAGATATATTCAACCCACGGTGTAAATGATTTCATTATTTGTTGTGGCTATAAAGGTTACATCATTAAAGAATATTTTGCCAACTACTTTCTTCATATGTCAGATGTGACCTTTGACATGAGTACTAACCAAATGCAAATCCATGAAAAATTTGCAGAACCATGGAAAGTTACTTTGGTAGACACCGGCGACAACACAATGACCGGTGGACGATTAAAAAGAATTGCACAGTATTTAGACAAAGATGATTTTTGTCTAACCTATGGCGATGGTGTGGGAGATGTGGATATAACTAAGTTAATGCACTTCCATCGAAAACACGGTAAAAAAGCAACTGTAACTGCGGTGCAACCTGCTGGACGATTCGGCGCGCTAGATATAAAGGGCACACATGTTTCTAGTTTTAATGAAAAACCTCATGGTGATGGGTCATTTATCAACGGAGGTTATTTCGTACTTAGTCCTGAGGTGATTGATCTAATTGAAGGCGACCAAATAATCTTGGAGCGCGGCCCATTAGAAACCCTTGCTTCCCAAGGTCAGTTGGAAGCCTATTTTCACAAGGGGTTTTGGCAACCCATGGATACATTACGCGATAAGTCCCAGCTTGAAGAGTTGTGGTCTGCAGGTAAGGCGCCTTGGAAGGTTTGGACATGAACCCCAAATTCTGGGTAGGCAAGAAAGTTCTTATTACCGGACACACGGGTTTTAAGGGTAGTTGGCTCTCCTTGTGGCTCCAATCATTGGGGGCTAATTTAACGGGAATGGCACTTGAATCACCTACAAGCCCTAATATGTTTGAGTTGGCAAATATTGGCGAGGGCATGAAATCTTATTTAGTTGATATTAGAGATTTCAATTCGGTAAGGAAGGTTGTTTCAGATACACGCCCCGAGATCGTGATACACATGGCTGCTCAGCCATTAGTGCTTTACTCCTATCAAAACCCGATTGAGACTTATGCGACCAACGTCATGGGGACAGTGCACTTACTTGAAGCCTTACGAAAGGAGGGTGGCGCTAAGGCTGTGGTCAATGTGACTTCTGACAAATGCTATGAGAACAAAGAATGGGTTTGGGGATACCGTGAAGACGAACCCATGGGGGGATTCGACCCGTATAGCAATAGCAAGGGCTGTGCTGAATTGGTAACTTCTGCCTATAGGAGATCCTTTTTCCAAGAAACAGAAATTGGACTGGCATCAGCACGCGCAGGAAATGTAATTGGTGGCGGAGATTGGGCGCAAGATAGGCTGATTCCTGATATTTTGAAATCTTTTCAAGACCGCAAGTCGGTTGTCATTCGAAGCCCCGATGCAAATCGGCCATGGCAACATGTTTTAGAACCTCTTTCTGGTTATTTAACCCTTGCGGAAGCGTTATGGAATGATCGGTCTAAATTCGCAGAAGCATGGAATTTCGGACCAAATGAGGAGGACGCTAAACCAGTCTCGTGGATCGTTGATCACATGGTGGATCAGTGGGGTGAAGGTGCTTCTTGGATTTTGGAACATGAGCGGCAACCACATGAAGCACATTTTTTGAGGCTTGACACTTCTAAATCTAGAAGCGCACTTTCGTGGTCTCCACGTTGGGACATTCATAAAGCTTTAGATAAAACCATTTCATGGCATAAAGCGTGGCTTTCATGCGAAAATCTAAAACAATACTCACTTGAACAAATCAACGAATACTCGGCATCAACAAGCACATGAGCGAATCCCAACAACTTCGAACCCAAATTGCTCAATTAGTCGCTAAATATGCGCAAGCTACTCTGACCCCTGCGGCGTTTAAGCCTGGGCAAACCTTGGTACCACCCTCTGGTAAGTTGATTGGGGTTAAAGAGCTTCAATTGATGGTCGATGCTTCTTTGGATGGGTGGTTAACAACGGGTAGATTCAACGACGAATTTGAGTCGCGACTAGCAAAATTTATCGGCGTCAATTATCTGATGACCGTTAACTCAGGTTCATCTGCGAACTTGGTTGCCTTCAGCACTTTGACTTCACCTAAATTAGGTGATCGGGCTATTAAACAGGGCGATGAAGTTATAGGGGTTGCAGCAGGTTTTCCAACCACCGTTAACCCAATACTACAGTTTGGAGCTGTACCTGTATTTGTAGATATTGAAATTGGCACGTACAACATTGATGTAAGCAAAATTGAGGCTGCAATTGGGCCTCGAACCAAAGCAATCATGTTGGCACACACTTTAGGAAATCCATTTAACTTGGATGTGATTAAAGCGGTTTGCAAGAAACATAATCTTTGGTTAATCGAAGACTGCTGCGATGCTTTAGGCTCGACTTACCAAGGTCAAATGGTAGGAACCTTTGGCGACATTGGGACATTGAGTTTTTACCCCGCACACCACATCACAATGGGTGAAGGCGGGGCGGTATTCACAAATAATTTAGAGTTAAAGCAAATAGCTGAAAGCTTTAGAGACTGGGGAAGAGATTGTTATTGCCCACCTGGAAAAGACAATACTTGTGGCAAAAGATTTTGTTGGAAGTTGGGTAACTTGCCAGAAGGCTACGACCATAAATACACCTACAGCCATTTAGGTTACAACCTAAAAATTACAGATATGCAAGCCGCCTGCGGCTTAGCGCAGTTAGATAGTTTGCAAGAATTTGTTGCGAAACGTAAATTAAACTTTAAATTTTTAAAAGAACGACTAAATAAATCTGAAGAATTTCTAATTCTTCCTACTCCTACGGAAGACGCTGATCCATCTTGGTTTGGATTTCCGATAACAATGCGTGAGAACTCACCTGTCAGCCGACTTGATTTGTTGACATATTTAGACCAAGAAAAAATCGGAACGCGTTTACTTTTTGCCGGCAACTTAACTAGACAGCCTTATATGCTTGGCAAAAACTTTAGAGTGTCTGGGGATCTTAAAAATTCAGACCGCGTGATGAATGACACTTTTTGGATTGGTGTTCAACCTGCGCTTACAGAAGAGATGTTGGACTACTCTGCAT
>Ga0214921_10004518_pt1 | contig 20401 bp, 13 predicted proteins | sample LL1505_MetaG_FD_177992 | JGI IMG/M metagenome (GOLD analysis project Ga0214921, IMG submission 177992) | Freshwater microbial communities from Lake Lanier, Atlanta, Georgia, United States - LL-1505 | ecosystem: Environmental > Aquatic > Freshwater > Lake | place: USA: Georgia | collected...
ATTGCCCAAGTTGTTATACGCTTCTGCATAGTCTGGCTTGATCGCAATCGCTTTTTTATAGCTTTTCTCAGCATCTTCTAGTCTACCGAGTTCTTGCAGTGTATTGCCCAAGTTGTAATGGGCTTCCACCAAGTCTGGCTTGATCGCAATCGCTTTGTTGTAGCTTTTCTCAGCATCTTCTAGTCTACCGAGTTCTTGCAGTGTGAGACCCAAGTTGCTATACATTTCTGCATAGTCTGGCTTGATCGCAATCGCTTTGTTGTAGCTTTTCTCAGCATCTTCTAGTCTGCCGAGCCTATGTAGTGTATTGCCCAAGTTGTAATGGGCTTCCACCAAGTCTGGCTTGATCGCAATCGCCTTGTTGTGGTTTGTTTCAGCATCTTCTAGTCTACCAAGTTCTTGCAGTGTATTGCCCAAATTGCTATACGCTTCTGCATAGTCTGGCTTGATCGCAATCGCTTTTTTATAGCTTTTCTCAGCATCTTCTAGTCTGCCGAGTTCTTGCAGTGTATTGCCCAAGTTGCTATACGCTTCTGCATCATTGGGTGATATCTCCACCGCTCTTTGATTAGCGATCACTGAGTCCTGTAATTTCCCAGTTTGATAGAGCAAAGCACCCAGCACTTTCCAGCCAAATGGGTGGTTAGGGTACTGCTGCGTTAGAGTTGTTACTAAATTTTGTGCAAGATCATACTGCCCCTTTTGATAGTATTCCAGTAGATTATTGATTTCAATTTGTGCTGGACTTTTTATCTGATGCGGTTTTGTTAAATTTCTTGATACATTTTTATTTTTTTCTTTTTTTGTAGAAACTTTTTTGAGCTGTTGAGAAGTAGTTGAGGGATTATTTTTTGATAATAATTCTGAGTTTGATGTCAATAAAATTGATCCCAATTGTGCTTCTAATACATCAACATTCTCTCCAGTCAGCCCTTGCATCTTTCCCTGCTCAAGTACGTTCCTGGCATTGTCAAACTGCTTTTCTTTGATGAGTGCATCTACATAGCTGAGCCAAAATTGTCCTTGATTCGGATTGGCTTCCAGTGCGATCTTAAACAGCGGTAGCGCAGCCTCGGTCTTATTTAAAGAGACCGCCATGACCCCTAAATTATGGTTCGCATCGGGGTGATTGGGCTGGGTTTGCAAGATGGCTCTATACAAGGCTTCTGCAGCTTGCAACTTTCCCGCCTTGTGATCTTCAACCGCTCTTTGTAGAGCCTGCTCAATTGTCAATTCCATGATACTTCTATATCCAATAAGTACATAGATTTTCTCATATAAGAACAATTTTTAAAATATTGAACACTGAACCAACCTAATTTTTAGTACCGCCCTAGAAGAGAGGATTTTTGATAATCTTCATCTTAAAGAAGTGCTAACTATGGCTAAAGGTCAGCGTCTTAAACCTGCGCAAATCGTCACCTTACTACGTCAAATCGATGTTTTAACCCCTAATGGCAAAACCCTAGCTCAAGCTTGTAAAGGAGTGTCACAGTAGAGCAAAGCTATTACTGTTGTCGCAAGATGTATTGCGGCATGAAGGCCTATCAGGCAAAGAAGCACAAAGATCTGGAGTTGGAATATCCCCGCTTAAAGAAGCTTGTTGCCGATCTCTCCTTGCGAGAAGTGATGCTTAAGGTTAGTCATTAAGGGAAACTTCTAAGCCTGCGAGTAGCGTAAGTCCCTGTGGGACTAAACGCAAGACAGCTGCTCAGATGTTGATGCAGAAATACTCAATATCAGAGCGCTTAGCTTGTGAATTAGTAGGGCTATCCAGAGCAGCGTATCGCTATATGCCACTGCCTAAAGATGACGAAGACCCGCTTAGAGCCGAAGTCATCCGCATGGCCAGCGCCTATGGCAGATATAGTTATCGATTTATTACCGGTTGGTGGCAGGCAACTACTGCAAAGGTCGCTTGTATCTGGCGGCAAGAGAGTCTGAAGATCACACAAAAGCACCTCCTAGAGGCAGACTCTGGTTTAACGAGGGCAGTTGTAGGAGGCTAAGAGTTAACCCCCCAAATCATGTTTAGAGTTATGTCCCATGGGGGATTTCCTTCGGTCACTTTGTCTTGATCAGAGAAGCCTATGGCGGCAAAATCAGGATGCTCACCATGATTGTCCCACCACGGGATTCCGTTTGGTCATGAATACACCCGAAAGTGTCTAACGAACCACTATGCCAGAAGTATTGGATTGCTCCCGATGAATGAACAGCACGCAAACACCATGATGATCCACGGCATCCCAGAGTACATCCGCAGTCATAATGGCCCAGAATTTATCGCCAAAGACCTGCGCAGTTTATTATATGGTGTTGGGGTGAAGACTGCTTACATTGAACCGGGTAGCCCTTAGGATAATGGCTTTTGTGAGGGCTTTAACGGTATCTTCAGAGATAACTACTAGATGGTGAAATTTTCTACAGCCTTAAAATAGCTCAGATCATCGTGGGGGAGTGGGTCAAGCAAATGGCCAAAGGGAAACTCTTTAGGGACAACCATGTAAGGCCGCATAGCGCATTAGGTTATAGACCACCAGCACCCCAAACCCAAGTACCCGAATTAATGCAGAATCAACCCATGTTGCGTCAATGATTTATTATAAAACTCTTTTTGATCGTGGACTTAAATTGATAGAAGTTCAGTAGAGCAGTAAATGTCTGTCTCAAACACCAAGTAATCAAACTTCATTTGACAAAAAGAGCGTACGGAGTCGGCTACACACTCAACCAGCGGCTCACCAACACAATTAAATGATGTATTAACAATCACTGGAGCTACGCCTTTAGCCTTTAACCCATTCAATAGCGTAGTTAAAAATAGCTCATTCTCATCAAGAACTTGAACACGAGCGGTATTGTCGACATGAGTTACGGCAGGTATTTCATCGGTTTTAACCTTAGAAACTGTTAGCATGTATCTACATTCGTCTGGGTCACCAGAAAAGAACCGATTAAAATCTTGTCTTAAAACTATGGGTGCTAGAGGCCGCCATGCTTCGCGGCCTTTTGCTGAGTTGATACGATCACGTACAGATTCGTCGCCAGCCCACGCAATAATAGACCTATGACCCAATGCCCTGGGCCCCACTTCCGAACGGCCTTGGTGAACGCAAATCACTTTACCCTTCTCTAATTCATTTACTAATTCTTGAATGCTTTCAGCCGAGATTGAGCTAAGCCATCTTATTTTAGTAGAATCAATTTTTTCAGTTAGTTGGCTTCGATAAGATGGAGGAAATGCTGGAGCCATCCCAATATCATCTGCCCCAGAAATAATTGGAATGCTCATAAACTTAAAAAAAGCAACTGCTGCACCGATTGAAATACCAGTATCCCCTACTGCTGGTAGAGGGTAGTATTTTATTGAAGTACTTTTTTGGTTTATAAGTGAGTTAGTAGGGCAGTTCAGCGAGAAGCCACCTGTCATATAAGCGGTTCGCACAGAGCTGTCTGCGTCATGAACTTTCTCTGCAATTTCTGAAACTAGACTCACATAAACATTTTGTACAAGTGACTGTGTATTAGCCGCAGCTTGCATTGCAACCTCTAGCGGCAAGCCTTTTATATTAAAAGGAAATTTATTGATACTTGCTTCCCGAATAGATTGGTCAATCTTGGCAGTAGCAAAAATCATTTCAGCAATGTATTGAGATGGTAGTGGGGCACCGGCCAAAACGCTATCTAGATACTGCATAGTCACTAAGGCTATATGCTTGTTGGGGCGCGCATAGGATGAGAGTCCCATTAGTTTTCCTGTATCCAATCCAAGGGCGCTACTTACTATATCGTATATATTACCCAACGCAAGTCCATGGCTGACAATGGGATAAACAGCATGATCATGAAAATTGAAGTATATACCTCCGCTGTTATATGGCGTTGCAGGAAGCCCTCCATCGTGAGTGACAATAATGGAATTTTCTTTCGCATAGAAAGCCGCATAGTTTGCATGTGACGCATGATGATCAACAAAAAAACCAGGAACTTTTCGACCATTCCACATAACAACAAGAGGGCAGAAAAATCTAGCCTGTATTTGTTTTGAATTTGACTCATCCAAATTGCGATAGGATTTAATTAGATTCCTGATTGCATCACCCGTTGTAGCACCGGGATTCTCCAATGTATGCATTAGCCAATCTATTCGGACTGGTGATGGAGTACATTTAAGTTTTTGTGCTTGGGTTTGCTCACAAAACGTTTCGCCACCATCACCGTTTCCAAATGCAAAATATTTCAGGTCCCAAACCTGTGATGGCTCGAAATACTTAGTATGTTCTTGTGAGTATCCATGTTGAATTGTAAATTCTGAAGAAGTAAAGCTACCCCAATATTGGGTTCCGGACACACATACAAAGTCGATTTCAGCCCAAGATATTTCATTACTAAACAAGTAATTTTCTATGCGTTTTGAAGGTATGCCAAGGTGATGTTTCAATCGAGACTCACGTTCAATTTCCAGAAAATCGAGTAGCTCACCATCCTTAAAAAGGCAAATTGAAGCGTCGTGCCCAAAATTTATTGATAAAACTAGCATTTATAAATATTTCCTTACTTTATTAAAGTGAACTGCTAACAATCCGGATTTCTTCATAAAACTTCCCGTCGTAAATACTGTCATTAATAACAATTAAATCCACTTAAAATATTTTTTATATTGGGCAATTACAGCATTAGTTATTGAGTCTAATCACCGATATGATGATTTTTAATGCAGCCAAGTAATTTTTTAAATTTTTGGGCTATTGTTTATTCAAGAGTTTATTACAGTCTTTGGTAATCAGTACTTGATTTGTCTCTTGTAAAAGACGAGGCCACAACAACTCCCACCCCTTCTCATGGGTAGCATTCGGTATAACATGCATATGTAAACAGCTAGCCGTACCAGCCTTTCTGATATACGATTCACCGATTTCTTTGGGAACCACCTTATCTTCTGCCCCAAAAAAATGCCATTGTGGGATCGTGTTAATGCGCCTTGCAACTGAGGCTGGATCTAACGATTGAGACATGGGGGTTACCCGATGAAAGCTTGTAAAGGCTGGGTGATCAATATTGCCCGCTACTGTTCGTATCGATGCGACATCATTTCGTTGTGCAGAGATTAGTATGGCAATGCCACCTCCGCCTGAATACCCAATTAAATGAATTTTCGTAGCCCTAGCTGAGATTTTTGCAGCGGTAATGGCTTGATCGATAGCGTTTACTATCTCCGGGGCAAAACGTCCATTGGTCCAATAATATGTTGTGCACTGTGGGCTTTCAATTAGAGAGGTATATTGGCAAGGTCTCGCAAGCCAAATGACGTTGGGAGCAGGGTCTATTGCAGCCAGTCTCAACCCAATTGGATTGTCTGGTGTAGGGTCACGAGAAGGTTCTCTACGACTTATCCACGCTAGGCCATCTCCCTCAAGGTATACGTTTAAATCGCTTCCTGGATTGTCATATCGTTCGCGGCCGTGAACGATAAATTGCCCCCCCCTATAGTTTTTAATCTGGAGTTTAGCCGGCTCAGAAATTGTGTTCGCGAGTTGAATATCACTCAACCACACTGAGCTAGTACAAGCGCAAAGAATAGAAATTAATCCGCTTAAACACAATAGTCTATATCTATAAATCCAACTGTCATTTCTTTTTTTCAAAGAAAAACTACTCATCAGGCTGTACATCAAAGGCAAAAACAATACGCTCCTCTTCTGAATCGAATGGTATGGTGTAGTGGAGTAAAGACGATGGAAATAAACACATACTCCCAGTAATTACATCAACAATTTTTTCAGGGCTTTTTTGTCCAGCTATTAAAAATTGCTCCTCTTCAATTGAAAAGACGATATTGCCGTCATTTTTATTATTTTTTTGAGGGACGTTTATATAGATACTGCCACTAATCCAGCCAGTCTCATGCATATGAGCTGATAATTTCCCTCCGGTTTTCATTGCGACTAGCCAACCGTAAAGTTTATATTTTTTTGGCCATTTTCGTATTAAACCTTCCTTACTATCTTTGAAATATTCTCTATATTTTGTTATTTCTAAATCAATAATTTTTTTAATTTCTTTGGTGCGATTTTTTTCTAAGATAAATAAGTTACCAGTACTTTGTTTACCGTTTGTTAGTAGTCCTTGCACCCTTGTTATTTGTAATGAATTTGCAATTTCTGTTAGTGGCTTTATAAAAATATTTTCAAAATCATAATCTTTGTATATATTTTTTTCTATCAGATACTCCATGGGTCTAGAGCAATATGGATTTTTTATCTTTTTTTCATATCTTATTTCGGCGCGATTGATTAATGATCCAAGAAGTGAACTTATTCTTTCACTTTTTGTAATAGAATCGGCTAATTCATAAAATTCCTGCATTTTATTTTGATAAAGATAACACTTTAAAAGGCATTCAATATTATCTTTATTAATTTCTTTTATTTTTTTTAATTCAATTTCAGCTTCTTCATATTTACTCACTGCTACCAACCAAGCGCCTAAATTATTTTGAGCAATATCAAGGTTTGGATTTAATTTTAAAGAGATTTTTACTGCCTCAATGGCTTCTGCCATTCTTCCCAGACCCTCTAAGGTAAGTCCAAGATTACAATAGGCATCCGCATAATTTGGATTGAACATGATTGCATTTCTATAACTCGCCTCTGCTTCAGCCATGTTCTCAAGTTTGTAAAAAGCCCTCCCAAGGTTGTAATGGGCCTGAGCTAAGTTTGGATTAATATTAAGAGCCTTGAGACTGCTTTCTTTTGCCTCTAATGTCATTCCCAGCTCTTGTTGAACAGCGGCTAGGTTGCTAATTGTTTCAGCGTCATGCGGTGTAATTTCCAATACCTTTAAAAATGCATCTAATGATTGTTGCCACTCTTTTTTTCGACTAAGAAGCACACCTAGCATTTTCCACGGTAGATAATGTGTAGATAAATTTTGAGTTAATTGTTTTGCTTTAATTTCAGCTTGATCGTCTAAATTTTCATTGAAGAGTTCAATCAGCTTTTTGATTTCAGGTAGAGAATTTTTTCCTGTTTTTTTGATTTCGACTATTTGTGCATTAAGGGGTGCAACTTTTTCTTGATTAACTCCAGACTGTATGGCGTCATCGATAGTTTTACATGCTTTATCAATATGATTAGCCTCTACTAATGTTTCAATATAACTTATCCAGTACTGCTCTAACTTTTTATTAATCTCAAGAGCTTTTTCTAAAAAGGGAAGTGCCGTGTCAGCGCTATATAACTGCCGAGCTAACAATCCTAAGTTATGATTTGCATCACTATGGTGAGGGTTTGTATGTAATATTGTTTGATAATGATGCTCTGCTTCTTTGAAATTACCGCTTTGATGTGCTTGAATTGCAATCTCTAAGGTGTCCTGTATTGTTTTCATTTCTTAATGTGGGGGTTTTTTGATTAAATTCCAGTTAAATTATTCGTTTATCGCATTAATGCTGTGGTCAATTCATCAATCTCATCCTCAGTGAGCATTGTGCTAAGTGATTCTTATTACCTTTTCTAGCTATTGACGCCATAACTGACAGCTGTTGTTTTTAAAAATTAAATTTCTAATTTTGGTTAACAACAGCGTCCTATTATTTTAACTATCAGTTTGTATAAGTCGATTTTTGATAGTAATTCCTGCAGTGTTATCTATTAATAATTTTTCTTTTATTTTCTATTTTTTTATAGATCATAAAATTTAATTTATTACTTAGTTACTACTTATGCGTTTTTATTAAGCTCTGTGCTGTTTCAATCTCTTTTAAATTCATAAAACTCTTAATCTCATAAAATTTTTATTGTTTTTAATTTTTTAATCCAAAACCATTTCCAACTTTTTTTATCCACTGTATAAACAAGTGTCCTCATATGTTTATTGAGTTTATTGTTAATACTACATTTATTTCTTTCTAAAAAAAAACCCCAAAAAATAATATTTTGGGGTTTTTTGAGTTAAGTTAGCTTCAACTTATTAAATACTTCAAAGGCTGTCTTAGAATGCTAAACGTCCTTGAAGTTGAGCGTTATATCCAGTAAATCCTTCACGACCTTCATAATTAAACATAACTCCAAGCTGTCCAGTTTTACCTTGTAAGAAGGTTACGCCAGTACCAACATTGTAGGATTGAGATTTAATTTTTTGCCCGGTTGTGATGAATGATGAACCTCCACCTGTAAACGAGGATGTAACATCTGCTCCAGAATCATTAAAGTCTCTATAAAGCATTGCATTGATCTCTGGTCTAAAGACTAAACCTTTGCTAGTTGTCTTCTCATCGGTAATTCGGAAGCCCAATCCACCTTTGATACGGTTTTGACTGAGGCTATTTACTCTTAAGTTAAGAGAATTAGCTCCACTTTCTGTATACGCAGCTTGATTGTAGTTTGACACCTCCAGCGAAGTTAGGGGTGTGAAGGTTACTTTATCCAAGACATTAAATCTATATCCAGAACTAATTCTGGCTGAGATCTGATTAGCATTGTAGTTGGATGTTGCTGTTCTACTTAATGCAGATTGACGTACGCCTGTATTTTCATGCATGGCATATCCAATCATTCCATCAACGTATGCATCGCCTAGTTGTTGCGCACCATAAACAGTAAGTCCGTAGCTTTTAACATCTGTTGTATTGCCTAGTGCCGCATCTTGCTGTTCTACTTTAGTTGATGCGTACGAGAAAGCAACCCCAACAGTTCGATCGCCTTCAATTTCAACGTCACTACCGCCAGAAAAACCATAAGTTCCAGACTTATAACCGTTATAGCCACTCATTTGTGTCTGCTTATTGTTGCTATTAAAGGCTCTTATCCAGGCAGCCTTTCCTCGTGCATTACCTGCTGAAACACCTTCTGTATTATTAGCAAGTATTGCTGAGTCTCCACGGATTGCAGCCATCCTTGTACTAACTAAATTCATAGCTGTACTTGTTGCTCCCATGGCAGCTCCTGATGTAGCTACAGTAGCTTGGGGTGCTAACTTAGGTAAAGCAGCAGCTAGTTGCGATGCTGAGTACCCATCAAATGTATTTGCAACAGTTGCCATATCGGATCCTGCAGTTGTTCCTGCAACTTGAATTGCGTTAAGAGCTTGACCTGCAGCAAATCCAGTTTGTCCTGTAGTCAGGCCAGAAACCCCAGAGTATCCTGATGCGGCTCTAGCGGCAATCAAATACAGACCTGCTCCGCCAGTTGTAACCGCAGTTGCGGACGTGCTGCTGGTACTTGCGGTAAAGGTTAGAACTGCGCTATTTGTGCTTACTGTTTGGCCTCCAACTACGCCCGTTCCACCTGCTCCTACAACAACCGGAATAATTGATCCACTAGTTACAGTTTGTGTTGTCGGTACTGTTACATAAACGAGAGTTGTTACTGGAATTGTTGCATTTCCAACTAGGTTTAACCTACCTGTAGTGGTTGCTGTTGCTACAGTCGTTCGGATCGTACTGCTTCCAGTGCCCGAATCAAATGTAGTACTTCCGGTGGAGGTAACCGCATTTAGATTAATGATACCGTTATTGGCTAGAGTAATTGTTCCAGTATGTGCGTTTGCTACTGAAAATGCCAATGTGCCACCGGTAGATACTAAAAGTGCAGATGCTGCTCCTGTTCCTGAAGATCCACCAGCAAATGTGGCGAGACCATTAGTTACCGTGAAGCTATCAGCTGCTACTCCCGCATTGAATGTTACGCCTGCAGCATTCGATACGGTAATTGCATTGGTTCCAACTGTAGATCCACCTCCAGACTCTACTATTGCACCCGTAACTGTTTGTGCACTTGTTCCAGTAAAGTTTAAAGTGTTGGTATTGGCTGCGTTCGGAGAAATAAACGTTGTTGTACCAGTTAGGTTGCCCGTGATATTCATGGTAACGGTTCCGGACGCTGCTGCCGTACCAGCAGTACCGCCGTTTGTGCCAGCGGTTGCTGCTGTAGGGGCTAGACTTGTTAAGGTAACGTTTCCAACGATATTTGCAAAGGTACCTGTTACGCTACCACCAGCACCAGCATTACCGCCTTTAGCATTAGCATTTCCATCAGCAGCTCCAGTAGCTCCACTTGCACCACCAGTAAGGGTTACTGCACCAGTGATCGTTGCAGTGTTTGTGTAAGAAACCGAACCGCCTGCTCCACCAGTACCACCAATACCAGAAATAATAGCTGCGCCACCTGCACCACCGGTTCCAGCAGTTAGGCTAAATGCGCCAGTAATAGTATTGCTAGAAGTCGTCATCGTAATACGAGAACCTGTACCACCTACACCGGCTGTGCCTGTAGCTGTTGCAGAACTAACTGAACCACCAGCACCACCCGTGCCGCCTGTCATTCCAAAGGTGCCAGTAACGTTTCCGGTCATATTGCTGACTGTAATATTGCCCGCAGCACCGCCTGTTTGAGTTCCAAGTGTATTAGCGATTGTTGAATCGTTTTTGCCACCCGCACCGCCGGTTCCGCCTGCAAAGGCTAAATTACCAAACTGGGTTCCACTAATGTTTGCAATTGTTATCGCACCAGATGCTCCGCCAACGCCAGATACGCTGGTTCCATCATTTGCAGTAATAGCACCGCCAGCACCGCCTGTTCCAGCGGTAAAGGTTCTGTTGGCTGCAACACTGGAAGTTCCTAATTGTCCGCTTAAGTTTGTAATCGAAATTGCTCCCGATGCTCCGCCAGTTCCGCCCTTAGATCCTGTAGTGATAAATGCGGTACTCAGTGCACCACCCGCACCAGCAGTACCGGTAGTAAAGGTCTGAGCACCAACTTGCGCGCCACTAATATCTGAAATTGAAATAGCGCCACCTGCGCCACCAGTTGCTGTTGCGTTGATTGTAGCAATTCCACCAATAATTGAGGTTGTACCCGTTATGCTTGCTATTGCTCCAACACCACCATTTCCTGTTACTGCTGTAACGGCATTACCTAGGGCGGCTAAGCTTACTGTTACAGCACCTCCTGCACCACCTGCACCACCTAAGGCCGTAGTAATTGTGGTACCAGCTGCTCCATTACCGCCATTACCACCGGTTAGAGTCACCGCACCTGTAACAGTAGAAGTAGTAGTCAGTGTTGAAGCACCGCCTGCACCACCTGCACCACCAACGGCACCTGCTGCACTACCCACTCCGCCTACAAAACCAGTACCGCCAATAACTGACAATGTTCCCGAAATGGTTCCACCAGTCATGGCGCTAACTACTACCGCTCCGCCAGTACCACCCGCACCTCCGGTTGCATCTGTAGTTGATGCTGCACCGCCTGCGACACCGTTACCACCCGTAAACGATGCATTACCAGTAATGGAACCAGCAATATTTGTGATGTTAACTGCACCACCTGAGCCTCCAGCTCCACCCTTGTTGGTAATAATAGTTCCAGCTGCTCCACCGGTAACACCTGCGCCACCAGCAACAATCAGGTTGCCAATTTGTGCACCCAAGCTTGTCACATTAATTGCTCCGCCAGTACCGCCCGCACCGGCTGCTGCCGTATTGGCAACTGCTGACGCGCCAGCAGCACCACCTAGTCCACCGGTCAATGTTCTATCAACGGCAGAGGCATTTGTGCCTAATGTCCCACTTATATTTGTAATGGTTATGGCACCACCAGTACCACCAGCACCGCCAGCCAAGTTAGTACCTGTTGCTGAGGCACCACCTGCACCACCCACACCGCCGGTAATAATTTGGGCCCCAGCCTGTGTACCGCTAATGTTCGTAATTGTAATTCCGGCACCGAGTCCGCCAGCGGAACCAGCCGCAGAAGCTGAATTGGCCGTACCAGCACCGCCAGTGCCTCCAGTAACAGTTAAGCTGTTATTTAGTTGAGCTAAGCTGACAGTAATAGATCCAGCTGCTCCACCAGTGCCACCAGTAGCGATTGCGCCACCGGTTGCTAGACCACCAGTACCACCTGTGCCTGACCCAGCAGTGCCAAGCGTAACTGCGCCAGTTATTGTTGAAGTTGTGGTTAAATTAATACTACCACCAGTACCGCCAGCACCACCGGTACCCAAGGCAGCTGCACCACCAGTGCCACCGCTTCCTGCTGTCACAATTAAGGTAGACGCCATCGTCCCACCAGACATCGCAGCGACTGTAACAGATCCGCCGTTACCGCCAACTCCACCGGTACTCGTAGCAATTGCAGCTTGTCCGCCATTGCCAGCATTTCCACCGGTAAACGCTGCTGCTCCAGTAATTGCTCCAGCAATATCAGTAATGGTTACTGCGCCCGCAGAACCGCCTGCACCGCCTGTACCACCGGCAATAGTAGCGGTTGCACCACCCACCGCACCTGTACCACCTGCAACAATTAATGCTCCACCGCTTGCACCTAGTCGAGTAACTGTTACAGCACCACCGGCACCACCGGCACCACCTGTTGTGGCAGTTGCTGTATCAGTACCAGCAGCACCACCACCTGAAGTGATGGTTCTGGTATTGGCACCTAGCGCGCCAGCGATATTTGTAATGGTTACAGCACCACCGGCACCACCGGCTGCACCTGCTGTAGCAGTAGTGGTACCTGATCCAGCTCCACCAAGTCCACCTGCGCCACCCGTAATAATTTGATTACCAGACTGAGCGCCAGAAATATTTGTAATGGTTACAGCGCCACCAGCGCCACCAACACCACCAATGTTAGTAATCAGAGCTCCTGCGGCACCACCACCGCCACCGGTTACGATAAGGGCGCCTGTTAAGGTACCAGCAATGTCAGTTAAGGTTGATGCACCACCTGCTCCACCAACGGAACCTGCTGCTGCTGCTCCTCCAGTTCCACCCGCGCCACCCAAGCCACCTATAACAGATACTTGACCAGTTACAGCACCACTAAATGTTACGCCAGATACTGCACCACCCACACCGCCTACAGCTGCAGCGCTATTGGCCATACCCACACCACCTTGGCCACCAGTTATGACCACAGGCGAAGCTACAGCACCTGTAAAGGTTGATGCGCCAACCGCACCACCGGCGCCACCCGTTGTCGCTGCAGTTGCCGATGTACCACCAAGGCCACCAGTTAAGTTTAAGTTTGTTACTAATGTCGTGGTTCCTGAAACAGTTGCTGAGGTAATTGCATTACCTGTGGTTATCGCAGTTGCTGCGCCACCGGTAATATTGAAGGTGCTCGCTGTTCCACCGGCAGGCCCTATGTTGCCAGAAATATTAATAATGGATGCAGCACCTGTGGCCGCAACTGAAAATGTATTAGTACCTGCGCCAAAAGTTACTGCTGTAACGTATACGTTACCACCAGAGACAGTCAGCGAACCTGTAGTACCGCCGGCGCCGCCTACTGTAAGCGTACCTAAACGCGCAGAACTTGTTCCTAAACTTCCCGTAGTCCAGGTTGACGCTACGTTTGATCCAGCTGTAATTGCTCCAACACCACTAGTTGCTGTAGTTGAATCGCCGACAAGCGCCACCGCCCCAACAGTAGCGGTACCTGTGGAAGTGCCCGTGAAGACAGGTGTATCTCCGGCCCCAATTGCAACGGTTGCGTCTTGAGCAACGGTTACATTTGCTGCTGAAGCCATATTCGAAACTGATGCCCCAAACAGGGCACAAATTGCAACCGAGATTGCCTTACCTTTAAATTTAACAATCTTAAAACCAGTTTCTTTCTGAGTCATTTTGTCTTCATCCTATTTAAAAAAATTATGGGTACGGCGGAATTAATAAAAAATATAACACAAAGAGTTTTCTTTGTGAAATGTATTAGGGTTTATTCACATCCTTATTTTATATTTATTTCCCCCCTCACCCGCCCCACTTTTTAATTACTCACCGTTTTTTTATACTTTTGATGACTAAATGTTGTTTTTTTACAAAAAATTAAGTGTTAACCCTAGTTTTATCCTTCTCTCTGGCTCTGGTTACTTCATATTTTTTAGCCAAGGTAGTTGGGTTAGAATTGCTTTCTCTATGAAGTTGATTTCAATTTTTAAGGACTAATTTAATATGAGTTGCCTTTTGCTTACTACTAATGTAAAACGCTTTCTTAGTGTGGCTTTTTTACTTTTTATTACATGCATCCTTGTCCCAAAGTCAATCATGGCTCAATCCATGTTCTCCGGCCCTGTAGTTGGGCAGATGGGGAGTATTGAGATAACAACAACGCAAATTAGTTCTTTAATAGCGGCCCAAATTCCAGAAACTCGAAAATCCTTCTCAGAACAGCCTGAAGCAATAAAAAACTTGATTCGTAACGAGTTGATTCGACGCACGGTGCTTGGCGAAGCCCTAAAGGCGGATTGGGATAAACGCTCGGAAGTGATCGTTGCAATGGAGCGAGGTAGAGAACAGGCAATTATCGATAATTTTGTGGCAAATCGCTCCTTACCCCCTGCAGGGTTTCCAAGTGAAGCGGAGATAAAAGCTGCATACGATGCAAATATCGCTCAATTTCGAGTTCCAGCACAAATTCGTCTAGCCCAAATTTTAATTCGCCTTCCAGAAAATGCCAATGCCAGTGAGGTTAAGCGCGCCCTTGCAACCGCTCAAGAAATCAGCACAAAAATAGACGGTGGAGCAAATTTTGGAGAACTTGCCAAACAATATTCGCAAGATGAGACCAGCAAAAATAATGGTGGCGAATTAGAGTGGGTCAATGAAAATTTGCTCACCCCCCAGTTTCGTGCTACCGTGGCTAGTTTAAAGGGTAATGCCGCGAGTAAACCGGTTAGATCCCCTTTTGGTTACCAAATTGTGAAAGTGGTTGACCGTAAACCAGAATCTACGATTCCATTAAGTGATGCAAGGGCATCGATTGCAAAAAATCTCAGGGATGCTCGCGCCAACCAAAATCGAGAAGCCTACTTAGAAGGCATCACTACTAAAACTCCACCTCAAGTTAAGGATGAGAACTTAAAGGCGATTAAATTTTAAGATTGGTCGTCTAGCATGGCACTAAAGGCAATGGTGTCTAAGATTTTTGTCAACAATACCTCGATTTCCGGTGAGCCTTGCTTAGTCCGAACCACTTTTCCTTTGGTATCGCGAATTACCAGTATCTCGTTTTTAACCAGCTCATAAAGAGCATCAAGCAGCATAGTGTGGTCTCGTGTGCCATCGAGCAACAATAGAATTTGTCTGATTGGCTCATCGATTTGTATATGGCGATGTTTTAAATTGGTTACCAAGTGGCCATTACTAGCTTGTAGGCGAATTTGTTTATTCACCAAGAGATTTTGAGTTCTTGCATGCAAACCCTTTAGTGGCACAATTTTTGTACTCGCTGTCCTCAATTCAATAATATTTACGCTGTATGCAGCGATTAGTGCATTGGCTAGGATCAGGCGATCCTGATCAAGGGTCACTGAGTCTACATGCGCTTTAGAGAGTCGCTCGCGAGCTGCCAACAGCAGTTTTTCAAAGGATATATTTGCAGGGTAAGCCGTCTCTAGCAATAAAAGAGAGGATTTAACAATTGGAGAGGTGGTATTTAAAAAAGCACCATTGGCGATGGGTTGATATTTCTGATTTGAATTGGATGATAGTGCTTTTGTGCTTTCGCTACCCTGAAAACCGGTATTGGTGATCGCAGAAACCCACAGGGAGAAAATTCGTTCACTGGTAATTTGCCGACTAATCGCGGTGTTTTGATGAACCAATAAGGTCATTCTAAAACTGCGGTTATTCATGAAATCGAAATACTGCTCTAGGCGCACACTGTCCTGTATTTCAGTTGATAGTCTAATTTTTGCTTCGTCCGTAATGTCGTTACCAAGCATGGTGAAAAATTCAGACTCACCCAGGTAATCGAGACCTACGTCCCGTGCCCGAGCGACAAATTCACGGAAATAAATTGGTTTATTGTTCTGTTCTAAATAATCATGCGCTAAATACGTAGCATCCGTTTCACTCGTGAATCGCTCAATTTCGGTCTGCAAATACTGACTAAATGGTTTATTTTGCGACTGCAGATGAGTGCCCATAAATTCCAGCAAGGCCTTGGACTGACTCACATCAGGAGGCCCATCTCCGAGACCGGATGCATGAAAAAACATAAAATCACGCAACATAGAACGCGTATGCCAGCCAGGCAGTGTGTTGTAACTTATATACGTTATTCCATTTTCCTTTAAACATTCTTTACAGAGTTTAAGTAGTGCTGGTTGTTCCTCAGGTGGCAGCCATGAATAAATTCCGTGCGCAATGATGTAATCAAATTGGCCTAAGGTTTTGGGATCAACCTCACTAAGATTTTCACAATGAAATTCAATATTGTTGAGTTGCAACTCTTTCTGAGTTGCTTGTGCAGCCGATATTTGGACTTGCGAATAATCTAGCCCAACAAACTGAGCATTTGGAAAGGCAATAGCGAGGGGTAATAGGTTTTCAGCGCCGGCACAGCCAATTTCTAAAACCCGGCATTGCTCTACAGCCGTTGGGCTCAGCCCAAAAAGTGTCGCTATGACCGCCATATGCCCTGGGTGGGTTACCGAATAGGGGTGACTTTGATACGGTATCTGATCGTATGGATTGATTTTAGTATTCATAGGGTTAACTTATTGTTGGATTTTGTGTAAAGCAGTTGGTTTAAGAGCTAAATTTTACACCCTTACGCTTTTATCACTCTGGTACTTCCTCCCAATTCGCCGGACTCTTAAAGTGTTGGCAAGAATAGATTGTTGGCGTTATTTGTTGGCGTTATTGAGAGGGGCACTAAAGACACTGTTTCGTTTAATCCAAAGGTGGATGACTCACTTTGTCTTCGCTTGTGATTTATTTTTCTGACTGGTTTTATGGGAGGAAATTTGTTGACTACCAACACATTTTTTCTCCGTCAAGAAAGGTGGGGACTCCCCGGTTATCGGGTTTGTCATCTTTAAACATGCCTACATATGCGCGACCATTAGGAAAGCTTAGCGCCCCTTGTCCGTGACGCTTGTTGTTCTTAAACTCACCAGCATATTTTTCTCCATTAGGGCAAGTAAGCGACCCTTGTCCATCACGTTGATCGTTTCTAAATTCACCAATATATTTCTCACCCTTTGGAAGGGTCAAGGTTCCTTGCCCATGACGCTTATCATTCTTCCACTCTCCGATATATTTTGAACCATCCGCAGAGGTGTAGGTACCATACCCGTGACGCATGTCATCTTGCCATTCCCCCGCATAATTTTCACCATCGGCGAAGGTATAAATTCCTTGTCCGTGATAAGCATCATTTTTAAATTCACCCGTATATTTATCGCCATTCACAAAGATTTCACTTCCCTGTCCATGGCGCTTACTATCCTTAAAGGGGCCGCTATATTTGGTGCCACTTGCGAAGGTAACATTCCCAAAGCAATTATCCCACTTGGGAAAATCACTACTTTTGCATTTAGCTAAATTCGTTTGTGCGCAAACATTTCCCACTGCGAGAAATAAAAGTATGCGCAATAAGTACTGCGTAGAGTTGACCAAACTGATATTCATTAGACGATCGTTTTGTACCGTGATTTAAGCCAACGTCTATCTTATCACCGCCCTACTGAGATGGCCCTCTATGTGAGATTGCACTCTATGAGCCTGCGTGGATAAAGCATTAAAGACTAGTTGTCAGTTGCTTACAAGGGTCGAGAGTATGTTGTACTACCCATCAGCGAGAGTGTTTATTTTAAGAAACTAATAAAAAACCCCTTCCTTGATCTCAAGGAAGGGGTTTGGTGTGCAAAAGCGTTTCTAGTACTAAAAGCTGACTAAATCACTTCAGTTGCTTAAGCAGCTTTACGTGCCTTAGTAGGTGCGGCAACTTTCTTGACTTGCGCAATTTGACCTTGAAATGCATCAAATGCTTGGTCAGCGGTTTTCTCAACCGTTGCCATCGCATCTTTGCTCGCTTCGCGGAACTGCTCAAAACCTTGCATTACCGAGTTCATCGATGTTTTAAAAGCCGATACAAATACTTCCGAGCCAGCAGGCGCATTCGCTGCCAAGGTGTTGACCCAATCTTGCATCCCTGCTTGGGCTTGCTCAATGCTCGCCTCAACCACATTGGCATACTCTTTACCGCTCTCACGCAATACCTTCGTGACTTTACGCTGATGCGCGATCGCTTGATTACCAACTTCTTGCAAGGTTTCTGCTTGGAGCATCTCGGTGACGGCTTTTGGATCTTTTGCCGTGATAATGTGCTGAATATTATCTTGCGCACTTAAGAGTGCGTTTTTAGAAGCGTCGTAATTGAGTTCGACAAGCTTTTGGGTATTTTCTAAGGCAGCTTCGCCCAAGGAAAAAACGGTCTCGAGGTTCTTGCTCTGAATGTGGGACAACTTGGCGCTTACTTGATCGTGATTCATGGTGTACTCTCCTATTAATAAATATGTTTAATATTGCACTGCACCATAGAACTATACCCCATTAATTGCTGCTATGCAATAAATATTATTGTTGTGCAACATAAAAATCCTTTTTATTAAATAGTCTATTTAAATCAATATTTTATACATACTTTGTATCATTTATTTATGAGTAACTCTAGCCCGTCTTACCCCAAAATTGCCACGGCAGCCTGTTTTGGCACCTTTTTAGAGTGGTACGACTTTCTGACCTTTGCGACCTTGGCAGTTGCCTTTGCCCCCCTATTTTTTCCAAGCTCAGACCCAGTTACGGGACTTTTAGCGAGCCTTGCGACCTTTGGGGCGGGGATGATTGTGCGTCCCGTAGGGGCGGCTTTTTTTGGCTCCCTGGGGGACCGCATTGGTAGAAGGCCTGTGTTCCTTATCACCATCTCCCTCATGGGTGGGGCTACCTTTGCGGTTGGCTTTTTACCCACCTACGAAATGATTGGTATTTGGGCACCGGTTCTCTTGGTGAGCTTACGGCTTCTTCAAGGACTGTCCGCTGGTGGAGAAATTGGGGGGAGCGCGGTTTACCTCACCGAACATGCTGGGGACTCGCATCGAGGATTTAAAACGAGTGTTTTACAACTCATGGGGCCTTTGGGTATGCTGGTATCGACCTTGCAACTCCTTTTACTCCACCAGTTTTTAGACCCAATCAGTTTTAAAGAGTGGGGCTGGCGTGTACCCTTTTGGTTCTCGATTGTTTTGCTGCTCATTGCCCTAAAGGTCCGAATGACGCTTGAGGAAACCCCGATCTTCATAGAAATGCTCGCCACGGGGCAAACCTCAAAATCGCCGCTGCGCGATAACTTTCGCGATAAAGAAACTCGCAAGCAAATGTTCTTGCTCTTTTTTTGTATTTCAGCAGGTGGCTCTGTTTTATTCTTTTGCGTGCAGGTCTACACCGGCATATTTATGAAGTCCGCCTTACAGATTAGCCCGCAGATTGTGGATACGTTGACGATCACTGCAACGTTGGTTTTATTCCCGTTGACGATTATTGCTGGCGCCCTCTCTGACAAAATGGGGCGCAGACCCGTAGTGATTAGCGGCCTTCTGATGGGCACCATCCTAATTCAGCCAGCGTATCAGTTTTTACAAACTCTCAGTCAGCAAAGTACTCCCGATTATTTCCTCATGGGTGTCACGCTCATTGCGATTGCTTTTCCATTGGCCTTGGTGGTCGGGCCACAAACTGCCCTATTGGCAGAACTGTTTCCGGCACGAACGCGCAACAGTGCCGCAACCCTTCCCCATAATCTTGCCGCAGGTTGGATCGGGGGAATGCTGCCGCTCATCGTTACTTGGCTAAATAAAGAGTTTTCCAGCCCGCTGGCTGGCTTGTGGTACCCCACCATCTTTTTAGCCATCGCTGCAGGATTGGCGATCTTCTTTTTGCCAGAAACAAGGAAAATAGATCTGCGCAAATAGAAGTGATGGAAATAAAGGAGAAGAGTGGTGCCCCATGTCCGACTCGAACAGACCACCTACTGATTACAAATCAGTTGCTCTACCAGATGAGCTAATGGGGCTTTAGATTGCCTAAGAATTTTAACTTACTTCACAAGCTTTAAAGCAGGTCGCTCCGTCTTAGCCTTTAGAGCGTCTTTGCTACCCAACCCTTTATCTACAGGCCCCTTTTTTTCTGGGTCAAATGGGAAGGACATGCCTTGACCATTTTCTCTGGAATAAATTGCGAGGACGTGGGTGACCGGGACCAATACCTTTTTGGGTATGCCCCCAAATCGGGCTTGAAAACTAATCCAATCATTCTCAATGTGCAACTGATGACATGCTTCGGCCGAGATGTTGAGCACAATCTCGTTATTCTTTACAAACTCCATCGGAACCTCAACCCGCTCATCGACAAAGACGGCTAAAAAAGGGGTAAAGCCAAAATCCGTACACCACTGATGCAGTGCACGGATTAGATAGGGTTTGGTGCTCGGGGTATCGGTAGCCATCATGACAATTTTAAGCCAACCGAGGATTGCTGCGATTCATTAGAATTAGCGGCGCATCACCTTCTCAGACGGCGTCAATGCCTCAATATACGCTGGGC
>Ga0214921_10004520_pt1 | contig 20399 bp, 14 predicted proteins | sample LL1505_MetaG_FD_177992 | JGI IMG/M metagenome (GOLD analysis project Ga0214921, IMG submission 177992) | Freshwater microbial communities from Lake Lanier, Atlanta, Georgia, United States - LL-1505 | ecosystem: Environmental > Aquatic > Freshwater > Lake | place: USA: Georgia | collected...
AGGGTCTTATTCAGGCGTAGATCCTTCGCCTTCGGCTCAGGATGACAGTAGTGGCTCAGGATGACAGTAGTGGCTCAGGATGACAGTAGTGGCTCAGGATGACAGTAGTGGCTCAGGATGACAGTAGTGGCTCAGGATGACAGTAGTGGCTCAGGATGACGTGGTCACCCTGAGCGCAGCGAAGGGTCTTATTCAAGTCTACATCCTTACCTTGGGCGCAGCTCGGCACAGGACGATATTACTGGTTAATTTGACAGGTCTAGTGAAGTGATTCGCATTTAAACCGTTTTAGTACCGATAATTATTGACCTTGTAGCAAAATCGTTAATTACCCGCACATCAATGCCGAAAGATGACGGTGGGGGTGGGGAATGCACAATCTTTTTTCAGTCTTCTTCATGACTTTGACCATGGCGTTACTTCAATCCTGTAACTCGGGCGATTTTTCCGGTGAGTCGAGCGCTCGCCGTGCTGCGATAAAACCTAAGCCAAAGCCTGCTCCAGTTGATCCCGGCACCCCGATTGCTCCAATTGATCCGAGTCAGCCCCCCGCTGAAGTCCTTCGGTTTGACGATGGCAAGATGTGTATTTCAAAGAATGCCCAAATTGACGTCAATGTCATGTTTGTGGCCGACGTTAGTGCCTCAATGAATGGCACCATCAGTACCGTGGCGAAAAACATGCGGAGCATCGCTGAATCAATTGGTGGAATTCGTCAGGCCTTAGGTGAAAAAAGAATTAAGGATATCCGCCTTGGTTTTATCCCGTACATTGATCAGTTGAGTGATCGAGGGCAAAATGTTGTACCGCTTTCCACTGACATTGCGTCAGCCGCGAGCTCGACTGTAGCAAACGCCTTTGATAACGGAGACACATCCGATTCTGCGGAAGGTGGTTTATGGGCGTTTGGTCATGCCTTGCGACTTTCCAAGGACGTTACGGCCGCAAGTCAAAAAACCATCAATATAATTTTTATTGCCACTGATGCATGGTCACATGATGGAAGCGGCTGTGGGCCTGATTGCCATGCAAGAAGGACATTCAATCTTAGTGGTGTGACAGCTCAATTACAGGATCCATCCGTCGCCGGACTCCTCGTCTATGACTGGTCCTATGATTCACGATTTAGCAACGGCAACGGAGATTTTGGAGATGACACAGTTGGTAAATATGGATCGCCTCGGGCGCAGTGGGAGGCGGTTCGCAATCAATTTCGTGCTATTCGAGGATCGGGTGCCAAGTCGGGTGGTAAAAACCTCGGAAACCCTAACATCCAAAGCTCTCAAAATATAGTAACCGACATAGTCAGTCACATAAATGCAAACATTGTGGGCTGCCCTTAGGTTGGCCGCAAGCGCCGATCGTTTAAAGCTGGGCGTAAAAAACATGTAAGACCCGCTTTCAGGGTTTCAACAGCACCCTCGACTGTGCTGGCCCAACACATGATTTGGCTGTAGCATTGTCTCGAGGCGTGAATATTCCAATTAAAGGACCCAAGGCGAAAGGGATTCTTGGATCACTTCAATGTCAATCTTTTAACGGAATCATCGCTGGGCTCGATTGCGAGTCTATTGGCATCCTTCACGTGGTCATTTTCCGTCTTAATGTTTCGAAATCATAGTGCCGGTCGATCTGCCAGTTGGCTGAATTTATTCAAAGGCTCGGTAGCATTATTATTTTTTGGCCTGACTGCTATTGTGACTGGGCTATCGCTTGAACTGTCCAGCGCCGTCGTATGGACGTTGGCAGCCAGCGGCATCATTGGCGTTTTTATCGGTGATTCTGCTTTTTTTGCAGCCCTCATGCGTGTGGGCGGCACGATGACCTCTGCGATTCAAAGCCTCGCGCCGAGTTTAACCGCTATTTTTGCCTGGATTTTCCTGGATGAGATTTTGAACGGGGCACAGATCTGCGGGCTGACTTTGACATCAGCTTGTTTGGTGCTTCTTGTTATCAAGCAGTCGGCACGGCAAAATTTAAAAACCTCACATAGTCCCTCGCAAATTCGCAGTGATTATTTTTACGGTGTGCTTTTTGCTTTGATAGCCGCACTTTGCCAGGCTGCTGGCGCCGTGATTGCTAAACCGGTCATTCATGGAATATCGCCGATTAACTCGGCTGCACTTCGACTTTGGGCGCCGGTGCTATTGTTGTTTTTTTGGCAGATGCGCAGAAATCGTGGATTTACATCCACTTTGCGTGGACTCGTGAGCGGGCGCGGCATCATTCCGATGGCCATGGCTAGCTTTGCTGGAACATTTCTAGGATTAATTTTAATGATGTACGGTATGGCTCACGCTCCGCTAGGCGTTGCATTAGCTTTAACTTCTACATATCCAGTGTGGATTATGATGGCCGAACAAATTTCTGGAAAATCTGAGATTGGAAAATCAGGATTTGTCCTTGTTCTTGGGAGCGTTGCAGGGATCTGGTTGATGGTTTGACTTCTAATACTCTCTCAGCATTGCTCGCGGGCCAGTGCTTGCTAGAGGCGCAACCGATTACTAGATCATGTCTTTTCGACCCTGAGCGAGCGGTCACCCTGAGCGAGCGGTCACCCTGAGCCGAAGGCGAAGGGTCTTATGCAAGTGTAGATCCTTCGCCTTTGGCTCAGGATGACGGGCGCGGCTTGGGATGACGGTGTCACCCTGAGCGAGCGGTCACCCTGAGCGAGCGGTCACCCTGAGCGAGCGGTCACCCTGAGCCGAAGGCGAAGGGTCTTATGCAAGTGTAGATCCTTCGCCTTTGGCTCAGGATGACGGGCGCGGCTTGGGATGACAGTAGTGGCCTTGTAACCAGGATAGCCGCATCGTCGGTTGGATCTTTTCCGAGTGTTTGTCAGCGATGGCAAAGGTGCTAAACTATTAGGGAAACCAAATAGCTGAGGCGCCATGAATGAGGCCGAAAAAAAATTACTAGCCGAGGAAGAAGACCTGCTGCGCAAGGTTCTTGATGGCCTTCGTATCGCACGCGGCAAGTCGCGCTTGGATCTTCATGATGTCGGTAATCGCCTCACGCAGCTCCGAGAAGAAGCGGCCTCGGCTCGAGCCGAAGATCTTCCGGCGCTATTTGATCAAATGAATAACCAGCGCGCCTTGATTGAGCAAGTCCAGGTGGATGAGCTTCCCGACGCGAGAGCTCCTTATTTTGCCCATCTTCAGCTTGAGGAAAACGGCAAATTAAAAGACATCCTCTTAGGCTACCGCAGTTTTCTAGATGTAGTAGAGGCGCCCGTCAATGACTGGCGAAATGCTCCGATAGCGGCCGTTTTTTTTAACTTCCGTCAGGGCGAAGAGTACGAGGCCGAGCTTCCAGGGCGTATTGCGCGCGGTATCGTGCGGAAGCGGCATTTATTGACGATCAAAGACGGCAATTTAGTCTTCGTCGGTACGCCTGATCGATCTTATCGAAAAAATTCCGAGGGCGAGTGGCAACACGATGACGCCGCGAGAAGCCCAAAACTAGCTGGCGGCAGTGGTGTCGCGAGCCGCGGCTTCACTCTGGGAACCGGACAAAGCGGCAAGCCATCACCAGAAGTTTCAGCGCTGCTCGATTCTCATCAGTACTCAGCACTCTCCAGTCATGAGGACGATCCAGTGCTAGTTCTCGGCGGCGCGGGCTGCGGCAAAACTACCGTGGCATTGCACCGGCTAGCAACGCTTAATTATCGAAATCGCGAGCGTTTTGCACAGCACAAGATGGCAGTGATTGTGCCGGACGAAGGTCTTGTGCGCCTCAGCCGAAAGTTGCTGGATAGTCTTGGCTTGGGACGTGTCCTGGTCAGCTCATTTGATAAATTTTTCCCGGAGCGCGTCTTCAAGGTTATTAGGAAACTGCCACATAAAATTTGCGAGAGCCCCCCGGGCACAGTGACTTATTTTAAACGGCACCCAGCTTTGCGCGAGGTGCTCAAAGAATTTATTGAGCTGCAAGCCAAGGAGTTTGCGCACGATATGATCGCGAAGATTCCAGACGGTGCTGCGTACGCGAAAATCCTGACCGAAGAAACGAATCTTCCCTTGGCGCGGCGTCTGAGCAAGGCGCGGAAACTCTATGAGCGCGACATGGATCCTGGGGTGTCCCGAGCGGACATCAAGGTTTTCCCTGAGCAGGAGAGAAGGCTTGCTGATATCGCTAAAGACCGCGTTGATTTTTTTATGAATAAAGATCTCTTGAAACGCGTCGTAGAGTTAGCATCTGGGCAGATTCCAAACTCTGCCATTGACGTCGTTTATCGTCATAGTGCTGATCAATTTGCTGATCCTGCTGCCAAGCGTTATGCAGGTGTGGATCTTGATAAGCTGCAAACAGTTGACGGTGGAAGTCTTGCCGATGAGTTTGTGGACGATATAGCGCAAACAATCGATCCAGAAGATTTTGCGATTGTTTATGAGCTGAAACGTCTTAAATATGGCCTAAAACGAGGCGATGATGAAGGTTTGCATCAGTTTTCGCACTTGGTCATCGACGAGGCTCAAGACTTGGCGCCCATTGAACTGGCGGCTCTTGGTGCTGCGTTAACGCGAGAAGGCTCGGTGACCATTGCTGGAGATAGTGCGCAGCAAATTGATCCATCCACGACGTTTGACTCCTGGGATGCGGTCTTAGACCAAATCGGCGTTCCTCGAGTTCAAGCCCAACATTTAACAACTACATACAGGTCCCCGCGTCCCGTCGCCGAATTTGCACACTCCGTGCTGGGGAAGTATGCTCCTCGCGAGATGCCCAAGGCCGTCAAAGAAGGGGTTCCCGTCACAGTTACATTATGCCCTAATGAGGGGCACCTTATGATGACCTTGGCAGATACGCTCAGTGACCTCATGGTGGCAGAGCCACTAGCCTCTGTAGCCGTTATTACAAGATCTACGGAGCACTCGGTGAGGATTTTTAAAATGCTCAGTGATGTCTCAAAAGCACGCCTGGTCGAAGACGGCGCCTTTGAATTCAAGCCAGGAGTTGATGTTGTCGAGGTGAATCAAGTCAAAGGCCTTGAGTTTGATTACGTGGTGATTCCTGATGCAACGCCTAACGCCTATCCCGACACTCCTGAGTCTCGAAGATTACTGCACGTGGCGAGTACGCGGGCCATTCACCAACTTTGGGTGATGTCCATCACAATGATGTCACCGATCGTGCCTTCTGGAAATTGATTAAATTTTTTTTTGGTCTGGCATTAACCCCGGATGACGAGCTTTTGATGAGACGACGAATCGCTGATTTGGTTAGCTTGACCCACATAGCCGTTATTATTGTCGTGCTATTTGGATGGATTTATCCAGATAGATCATGGCTTACGGGTTATGTGATCGGCATGGGTCTTATGCTGTTCCAATGGCGGATATTTCATAATCAGTGCGTTTTGACGATGATTGAGGATTGGCTGCGTCAAGAGTCCACGAAAAAAATTCCGGCAGAACGCCATTCATTTATAGCTCGGACCGTGGAGTCAGTCTTTGGCCCGAGGTTATCGGAGCGGGGAGTCAATGTGATCTCCCATGTTGTAGTGTTCATTTGTGCTTTAATCGCCACCGTGAGAATCATAAATCGTGGCTATTATAACTAGCTTGTCATTCAAAAAGGATCTTCGATAATGTGCTATAGCGCTCTCGTGATACAGGATCTCAAATATTTGGGTCGCCGCTATGGAGCATTAGCTGTGAAGGATCAATTTGCCAGCTATGAAGAAGCAAGTATTGGTGACTCAAAACTTTTCCCAGCTCTGAAAGAGCGTATTTATCCCGGCTACTATGCGCCTGTGATATTTAAGCAGAACGGCGAACTTGTGACGGAGTTGATGCGCTACGGAGCTTATCCACCGCCGCACATCAAAGATCCCAGCAGATATTCATCATTCAATGCAAGGCGCGATAATCTCACGAGTTCTTTTTGGTGTGATGCTTTTATGAAGCATCATGGCGTTGTGGTGCTGAAGGGCTTCTATGAGTGGGTAGCAGTCAAGGATCTATTAAAGGCCGGCGTGGTCGCGCTCAAGGACGTGGAAGCTGAATTTGCACATCAGTCGCAGTTTCGTAAAGAAAAAATATTAGCCAGCGCAAAAAAATGGAAACCAACGCTCACGGAGTTAAAACCAGCCATAGATAGGCAGATTATTATTGAGTTCAAACCAGAAGACGGTGACGATTTGCTCGTGCCTGTGATCTTTTCTTATAACCAGCACCCGCAAGCAGAGGGCGTGCATCTGCCAAACGCTGGTTTTGCACTCATTACGGATGATCCAACTCCTGAGATCCTTAGAGCAGGACATGATCGTTGCCCGATTATTTTAGGCGCAAAGGACCTAGATAGCTGGCTCGAATTTGGCAGTATGACAGCCGACAAGCTGCAGCTTTTTCTGCAGCAAAGTCGGCGCGTGACTTTTAAGCACGGCTTGCCTTTTGCAGCCTGAGGCTATTTTGTGGTTTTTGTGACGAGCATGCTTCCATTGGCCACGTTTCCTGCTCGATCAGTAGCGCAGACTCTAAAGCTATAAAATGAATTGCTAACAAGATTGGCGACTGTCGCGGTTTGGATCAGGCCAACCACCGGAATTGACGTGCCGTCCGAGCAGGTGATTTTTGGAGGGACCGCTCCCGGGCGATAGACTAGCTTATAACTAGCAACTCCATTGGCATCGGTCGCAGCCGTCCAATTGAGCTTGAAGCTATTTTTAGAGGCCTGCCCACTGAGAGTCGTATTAGATGGAGATGTGTAGTCTAGAATTATGGATGCTGAATATGGTGAGGAATTCCTATTGCCGCGGCCATCTTCAAACCATACATAGACTGTACGATTACCTTGTGTTCGACCTAGATCAAGTGCTTTTGTCGTCCCGTAAGCTTCCCACGTGGTGCATGTTGTAGACAAGCTAACGCACATTTTTGTCACAGAGCTAGTGTCAGATGCCGAGAGTGCCAGATTAACCTTGGAACTTTTAGTGAATGTATCATTGTTGTTGATCGTGACCTTGCCGGTCGGCGGTGTTTTGTCTTCAACTGGAACTATGACGGTTGCCGTGACGCCATCGGATAAAAGACTAAGCGCATTGCGAGCGCAGACGCGGTAGTAATAAGTACCCGGCGTCAGAGGTCCGTGGGTACGACTAATCCCGTAGTCGTCGTACAACAGGTCGCCATCGGCACATGACGCTGGCATAGACCCAGTCGAGTAGACTAAGCGGTAAGTCTTGATGGGGGAGGTGGCGTCAGTAAATCCAGACCAATCTAGGGTGATATATTTGTTATCCAGAGTCAGTCCGGTGACAAGTTTTCCACCAGTTGGTGCTGTGCCGTCAAAAATAATGCTTTTTGTGAGAGCGGTTTCGGGTTTTGAAGTATTCCCAGCGCTATCGCGCAAGAACAAATAAACAGCTTTGTTGCCGTCACCTTCCGATAGGACCCATTGAGGCATTGAATTGTAAGCAATAAAATCCGTGCAAGAGTTCGTGTTGCTGATGCACATTTCTTTGATCGAGTTAATGTCCTTGGCGTCAATGACTAAGCTTACATTTCTTGACGTGGTGTATTCGGACCCTAAATTTCCTGACATCGTGAATGATCCTGTCGGAGCTTCTGTATCCGGTGGCTGAATGACATTGATCGTGGTCCTGTCGCCATCACCTGTAAATGCAATCACGCCTGTACGCTCGGTCCCAATTGGCTTTTCAATTTGAATGGAGAGCTTGCCCGAGCCTTTGCCACTCACCGTGGAGGTGACTTTAATCCAGCTAGCGTCTGAGGAGATATTCCACTGACAGTTGGCGCGAGAGGAAAACTGCACATTGACGGTCTGATCTAGTGTTTTAATCTCTTTTGGCAGCACATAAAGGCATTTGGGCGAGAGAGCTGCAGCAAGATCTAGGCGCGGAGTATAGATTGGAGTTTGGGGGTGAGAGATTGGTTTTCCTGTGCCAGTGAGGCGGTCCACAATCTGATCAGGTGTTTCGTTTGGGTATGCAGAGCGCAGAACTGAGATCGCCCCCGCAACGTGCGGAGTGGCTTGGCTTGTGCCGGTCATAGTCACGCCGGCGGCATTAATTCGAACGCCTGGTGCAAAAATGGTAAGTTTTTGGGAGAGATTGGAAAAGCACGCTATGACGTCTGGTTTTGACTGATCCTTGCAGTCCCAATCCATGAGTCCCATGTCGCGGTCGTAAACTGCACCCACTGATACTGATGAGCGCCCGCAAGCGGGGTAATCTAAATCGATTGGAGAGCCCTCGTTACCTGATGCGACGGCCGCGAGAATGCCCGCAGCCCTTGCATTATTTATACCTGTGATCAGAGGGCCTGTTGGTGAGTCTGATCTGCAGTCATTCCACCCAAAGCTTCCAAAGCTCATGTTCATAGCGGCAATGTTATAGGTTTTTTTATTGGCGATGACCCAGTTGATGGCAGCAAGAATATCGCTATTGTAAGCTCCATCGCCATCAAACACGTCAAGGCCAATAACTTTTGCGCCTGGCGCTACACTTGCGATGATGCCACTGACGTTTGTTCCGTGCAAATAACTATCATCTAGAGTTTTATCATCTGTCGCAAAGTCTTTGACAAATGCCACACGACAAGTCGCAGCTGGAACTCCTGGGGATGTGCATGGTCCAAAAGCTGCGCGTTTGTAATCAAGTCCGGTGTCTAAAATCGCAACCGAAGTCCCTGATCCGTTGAAGCCTGTCGTCATCGCCTCAGGCTGCCGAATCAGGTCAAGGTTTTCATTTGCGGCATGCTTAAGTTTGATATCCTCGTAAAAGGCCATAATACGGTCGTCACTGACGAGAGCGACTAGGTCGTTGAGTGATTTTGCGGTGAATTTGATAATGGGTAAATGACTGTAAACGTCTTCTAAGTTGACGCCTTTGCTTTTTGCTGCAGTCACGACTTTGTTTCTCGCATCTTCATAGGCGGCGATAACTTCCGGGGGGATCTCTCCATTCGCAACCTGAGACTCTCCGTCTAAATTTAGAGACGGACCGTCAGAGCGAACGATGAGTAAAAGTCTTTTTTCTGTTCCAGATTTGACGGCATTGACGACTGATGCGGGAAGTCGGTCCAGATTGTCAGATTGGTTTGTGGTGCCTGGGCGATTTTTTCGTGCCGCGCAGGCATGAGTGAGACAAGACCCTAAGGCAAAGATCAGACAGTACAAGGGAATTTTGCGCATATTGGTTTTTCCACTAAATTGTTGGCCGATTTCGCGAACATTTAGAGGTATATCGGTCTAATTGAAGGAATCTTTATCTCGGGTCCCGCACAATACCGTTAAATAGCATCGCGCCTGATTTACGGTCCATGATGGCCCAGGCAAATGGGCGATTTGCGTCAATTTTTAGGGGTTCTTTGTTGAACTGTATGGCGCCGCGGGTCGTGATTGTGGCTGCGGTGGCTGCAGCGGCCTCGGTGCCGCGCTCTGTGACCTCGACGAATCCTTCATGGATGACGTTGGATAACACCAGGTCTTTTGTGCCGTCAATTCCAGAGAAATCAGCCTTAGCGGGATCAAAGGCATCCCGGATGCCGAGGGATTTTAAGGTTTCTTTGAGGGTAAGATGCTTGCGGGTGCTCCAGCGAGGTACATACAAATCTACGACCTGGTTTTCCGTATTTTTATTTTCCTCTAGGGCCTTGGACCACCAGTCACCTGAGAGGTTTTTTAGAACGCGACCGAGGCCGTCGATGTCCTTGGGTACAATTAAGACCATTTGAAATTGCGCGCCTTCGTAAGGCAACTCCACCACGTACGCCGCGCTTCGTCCTGTTCCAAGGACACCCGCGGTGAGTTGTGTTTTTTTGTGCATAAATGCCGTCTGAATTTTTTTTGTCTTAGACAGCGCGAATGTACGGTTTTGAGTTTCACTCAGCGCAAAGTTTTTTTCCCACGGGGCATTGAAGTAAACAGCGTTCGTAATCACCACGCGCGTCAGCGCCGTGATGTCACCAGTCTGAAGTAGATTTTCTATTTTTTTGTTAGTTTCCTGGCTGACCCAATTGTTGATAGCGGTACGCGATGGTTCGGGTTGCGATGCAAAATCAAGGGTTCCAGGAGGTGCAAGGTAGTTTTTTTCAAGAATGGACATAAACCCAGGGCTTAGATTTTTATTCTTCTGAATCCAAAGTCGATTGGCTAGGTTTAGTTTCAGAGCAGGATTTTCGGAGTCCCTCAGGGCCTTGTTGATTCCTTCTGCGGCATTTCCGATCGTCGCAGGGTCATTGGGCATTCCGAGTAATTCTGCGAGTTGAACCGCAGTCACGCCTCGGGAACCAACGTGAGTCATGGCAAGGCTTAGCCATATACTGGTTGGAGAAATGACTGAGTTTTCAGATCCTGATTTGCGGACTATGTTCCATCCCAGGGCGCTGATTCCTTGCGCGGAGTTTGAAGCGCACGCAAGGCCGCTCACGAGAGAGGTTGAGAGCACCAAACTGACGGTCAGCGAGCAGGCTAAGCTAATTTTATGAGATCTCAAGATCACAATTTGCTAGCTGTGCGACCACGTCGCGCAATCACGGCGAGCAATGGCAACGAGATCAGCCAATAGAGCCATGGGCCCTTGGACGAGTCAAAGTGCTGTCCGCGAATGGCGCCACAGGCGACCAGTTCATCTGGCTCCCCGTGCACATAGTCTGGGTCTGGATATAGATAAATAGCCCCAGCTTTGTCGTCAGCACTCAGGCGGTAGCTTTTGCCGCTTCTTGAGTAGCTCATAATGGCGCCGTAGTTGCTGTGCGGGTGTCCAAGGCCAACACAATGACCCAGTTCGTGCGTGACAGTTTCTAAAAGACTGAGAGCGGATGTTTTGACGTCGTTGATAACAATGTCGCAATCTTCGATAGTGGTGGACTCACTTGGCACGTTGGGAGATGCGTAGGCTGCCACAGAAGCGCTGGCTGCTTTTTTTACGACGATATCATGCTGGCGATCTTCTTTATCAAGAGGTAGCACACCGGTTGTCATGTTGATTTGAAAACGCAAATAAGAGCCACGAATCGTATTCCACTGATCCATCGCCTCTTGAATCAAGACTGGAGTCAGTTGTGCGTCGGTATAGTTGGCGTAGGCGCCATCTTTAAATTTATCTTTGTCCCTGAGTTCAGGCGCTTTCCCGTCGGTAGACCAATTAAATGTAATCGTCGGAGACTCTGGTGTCGCGGGCAGATGGGACGATTTTTTGCCGAGCAAGACAAAGCTTGTCAAAAAAGGCGCAAATAAAATGACGGAAGCTACTGCTTTCATATTCGTCCTCCTAAAATTCATAGCCAAGGCCAAAACGGATGGCGTATGGGCTTATAAGGCCTGATCCAGTGATGCCCAGTGCTTGTTTGTATTCGATTCCATATCTAAAAGTGCCTTCCGACTCCCATCCGAATGCAGAGTAGGGGCCAAATCCAACTCCGTTGGCGTCGATAATAAGCCCACCCCCTAAGGTCACGTAGAAATTATTAAAGTCCTGACGCTTACCGTAAAGAATCCCAGGAACAATCGAAACGCTGGTCTCCCAATTAGTGGATGATAAATATGAAATTTCCATATCAGGCACACTCGGTGGGATGCCGAGAGGATTGGCACCACCCGTACCAGATGACGGCGGTCCAAATCTTGCGGTCAGCAGTCCAGCTTGAACGGGTGTGGCAATCAGGGCAGGCAAAAGCGCCGTACAAAAAATTGTAGAAATTTTAAAATATCGCTCAAGTGATGGGAGCAGTTTCATGGGCATCAGGCTCCTTAAAATGCGATACCGGCTGTGACGCCGATAACTTGTTTACGACCGGTGACAAGCAATAATATTCCCTGTCCAGCTGGGAAAAGATGCGCATCCCAGGAGGCGGTGACGGTCATTGATTTTGCAGTGTAAAGGTCATAGCTAAGCCCGAGCATTAACCCTGCATTGGTACTTGTGAACGATGTCGATTCTCCAGGAGCATCGTGATAGTCGACGGACGATTGCTCCATGAGGATGCTTCCGCCCACTGAGGAGCGAAAGGATTTCGATCCAGACATAGCGAAGCTCTTTGCGACAGTGATCATGCCGTCAGTTTCAGTGACGGGACCATAGGAGCGCCCCCAAGCGTATATTTTTGAGTCCCAGTCGTTGGCAAAACCAATGCCAAGAATCGCTGCGCCGCGTCCACGGTCATCGCCTTCTTCCAGGGCGCCAACGCCCGCAGAGATATCGAGAGCATAGGTCGCGGTTGTGTTGGCCATAAGTGCGCAGAGAGCGATTGCAAAATGAGTTGAATGCCTTCTTAAGCAAGCTCCAATTGGTACCGTGATAGATTTTTTCACCCTAACCTCCGCGATTTACTGGAGTGCTGCAGGAGCAACAAATTACCAAAAACAGAATTTTCACTATTTTTTGCCTTGGGATCGCCACGGGCGCAAAAATTCTGATACAATATTGTACCGTAAGGTCGTCCAAAAGCACTAGTAGATATGCGAAATGGGAAAACGGACCAAATGTGCACATTATTTGTTGGTATCGGGATAAAATTTCATCATTATGGCCGTCTATGAAACAATCAGTCTTTCATTACAGTAATGTAGTCAATGCTCCACTAGGTCGTGGGTTTATATCTCTATTAGTTTCGATAAATGTTTGTTTTTTCACGTCGCGGGCGGCTGCCGGTGACTTTGAAAGTGTGGACGATATTGAATCATTTGACGCAGATGCGGATGATGACGAGTCGGCCACCATGCCACAGTTGGAGGCAGACCAGCATGAGTTACGCGTGGCAAATCAAAACAACATTGGTCTTGGCATTGGTGAATCGACGCCCTATGTTTCCTTGTCACTAGAGTATTTCCGAGTTTTTGATGAAACCCGGGCTTTTTTCATTGGAGCTGGGCGTGGCGCCTCTAACTCCACCGTCCAAAAAAACGGTGACGAGACGTTCTCCAACAAAGTTAGCTCTAGTGTTTTTCAGGGTGGGCTTGTTTTTTGGCCTTCCCGTAATTTTCCCTACGCTGTCGCCGCAGCATTAAGCACAGGAACCGTGTCAGGAGCCGTGCAGACGCGGGCAGGAGACAGCGGTCGATATCATCTCAACACCTTGGGCATAGGCGCTGATCTGCAGCTGGAGACATTTTTCGAAAACCGCCTGTGGCTCAAGTGGGTTCTTTTCTCGGGACGTTACTTTAGGGTCGTTAAGGGTGACTATAGCAACATGACTGGGGCGCAGATGGAAGTCGTGCGGGACAATTTTAATGGTCTAAAACTCGTTGGCGTCACCAATCTAACAGTCGGTTATTCTTGGTAGTTATTAGGTGTTAGTTGATATCGGTAGTCGGGCAGTTTCCGTCAGCGCTTTCTTGGGGGTCGCATCGGCGGCGGCTCAGCAGACATGGGATCATCTGGCCAGTAGTGTCGCGGATATTTTCTTTTGTATTCATTTTTAAGGGACGGATAGACCCCACGCCAAAAGCTAGCGAGGTCAGTCGTGACTTGCAGCGCTCGCATGTTGGGGGCTAACAGGTGAATGGTTAGCGGTAGCTTGCCGTTCAGTATCTTTGGTGTTTCAGCCTGACCAAAAAAATTCTGTAAGCGCGCTTCAATCCAAGGTGACGATGATTCAGAATACTGAATCGGAACCTTGTAACCGGCACCAACTGTAATAAACGTCGGCGCGAACCTTTGTAACAATGTAAATTCATCTTCACCCACACAAAAACGCAGCCATTCCTCGAGCGAGTGGCGGCGTACGTCGTCAAAAGACTTGGCGTCATCGCAGATGTGAGCAATCAATAATTCGCGCAATTCCTCCCCATCCCAGCTATGATCGATCATGCCCGCGTCATGGGCTAACTTCTGCCGGATGAGATACGAATCAAAAAAATCAGAGTTTTCAAATGGCTTGGGCCACTGCCGCAGCATGTTTTTTGCCAGGTGGCCGTCTGTTGCCGTTTGAGTAAGACTGGCAGAGGTGTCACTTTCATTGTCATGTTCATGGAGCACTTGGCTTGAAACAGTCAATACACCGTAGCGCGTCGTCCGCATCAATCTAGATTTACCAGCACTGGCATCCCACTCAGCGGCATCCTCTGTGCGCAGTAAGCCGGGAGGAGCGTCACGTAGATCCGTAGTTTTGATTTGTGAAGCTTTAGTCACAGTGACGCGTGAGAGACCGGTTGTTTGGGCCGCAGCATTAGCAGCGCTCCCTGATATTCTTTGTGACGAGGCATCAAGAGCGATGACCCATTCTCCGTGGGCAGCACTGCTTTCGGCGGCAAGTTGTAAATCTCCGCCACCGCAGATCGTCGCATCAATCCATTTTGAATTAGGTTTACGATCGCGCACAAGCATCACGCGGTCTGGGAATGCTTGTAACAAAGGCTTTGCAAGATCCAAATCGTGCGGTGCGGAACATTCCTGGATTGGTTTTAGTTTCTGCTGACCAAGCAGTCGCGATAACTGCTGCGCAGACCTTGTAACATTGGCGAATGCTGCGGGTCTAGATCGAAGTGACTCGTATTGAGCTAGAAGATCACACCCTAAGTGGCTACTGTCGCCAGGCGGTAGCGGCACATCATCTGGATTGGCAAGGATGGCAGTCAGCCAAGGTGCTTCGCTACTTAGGCCACATTCGATGCAAGCAAGGGCGAAACGCGCCAAGCGAGGATGCACTGGAAGCATGGCCGCCTCAGGACGTAAGACGCGCTGGGAGTCGTCAATGAGGCCGAGTAATGACAGCAACTTTTTTGCGTCAAGCCATTGTTTGGGTTCAGGTGACGTCAACCATGGTAGGTGATCCGGAAGCCAATCAGATTTTGTTTTTTCAGCTAAGCACAGCATCGAGAGGTAGACCTGCGAAAGATCCAGGCGACAGATCTCAGGAGTTTCCGCCTCCGGCCTTGAGGCATCATCGTGCCGACTAAAAAGTCGAAGGTTGATTCCGGGTCCCGTTCGACCCGCGCGTCCGCCCCTCTGGATAATCGAGGCTTTACTCACTGGTTTAGTTTCAAGAGTGCTGATCCCTGTGAAGAAATTAAATGCTGGAACCCTGGCTAGCCCAGCATCCACGACGCCAGTGACCCCAGGAATCGTGATGGATGATTCTGCAATGTTAGTCGCCAGGATGACTTTGCGGCGGTCAGTTTCCGCAAATGCCAAATCTTGGATCGATTTGTCGAGGGAGCCTCGAAGCTCCAAGATCAGCCAACGGTCCGCGGCCAACTGGCGCTCAAGACTAGCCCGCACACGCACAATTTCTGAGGTCCCAGGTAAAAAAACAAGAATATGCCCCGAGTGCTTAGGGTCAGCTGATAATTGCTGGGTGGCTTTAACCGTGCGTTCAATAAGCCCTTCAGAGTAGTCACCACTCCAATGCCGAACCTCGACGGGGAATAGGGGCAAGTCTAAGGACAATACCTTGGCATGCGGAAGCTTTTCTTTGATAGAGGCTTCTTCGAGGGTCGCTGACATGATGATCATCCGCAGATCGGGACGCGTTGTTTGTTGCAAATGTCGACAGAGTGCAAAAGCGACGTCTGTTTGCTGGTGGCGTTCATGAAACTCGTCAAGAATAACGCATGACACGTCACGAAGCAGGGGCTCTTGAGCAAGACGCGCAGCAAACATACCTTCGGTCAAAAAAACTACGCGCGTGTGGTCTGAGAGCTGGCGGTCAAACCGCATTTGCCAGCCAACAGTGTGGCCCGGTGCTTCTCCGAGCTCTGAGGCGACGCGCATGGCGCTCATTCTGGCGGCAAGTCGCCTTGGCTCAAGAACCCAAATTTGGCCGGGTACGCCATTTAACAGAGCAGGGGGGACGCGCGTGGTTTTGCCGCTTCCAGGGCTCGCCTTGAGGATCAGATCTTTACCTTCCGCTATGACGGATTTGATTTCCTCGAGCAGTCCATCAATTGGCAGTTTCAGTTGGGCTTTTTGGGACGTCATTTGCATAGGACCAATTTAATTTAGATGGTCTGTTATTGCAAAGGGTTAGAGATGAAAGTTGAAATCAATTGAAGGCCGGATTTTTTTCTGTGGAAGTGAATTTTGAAGGGCTAGCCGCAAGATGTGCGATAATAGGTAAATTCATAGGGGAGATGAAAGCCGGTGAACCCCAAAAAAATCTTAATTGTCGACGATGACCATGTAAACCGCATTATTCTTGCAGAAATGCTGAAGTTATTGGGTTACGACGTCGAGATGGCAACTGGTGGCCAGCATGCCATTGAAGTCGCGGATCAGCAGACGTTTGCGATCATTTTGATGGATTGGCAAATGCCCGAAGTCAACGGATTCCAGGCGGCTTCCTCTATTTGGGCAAAGTCTTTATTAAACAAACAAACCAAAATCCTTGCGGTGACGGCAAACCATCTGCCTGACGAGGAGCGCGCCTGCCGCGAGCACGGATTTCATGATGTGCTGACCAAGCCGTTTGATGTTCCGAAGTTGGAAGCTCTGATGAAGCGGCATCTTGGCCCCGGACTAATTTGATGGATGACTTGTTAGCAGTGAGGCCGCGGAAACTCGGCAACGAACGCGCGCTTACACCAAGGGTCAGGCCGTAGTAGTATATAATGTTTTGCCAAATTTTTTAAAAAAAGTTTTCGACGCAGCCCGACTGAGACTCAAATGTCAAAGTTAGCCCAGCGCTAAAAGTGCGTTTGTGTGTTGTATTGGGAAAGGTGCAGAGAGTCTCAGTCTGATGAATCGTCATAGCGTGAATCTTGCCATCCACGTCAAATGTTACGACTGAGCCAGGCTTTGCTTTCATGGTATGATTTTTCCCGTGCGTCTTGTGCGTCAATTTCTGTACGAATAGCTTGTCAAGAGTCACAGAAAGTTTATTAGTTGATGTGCGAATGTCGCCGTCTAAGGATAAGGTGCGGTCACGGAAAACCCTAGCTGTGCAGCCATCAATCTGTATCCACTTGGGGCTTGACCAAGTAACGGAATCGCAAAATTCTCCGGTAGCGAAGGTTATTCTATTGTCGGACATGCGGTCGGTATTCCCCCAGGCACGGGCGTTCTGCTCATCTGTCGAGATCGTCACATTTTGATTAACGCAGGCATTCACGTGATAAAATTCATTTTGAAATGTTGTCGTGATGCACGGAGTGATCATCTTCAAACTGATTATTTTTTCGCCATTTACGTTGTTCCGTTCACGATAGTCGGATTCGCTGCTAACTTCCGAACACTCGTCGGAGACGTACCTTTCTTCCCAATTATTCGGGACGGTGTGCGAGGACCATATCTTTGAAATGAGCGTTAAGTTTTCGAATCCTGCAAATTTGATGTCGCTAATGAACCCTGCGGAGTTGCCAATCGAAAATTCGCGAAGGCTTCCATTTGAATCAAAACCAACGTGGCAAGCAATCTGTTGGCGCCCCAAGGGAGTCTCAGCCCACCAGCCAGCGATGGCAGATCCGGCTGTTAATTTATCATCGGTATCGAAAAGAAAAGGTTTGTCTAGTCTGATGGCAACCCCATTGGCGCCGGCCCAGGGTATTCGAGCGAGTTTTAGGTACTCAAAATAATTGCTGTTAGAGCCTTTTCCACCAGTTAGCTCCTGCTGGTTTCCTGAGAAAAAAATGGAGGTTAAGAGCCTTGCGCTTCTGGAGTCTTGAGCGCCGGCAAGACTTGTTAAGCGATAGAGCAATTCATGGAAAATGAGCCCTGCTCTGCTAGTGTTGGCAAACTTCTCATGTTCAAACAAATCTTTTCGAATCGTATATCGTTTATCCCCACGGAATTTTGGGGGGATTTGAACTGCAAGTTGAATTTGGCGGCATCCGGATGGGGGTGTGATGGTGTTTTCCATATCTGGTAAAGGTCTGAGCGTATTGGTTAACCCATGGTCTATCTGGGGGTATTGTTTGCTCCGCAATGGCTTCTGGTATCTTTGGTATATCTAAGCTTTCGCCCGCATAAATCTCTCGATTCAATTCGTTTCCGTCTCTATTTTGCCTGGCGGCGTCGTACGCGAGGCGTTGTAAATTCGACTTAACCCATGAATTCCGTTGACTTGCTCGAATAAGATTGCTCGGATACTCTAGTTTCGGAGCTAACGATATCGAGATATCTATCGATTATTCCGTGATTCGACCACAGGGAGAACCGCTATGCCGCAGGTTAAAAACTTTGACTTAATCGTGATTGGCAGCGGCCCAGCGGGTGAGAAGGCGGCAGTGAAGGCCGCCTATTTTGGCAAAAAAGTAGCCATCATTGAATCACAGCCTGTTTTGGGCGGTGCCGGTGTTAACACGGGGACACTGCCGTCAAAGACACTTAAAGAATCAGCGCTATTTTTCAGCGGAAAATACGAGCGCGGCCTGCACGGTGTAGAGAAAAAACTTGAACAGAAAACAACGATTGAGGACTTTTTCTATCGTGAGCGGCTTGTTCAGTCGACGGTCGAGCACGAAGTGCGCGAAAACCTAACGATTCACAATGTTGAGCTGATCCAGGGTCAAGCGTCGTTTATCGATGATCACCACGTGGGCGTAGCTTCTCCCCAAGGAGAAACTACGGTTCGCGGGGATTTTATCTTGATCGCAACCGGGAGCTATCCTTTTCATCCGTCTACGATTCCTTTTGATCAGGATGTGATCCACGACTCGGATACGATTCTCAGATTGAAAAAAATACCTGAAAGCCTGGTTGTGGTGGGCGCAGGAGTTATTGGTTGTGAGTATGCGACCATTTTTGCGACCATGGGTACGAAGGTCTACCTGGTTAATGATCGCGATCAAATCATGCCGTTTCTTGATCACGATGTCGCCGCGAGTCTCGTCGAGAATATGCGTAAAGCAGGCGTAGAGATTCTTTTTAAAGCTGGTGTCCGCGCAGTAGCAAAGACTCCAGAAGGCGTGCAGACCACGTTGGACACCGGCCTGGAGCTCCAAAGCGAGATGTTTCTTTTTGCGGCGGGCCGGAGTGGGGCGACTGCCGGGTTGAACTGCTCAGCAGCCGGTATCAGATTAGGTAAAAGAGAAGTCGTGGAGGTTGATTCTGCCTTTAGAACGTCTGTGCCCCATATATTTGCCGCCGGAGATGTTATCGGATTCCCGGCGTTAGCAGCAACCAGCATGGATCAGGGGCGAGTGGCTGTTTCCCATATGTTTGGCCTGGATGACTTGAGCTCGGTCACACGTGATTTCCCCTACGGTATCTATACGATCCCCGAAGTTTCCATGGTCGGTATGACCGAGCATGAAGCCCGTGACAAGGGGCTTGATGTGTGCACAGGCTTGGCGCGCTTCGCGGATATGCATCGAGGACGGATCATGGGCGTGACGGATGGATTTCTGAAGCTAGTGTTCGAACGTCAATCGCTTCGAGTTCTGGGAGTCCATATTATTGGACCGCTGGCGACCGAAATTATCCACTACGGTCTAGCTGTAGTTCAAGAAGGAAAAAACCTGAACCATTTGCTGGCTCAGGTCTTTAATTATCCAACGCTTCATGATCTATATAAATACGCTGCCTATGATGGGCTGGGCAATCGCGCCGGGCATAAAGTCAAAAAGTGAAGATCTAACTATCTCTTGCCCGTTGCTTCTGTTTTGATGGTTGGCAATCTGTCAGGGGTATAAGTCTTGACCAGCTTTTCAAGGCCTTTTTTAAAGTTTGCAGCTGAGCCGTCGATTCCTCGACGGGTCCAAAATGCGACCCTTTCGGTGCGAAAAGCTTTCGCAGGGATTTTTTCTTCGTATTTTGCGAAAAATAAGGTTGGGATAATCGTTCGTTCGGCATCAGCGTCTGCTTTGTATTCCTTCTGCATCTGATTATAAAGGCTCTGCACTGATTCCAGACCATAGATAGTGCTCAAGAAAGCTTCGACGTTTTCCTGGAAATAATCCTCATAGATTTTTTGGGTGGCGGCTTTAAATGCCTTGTCACGCGCGCCTGGTATGGCGTTTTCAACGGCCCAGTCGACAAATTTTGGGTTGAAGTGACCAAACGATTTGCTGCTAAACTTCAGTGCATCCGCGGTGTGAGGTCCTGATGTGAAAACACGCTTTCCCGACATTTTTTCCATGCTTTTTAGGTCTACTAGAGCCAAAACGCGACAAGCAGTGGTAAGGCCGTTGGAGTCGTAAAATTTTGGCTTTAATTGACTAGGTTCTTCGGCGGTGACGCATCCATCACCGTAAAATGAAAACTGATTCCAGGCAAATCTTATACGATCGGGAGTAGACATTTTCTTTAATGATTCAGACTTTTTGGCTACTTCCGCCTTTTGGGCTTCTTCCGCTTTTTGCGCCTCCGCGGCTTTTTTGGCCTCTTCGGCTTTTCGCGCTTCTTCCGTTTTTTTTGCTTCTTCGGCCTTCTTGGCTTCTTCTGCTTTTTTTGCTTCTTCGGCCTTCTTGGCTTCTTCTGCTTTTTTTGCTTCTTCGGCCTTCTTGGCTTCTTCTGCTTTTTTTGCTTCTTCGGCCTTCTTAGCTTCATCTGCCTTTTT
>Ga0214921_10004521_pt1 | contig 20395 bp, 17 predicted proteins | sample LL1505_MetaG_FD_177992 | JGI IMG/M metagenome (GOLD analysis project Ga0214921, IMG submission 177992) | Freshwater microbial communities from Lake Lanier, Atlanta, Georgia, United States - LL-1505 | ecosystem: Environmental > Aquatic > Freshwater > Lake | place: USA: Georgia | collected...
CCGCTATTCGGCCCGCGATCTGGCGGTGGTCCGCGCCCAGGCACTCGGCATACCGATCATCCTCGGTTCGGCGACGCCGGGACTCGAATCGCTGCACAACGTGGCGAGCGGCCGTTACACGCGGCTGCATCTGCCGCGGCGTGCCGCCAATGCACAACCGCCCATGCTGCGACTCGTCGATCTGCGCGCCGAACGCGTGCACGCCGGCTTGTCGACGACGGCCGTCACCACCATGCAGCAACACCTCGCCGACGGCGGTCAGGTGCTGGTGTACATCAACCGACGGGGCTATGCGCCGACGCTCGCCTGCACGGCCTGCGGCTGGGTTGCGCCTTGCCAAGCCTGCGATGCGCGTCTGACCGTGTATCGCAACGCGGGACGCCTGCGCTGCCACCATTGCGGCGCCGATCGCGAACTGCCGCGGCAGTGCCCCCAATGCGGCTACGCGGTCAAAACCGTGGGCCAGGGCACCGAGCGCGTCGAAGAGACCTTGGCCGAAACCTTTCCGGGCGTGGCGATCGCGCGTCTCGATCGTGACGTCGTGCGACGCAGCGACGAACTCGCCGCCGTGATGACGCGTGTGGCCAGCGGCGAAGCACGCATTCTGGTCGGCACGCAAATGGTGGCCAAAGGTCATGATTTCCCGGCCGTCACGCTCGTCGTCGTGCTCAACGCCGACCAAGGTTTGTTCAACACCGACTTTCGTGCGGCCGAACGGCTCGCGCAAACCATCGTGCAAGTGGCCGGTCGCGCCGGTCGCGGCGAGCGCGCCGGACTCGTGCTCATCCAGACCGAGTATCCGGAGCATCCCTTGCTCGCGGGCCTGCTCGAGGGCGGTTACGACGCGTTCGCGACGGCCGCACTCGAAGAGCGTCGCGCAGCCGGTTGGCCACCGTTCTCCCGTCTCGCCGCCTTGCGTGCCTCGGCGACCCAAGCGCCGCAGGCCATCGCGTTTCTCGAAGCGGCCCGCGCGCTCGCGCCCGAAATCCTGCGCCGCCACGCCGCACCGCTCAAACTGCTCGGCCCTGCGCCCGCCGCCATGGCCAAACGCGCCGGCCGTCACCATGCGCAATTGTTGATCGAAAGCGCCGAGCGCGGCGCATTGCACCGCTTCCTCGATCATTGGCTGCCGGCGGTCGAAGCTTTGCCCGAGGCACGCCGCGTGCGCTTCGCGCTCGACGTCGACCCGCTCGAACTGTTCTGAGTGCAACGAGGTTGGCGGCGGCATCCGACCCTGTAGAATCGCGGCCGTGAAAAACGCCCTCCAGCAATTGCTCGGCACGGCGCTCGAGACGCTGCAGGGCAGCGTGATTCCGGGCCCGGTCGACCCCGCCGCCATCGTCGTCGAACGCACGCGCGACGCCACCCACGGCGACTTCGCCTCGAACGTCGCCATGCGCTACGCGAAAGCCGCCGGCCGCAATCCGCGCGAACTCGCGCAGGCGATCGTCGCGGCGCTGCCGCCGAACGCGTTGATCGAACGCACGGAGATTGCCGGCGCCGGCTTCATCAACTTCTTCCTCGTCAAAGATTTGTATGCACGCGAACTCGTGCGCGTGCACGAACAGGGTGAGCGTTACGGTCGCGGCACGCGCGCGCAGCCGCACAAAGTGCTGCTCGAGTTCGTCTCGGCGAACCCGACCGGACCGATGCACGTCGGCCACGGCCGTCAAGCCGTCTACGGCGATGCGCTCGGCAATCTGCTCGCGGCCGCGGGCGACGACGTATTTCGCGAGTACTACATCAACGACGCCGGCCGACAGACGGAAATCCTCGCCGTGTCGGTGTGGCTGCGTTATCTCGAAACCTGCGGTGAATCTTTGCCTTTCCCGCAAAACGGCTATCGCGGCGATTACGTGCTGCCGGTCGCGGTCCGATTGCATGCGCAGGAAGGCGATGCCTTGCGGCATCCGTCGGCCACCGTGCTCGCGAATCTCCCGCCCGATGCGCCCGCAGGCGACAAGGACGCGTACGTCGATGCGGTGATCGCGCGCGCACGCAGTCTGATCGGCGAAGCGGCGTGGCAGCGTGTGCTCGCGCTCGCGCTCGGCGCGATGCTCGACGAAATCCGCGACGACCTCGACGGCCTGGGCGTACGCTTCGATCGCTGGACGTCGGAGCGCGAATTCACCGCGAGCGGTGCGATCGATCGCGCGCTCGAGCGGTTGCGCGCCAAAGATCTGCTGTACGTCAAAGACGGCGCGACGTGGTTCCGCGCCACGCAATTCGGCGACGACGAAGATCGCGTCGTCGTGCGCGAGAACGGCGTCAAAACCTATTTCGCCAGCGACATCGCCTACCACCTCGACAAGCGCGAGCGCGGCTTCGACACTTTGATCGACGTGCTCGGCGCCGACCATCACGGCTACGTCGCGCGCTTGCGCGGCGGTCTGCAGGCCTTCGGTCATCCGGGCGATTGCCTCGAAGTTTGTTTGATCCAGCTCGTGAGCCTGTATCGCAACGGCGTGAAGCTCTCGATGGGCAAGCGCGAAGCCACGTTCGTCACGTTGCGGCAATTGCGCGACGAAGTCGGCAACGACGCCTGCCGACTGTTCTATTTGATGCGCAGCAACGATCAGCCGCTCGATTTCGACCTGGAACTGGCCAAATCCAAGTCCAACGAAAATCCGGTGTTCTACATCCAGTACGCGCATGCGCGCGTGGCGAGCGTGATGAAAGAACTGGTCGCGCGCGGCATCGGCTACGACCCGGCGCGCGCGCAAGCCATCGTCACCGAACGCGGCGCGGAACTGCTCGCGGGCGAACACGCCCAGGCGATGCTCGCGTCGTTGTCGAAATACGCCGAGACCATCCAGCATGCCGCCGCCACGCGCGCACCGCACACGCTGGTGCACTATCTGCGCGATCTCGCCACCACCTTGCACGCGTTCTACAACGCCGAGCGCGTGCTCGTGCCGGAAGACGAGCCGCGCCACGCGCGCATCTATGCTTTGCTTGCGGTGCAACGAGTACTGCGCAACGGTCTTGCCGTGCTCGGCGTATCGGCACCGGAGTCGATGTGAACACGCCCATCGGTCGCGACTTCAAACGCAGCGGACGCAAGACCGGCCTCGAGTTTTCGTTCTTCGGCCGTGAATTTTTGATCGGCCTGTCGATCGGGCTCGCGGTCGCGTTCGGCTTGTTCGTGTATCAGCAACGCGCTTTGCAGAAAATCGTCGCGGCCGCCGAAGCGCAGGCGCAACCGCGCCCCGCGGCGCCGCGCGAGCGACGCCCCGACGCCTCGACCGAGACGACCGAAGAGCCCGGACACGATTTCAAGTTCTACGACATGCTGCCGCAGCAGGAAGTCGTGATCCCGGAGAACGAACGCGACGCGGCCAAAGCGCCGCCGCCGTCCAAACCCAATTCGCCGATCGAGCGCCCGGGCACGTACGTGCTGCAACCGGGTGCGTATCGCAATCTCGAGGAAGCCGAACGACTGCAGGCGAAACTCGCGCGCCTCGGCGTTTCGGCGAGCGTCCAGCGCGTCTCGATCGATACCGACGTCTTTCACCGCGTGCGAGTCGGCCCCATCGCCGATCTCGGCGAACTCAATCGCATCCGCGGCAAGCTGCGCGCGGCGGACATCGACGCGGTGTTGATCCGCGTCGGCGACTGATCGACGAGACGGCTCTCAGCCGTCGCCGTCGTCGGTGGCGGCACGAAAATCGACGCCGAGCGCGCGCAACTTGCGATACAAATGCGTGCGCTCCATGCCGACGCGCTTGGCCAGCTGCCCCACTTTGCCGTTGCACAGCTGCAGTTGCTGCGTGAGGTAGGCGCGCTCGAAGTGTTCGCGCGCTTCGCGCAAACCGAGCGCGAGCAAATCCTGTTTGACCACCGTATCGCCGCCCGACGGACCCGAGGCGGCGAGTTCGCGCTCGATTTCTTCGAGGGCGATTTCTTCGCTGCCGCCGCGCAACAGCAGGCGATGCACGAGCGTGCGCAGTTCCTGCACGTTGCCCGGCCAGGGATAGTTGCGCAGACGATTTTGCGCGGCGATGCCGAAGCGCCGGAACCGCAAGCCTTCGGCGTCGACCAGACGATCGACGTAGTGACGCAGCAATTCGGGCACGTCTTCCGAATATTCGCGCAGCGCCGGAATGCGCGCCGCGACCGTGGCCAGCTGCGTGAGCAGATCGCGACGCACGGCGCCGGGTGCGTCGCTGCCGGCCGTGCTTTCGACGTCGGGTCGGCCCGACGCGATCATGCGCGCGAGCAGCGGACGGACGCGGCTCTCGCCGAGACGTGAATAGCTGCCCGTCTCGAGCACGCCGAGCAGCAGACGCTGCGCCGCCGGCGGCAGATCGCCGATTTCGGAAACGAACAGCGTACCGTCGGCGGCTTGTTCCAAGAGTCCCGCCGCGCCGCCTTCGGCCTCGGCGCGGCCGAACAAAGTCGCTTCGGCGTCGCCGTCGCGCAAGGCGCTCGCCACCACCGTCACGAACGGTCGCGCGGCGCGCGGGCTTTGTTCGTGCACGTACCGTGCGAACGCGCTGCGACCGGCACCGACCTCGCCGCTGAGCAACAACGCATGGTCGGTGCTCGCGAGTTTTGACAGTTGGGTGCGCAATTGCTGGATCACGCGACTTTTGCCGACCGGCGTCGCGCCGGCATTCGCCAGCAGACGTCCGGTGATGCGTCGTTTGCGCCCGGCGTCGAGTGCGCGCTCGACCGTGCGCAACAATTTGGCGAGCGACAACGGCTTCTCGACGAAATCGAACGCGCCGAGTCGCGTCGCTTCGACGGCGGTGTCCACCGTGCCGTGTCCCGACATCATCACCACCGGACAACCGTCGGCGATGCCGGTCGACCATTCACGCAGCAAGGTGATGCCGTCGACATCGGGCATCCAGATGTCGAGCAACACGAGATCGGGTTCCTGACGCGCACGTGCGGCACGCGCTTCGGCGGCGTTGGCGGCCGCATCGACGTCGTAACCCTCCTCGGAGAGGATATCTTTGACGAGGTCACGGATGTCCGCCTCGTCATCCACCACTAGTATGCGTGCTGCACTCATGCCCGCTCCCTCCGCAACTCGGTTCGCCGCTCGCGGATCGCGCCCGTACGCTGGCGTTCCTTGAGCGGCAACATAACACGGACCCGCGCCCCGCCATCGGGTTGATTGTCCGCCTCGATGCGACCGCCGTGATCTTCGACGATCTTCTTGACGATCGCGAGCCCGAGGCCGGTGCCACGCGGCTTGCTGGTCACGTACGGGTCGAAAATCCGCGCGAGCAGGTCGCGCTGGAAGCCCGGACCATTGTCGAGCACCGTCATCCAGACCGCAGGCAGCGGCTCGTTCGCCGCAAGTTCGGTGCGCAATTCGATGCGTGCACCCTGAACTTGCTCGAGCGCTTCGAAAGCGTTGGTGAGCAGATTGTTCAGCACCTGGCGGATGCGGCCGCGATCGGCTTCGATGCTGGTGACACCCGCGTCGAGCACCGTGTCGATCGTCACCAGCGTGCCCTGCGAGCGGTACAGATCGGCCACCTCGGTCGCCAACTGGTTCAGATCGAAGTTGGCCACGTGCATCGACGGCGCGCGCGCATACTCGCTGAAATCATTGACCATCTGCTTCATCGACTCGACCTGCTGCACGATGGTGTGCGTCGAACGCTCGACCATCTCGGCGTCCGCGACGTTGAGGCCGGGCAGCAACTTGCGCCGCATGCGTTCGGCGGACAACTGGATCGGCGTGAGCGGATTTTTGATTTCGTGCGCGAGCCGACGCGCCACCTCGCCCCAGGCCGCATCGCGCTGCGCCTGCAAAAGATTGGTGACGTCGTCGAACACGATCACGTAGCTGCGTGGCGTCGCATCCTCCGCCGGCAAAGGCACGCAGGCACACACCAGCACGGTCGCCGTGCTGCGACCCGCCTCACCGCCGATTTCGATCTGCTCGCGCCACTCGTCCTGTCCGGCGGTGAACCGCGCCCGCAGCTCGTCGACGAATTGGCGCAAGCGATCGCTCGACACGCCGATCTCGGCGAGCGACCGACCAACCTCGCGCACGAGATCGACGCCGAGGATCGCACCCGCCGACGCGTTCGCGAGTCGCAGCACGAGATCGCGATCGACCGTCAGCACGCCCGTCGACAAACGCGCCATGATGATCGCCAGACGTTCGCGTTCACGCTCGACGGCGAGCCGACTGCGCTCGGTCTCCTCGCGCGCACGCCGCAGCCGTTTGGTCATGTCGTTGAATGACTGCACCAGAAACCCCATCTCGTCGCGCGAGGTGAGCGGCACGCGCGTGGCGAAGTCGCCCTTGGCGACCGCACGCGTGCCGGCCATCAAATCCTGCACGGGCTTGAACAGCACCTCGGCCGAATAGATCGCGCCGTAGATCGCCGTCAGCAAAGTCACCAGCAGCACCAGCGTCAACGTCAACCTGAAACTGTATTTGAGCGGTTCGCGCAGCGCCGCCAGATCGCCGTACTGCGAATATGATCTTTGGACGGCATCGGTGAGTTCGGCGAATTGGCGCGGCAATTCGTACACCACGAGCACGAACCGCGCATCGGGCAAACCACGTGCCGTGAGCGGCGCGGCGGTACGAATCACGTACTGCGATTCGCCGACCGGATCGAGACTCACGTACACGCGGCCGTTGCTCACCTGACGCCGCAGATCTTCCGGCGGACTCGACGGCAACACGTCCGAAACCGAACGGCTGGTGGCCGCGAGGATGCGCGCGTAGGGGCCATAGAGCACGATCTCGCTCGCGCCGGAGGCGCGCAGTTCGTTCTCGAGTTCGAACGCGACCGACGCGGGCGGATTGTCGCCGAGCCGGCGCGCGAACGCCTCGGTGCGCGACGAAAACTCGCGCATCCGCAAATCGAGCGCCGAGCGCGACAGCACCACCGCATCGTTCAAGCCCTGCTTGATCTCGACGCGGAACCAGCTGTCGATGCCGCGATTCAAAAATTCGAGCGAGAAGAGATAGACGGTGAGCAGCGGCAACGCGACCAGCGTGCCGAACACCGTCACGGTGCGCACCGTGAGTCGCGAGCCGGCGACGTTCGCGCGGTAGGCGGCAATCAGCTGCAACACCTTGCGGGCCAGCAAAATCGACAGCACGACGACGCCGATCGCGCTCGCGAGCAGGATCCACGGCTGCAAACGACTGAACTGTTCCGAGTTTTGAGCCGACAGCGACAAGGCGAACAAAGCGGCGAGCACCGCCACCACCGCCACGGCGACGGTCCAGGCAAAGCGATAACGTTTCAGCGCGGCAACGACCATGAATACCATTCGCTGGTGCGCTGCCAATCGTCCGACCAGAACATCAGCGTACGCAACGCATCGGTGAGTTTGCCGCGATGGATGCTGGCGCGGACGCCGACTTTGTAATTCGCCGAGCCGGGCACTTGGGCGGCGACCAGGATGGGCCAGTTTTCGACGTTGCCCATGTAATCGAGCGCCTCCACGAGCGTGGCGAAAGTGCGTTGTTCGGGCGCGAGCGGATCGCGCACCACGTAACGTTCGCTCACCGAGTGGTAAGCGAGTTCGCGCCGCAACGACAGCGCGACGATCATCGCGTTCGTCCAATAGCGACGCTCGCGCGTCACTTCAAGATCGAGGTCGTAGAACAGCGTCACCCCGTCGCGCAGGGCGGCAGCGGTTTCGTCGTTGTTCGGATAGCGGATGTGCGCGTTGAGCTGATAGACCCCTGCGGTCGTACTCACGAACGCGGACTGGACTTCGAGCGCGCCATCGAGCGCATCGGCTTCGGCCAACGGCACGAGCCCGAGCCAGGCGAGCCACACCCATCGCATGCACGCCGCCATCGCATCACGCCCCATCATGCCCCGTCACCTTTGGTGAGGAGACAATAATAGAAGCCGTCGGTATCGCCCGCGGCATTCGGCAGCAACTGCACGCCGGCCTGCAGACGCAGCGCACCCGGCGGCAAGTCGACCTCGGCCGGCCAGGGCAGGATCCGTGCGGCGGGCGTACGCGCGACGAAGGCCTGCACGGCCGACTCGTTCTCGGCCGGCAGCACCGAACAGGTGACGTACACGAGACGCCCCCCGGGTGCGAGCCGCGCGAAGCACAGCTCGAGCAGACGTTGCTGGATGCGCGCCAGCGCCGCGATGTCTTCGGCGCGGCGCAAAAGTTTGATGTCGGGATGACGACGGATCACGCCGGTCGCCGAACACGGCGCATCGAGCAGGATCCGATCGAAAGCATCTTCGTCGGCCAAGGTCTCGGCGACCGTCAGATCCGCCGCGCGCAAATTCACGCGCCGGCACGCCTCGGCCATGGTCGCATTCGACTCCGCGAGGCGCTCCAGAGTGCCGCGCACCAAAGAAAGCCGGGATTCGTCGCTGTCGATCGCGAGCAGCGACCCCACGCCGGGCTCGCACTCGAGGATATGCCCGGTCTTGCCGCCCGGTGCGGCACAGGCATCGAGCACGCGATCACCGGGCAGCGGCGCAAGCAGTCGCGCCGCCAGTTGCGCACCGGCGTCCTGCACCGAAACGCGTCCGTCGCGAAATCCCGGCAACGCCGACACCGGCGCCGAATGTTCGAGTCGCACCGCGCCGGCACACCAGCCGAGCGCCACCGCCGCGCGCCCTTCGGCGGCGAGTTCCTGCAGATAGTTTTGCGTGGTGATCGCGAGCGACTCGTCGCCACGGCGCGCGACGCGCAACACCATCGGCGGATGACCGTCGTTCGCCTCGAGCAAAGAAATCGCCTGCTCCGGCCAGGCCTCGGTCACTGCGGCGGCGAACCATGCCGGATGTGCAGTGCGCACGGCCGGATCCGCATCGACCGACGCGAAGGCCGCGTCGCGTTCGCGCACGAAGCGACGCAGCACGGCGTTGACGAAACCGGTGGCGCGCTCGAGACCGAGCCCGCGCGCCGCTTCGACGGCCAGGTGCACGCTCACCTCGGGCGCGCCGCGCGAATACTCCACTTGATGCGCGGCAGTGACGAGCAAGGCGCGCAGCAGCGGCGCAGTACTCTCGACGTCGCGCTCGACGAGCGTGCGCAGCACCGGCACGAGACGGAAATACCAGCGCAGCGTCCCGAGCGTGATCGCGCGGACGGCCGCGCGGTCCGCGCGCGCTTCGGCGAACGCGAGTGCGTCGTCGGCCGAGCGACCCTCCTGCACCACCGCAAGCACTGCGCTGACGGCGGCGACCAGCGTATCCGCACCGGGTGCGAGTTTGTTCGGCTTGGCGTGCGTCGCCACGCGCCCTGATTTCACGCGCGCGTTCATGCGAGCACCTCGGCTGACAAATCGATTCCGTTGCAAAATTCACGCGCGGCGAGCGTGCGTCGGCCGGCGCGTTGCAACTCGGCGATGCCGAGACAACCGCTGCCGCAGGCGACGACCAAAAATTCGTCGCGCAAACCGAGCACCGTGCCGGGCGCGAGCTGCGCGCTGCGGCCGACGGCGAGATCATCGAGCGCGATGGCGCGATGGATGCGCAAGGCTTCGCCGCGATACGTGGTTTCGGCGATCGGCCAGGGCACGAAGGCGCGTACGCGCCGTTCGATCGCTTCGGCCGATTCGCGCCAATCGATGCGCGCTTCGCTCTTGTCGATCTTCGCGGCATAGGTCACGCCGAGCTGCGGCTGCGCAACGGCCGGCAAACGGCCTGTCTCGAGACCATCGAGCGCTTCGATCAGCGCCTCTGCGCCGAGCGTTGCGAGTGCGGCGTGCAGACTGCCGGAGGTGTCCGCCGCGCCGATCGGCCACGCACGCGTGAGCAAGGTGGGCCCGGTGTCGAGACCGGCATCCATCTTCATGATCGTGACGCCGGTGTCGCGATCGCCGGCGAGCAAAGCGCGCTGGATCGGCGCGGCGCCGCGCCAGCGCGGCAACAGCGAGCCGTGAATGTTGAGACAACCGAGCCGTGGAATCGCCAGCGCCTCGGGCGGCAGGATGAGCCCGTAGGCGACCACCACCAGCAGATCCGGCTGCCAAGCCGCGAGTGCCGCGCGTCCCTCGGGCGTGCGCAAAGTGCGCGGTTGTTCGATCGGGAGACCGTGCCGCACGGCGAATTCTTTGACGGCACCGACGGCGAGCTTGCGGCCGCGACCGGCCGGCCGGTCCGGTTGCGTGAGCACGCCGACCAGTTCGTGCCGCGACGCGAGCAGCGCCGCGAGCGGCGGCACGGCGAACTCCGGAGTACCGGCGTAGACGATGCGCACGACGATGCCCGCGACGACGTCAGACGCGCGCCGCGCCGACCGGAACTTTGGCGTCGTGACGCTCGGTGCGCGCACGACGGTCTTTTTCCAGTTTGCGACGGATGCGATCGCGCTTGAGCGAGGAGAGATAGTCGACGAACAATTTGCCGTCGAGATGATCCATCTCGTGCTGCAGACACACGGCGGCGAGCTCGGTGAGTTCGCGCTCGAAGGTGATGCCGTGACGGTCCTGGGCGCGCACGGTCACGCGCTGTGCGCGCTCGACCTCGTCGAAAATGCCGGGCACCGACAGACAGCCTTCTTCCATCAAGCCGATGCCGTCGCGCGCGATGATCTCGGGGTTCGCGAACACCATCGGATCACTGCGATCGCCCGACACGTCCATCACGAGCAGACGTTGATGCACGTTGACCTGCGAAGCGGCGAGCCCGATGCCGGGTGCGGCGTACATGGTCTCGAACATGTCGTCGACCAGACGCACGAGCTCGGCATCGAATCGGGTGACGGGTTCGGCGCGGGTGCGCAAACGCGGATCGGGGAATTCGAGAATTTCGAGCAGCGCCATGGGGGCCTCTTCTGCCAAGGTAATTCGTGGCGTTCGATTATATCAGTGCGAACGCGCGGGTTTTGGGCCACGAAGCCTGCCGCTCCGCTGCCTATGCTCGCCGCATGCCGCAGCCGACCACGCACTCCGTCCGCCCCGCTCGTCCCGAGCACGAAACCCTCGCGCTGTGCGCACTCGCACGCTGCAACGGGCTCGATGCCGACACCTTCGAGACCGCGCTCGCGCAAACAGGTTCCCTGCAGGCGCTCCTCGACGCCGACGCGGGGGCGCTGCGCAAGCTCGGCCTGCGTCCGGCCGCGGCGCGTGATCTCGCCGCTCGCGATCACGCCGCGCTCGAGTCCGACCTGTGCGCGCTCGAACGCCACTCGCTGCAACTGCTCGCGGCGCACGAACCGGGCTATCCGCCGCAGTTGCGCCAGATCCGCGACGCGCCCGCGGTGCTGTTCGTGCGCGGCGCCACGGCGGTGCTCGGTCGCGCGCAGCTCGCCGTCGTCGGCAGCCGCAACCCCACCGCCACCGGCGAGCGCAGCGCACGCGAATTCGCCTATGAATTGGCCGCTTGCGGCCTCGTGATCACCAGCGGTCTCGCGCTCGGCATCGACGCGGCGAGCCACGAAGGCGCGTTGCTCGGCGGCGGTACGACCGTCGCCGTCTGCGCCACCGGGCTCGACCGCACCTATCCCGAAAGTCACCTCGAGCTTGCCGAACGCATCGCCGCCGCAGGCGCACTCGTGTCGGAATTTCCACCCGGCACCCCGCCCTTGCCGGCGCACTTTCCGCAACGCAATCGGCTCATCAGCGGTCTCGCGCTCGGGGTGCTGGTCGTCGAAGCCGCCCGTCGCAGCGGTTCGCTCGCCACCGCTCGCTGCGCCGGCGAGCAGGGCCGGGAGATCTTCGCCATCCCCGGCTCGATCCACAGCCCGCTGTCGCAGGGCTGCCACGCTTTGATCCGCCAAGGGGCCAAACTCGTCGAAAACCTCGACGACATCCTCTCCGAAATCCAATTTACCTATAAAAATCAATCGGTTGACGGCGTCCGAAATCCTGCCGAAGCGCCGCGAAACCCCTCCCCCCGGTTGGACAACCCTGCCGAAATCCTGTTAGATGCCCTCGGCTTCGAGCCGACGAGCGTCGACGCGCTCATCGCGAGCACCGGCCTCTCCAGCACTTCTGTAGCGTCCCTGCTCCTGCACCTCGAATTCGAGGGACGCGTCGATTCGGACGGTTTCGGACGGTATTTCCGGGTGCTCGCCCCGCGGGGCGGCCCGACAGCTTGAACTGACTACGCCTTATGACAGAACTCGACGGCAGCGTGCTCGACATCCTCATATATGTATTCGACCGGTACATGCTGGCCGACATAGAAGTGGTGCCCGAGCGCGACGAACTCGCCCAGGACCTCGAAGACGCCGGCTTCGAAGGCGACAAGGTCGAGCGCGCGCTCGACTGGCTCGCCGATCTGGCCGGTGAACGCGACCGCCCCTTGCTGGCCGATGCCGGCTCGCGCGCGATGCGCGTGTTCACCGACGCCGAACGGCACCATCTGCCCTCGGACTGCCGCGGCTACCTGCTCACGCTCGAACGCACCGGCATCCTCTCGCCGCAGCAGCGCGAGATCGTCATCGAGCGTCTGCTCGCGCTCGACGCGAACGAACTCGACGTCAATCAATTGAAGTGGGTCGTGCTGATGGTGTTGTCGAGCCAGCCCGGCGAAGAACTCGCCTGCTCGCGCATGGAAGATCTGGTATTCGACCTGCCGGAGCAACCGCACTGACCCTCATGCCGCGGCGCGGTACGGACCGCGCGACGCCACCAACCGCGGCTCGTCCGCGGTTTCGTCTATCTGGCCCACAGCGAATTTTGCATAGCGAAACCCAATGCCCGACAACCTAGTCATCGTCGAATCGCCCGCCAAAGCGAAGACCATCAAAAAATATCTCGGCAAGGATTTCGAAGTCCTCGCCTCGTACGGCCACGTGCGCGACCTGGTGCCCAAAGAAGGTGCCGTCGATCCGTCACACCACTTCGCCATGAAGTACGACATCCTCGAGAAGAACGAAAAGCACGTCGACGCCATTTCGCGCGCCTTGCGCAAAGCCAAATCCTTGTATCTGGCGACCGACCCGGATCGCGAAGGCGAAGCGATCTCCTGGCACTTGCGCGAACTTCTGCAGGGTCGCGGGGATCTCGAAGGCAAGCAGGTGCATCGCGTCGCGTTCTACGAAATCACCAAGAACGCCGTCCGCCAAGCCATCGAAGAACCGCGCGATCTGTCGCTCGATCTCGTGAACGCGCAACAGGCGCGACGCGCGCTCGATTACCTCGTCGGTTTCAATCTGTCGCCGCTGCTCTGGAAGAAAGTGCGGCGCGGACTCTCCGCCGGCCGCGTACAAAGCCCGGCGCTGCGCATGATCTGCGAGCGCGAAGCCGAAATTCAGGCCTTCGTGCCGCGCGAATACTGGACGCTGGATGCCGAAGGCGCACGCGACGGTCAAAAGTTTCCCTTGCGCCTGGTCGAGTATTCGGGTCGCAAGGTCGAGCAGTTCAGTTTCACCGACGAAGCGTCGGCGCGTGACGTCGAACGCACGCTCTGCAAAGCGAGCGGTGCCGGCATGCCGGCCGAGTCCGAACGCGCGCTCGCGCCGCCGGGGCAGCTGCGCGTGCTCTCGATCGATCGCAAACAGCGCAATCGCAATCCGGCGCCGCCGTTCACGACCTCGACGCTGCAGCAGGAAGCTGCGCGCAAATTGGGTCTGTCGGCGCAACGCACCATGCGACTCGCGCAACAACTCTACGAAGGCGTGGACTACGGCGAAGGCGCGGTCGGTCTCATCACCTACATGCGTACCGACGCGGTGAACCTCGCCAACGAGGCGATCGGCGAAATCCGGCAGGTGATCGGCAAGCTCTACGGCACCGACTCCGTGCCCGAAGCACCGCGCTACTTCAAAAACAAATCGCGCAACGCCCAGGAAGCGCACGAAGCGATACGCCCGACATCGGCGGCCGTCACGCCGCAGCTGCTCGAAGGCCGCATCGACGCCGACCTGCACAAACTGTATTCGCTCATCTGGAAGCGCGCGGTCGCCTGCCAGATGACGCACGCCGTGTTCGACACCATCGCCGTCGATTTGCTCGCCGGGCCCGACGGCGACGCACGCCACCTGCTGCGCGCCAACGGTTCGACCCTGGTCAAACCAGGCTTCATCGCCGTCTACCTCGAAGGCCAGGACGATTCGGCCGACGACGAAGACGATCGCATCCTGCCCGACTTCGCCGAAGGCGACGTCGTGCAACTGTCGCAGTTGCGCGGCGCGCAGCACTTCACCGAGCCGCCGCCGCGTTATTCCGAAGCCTCGCTCGTGAAGGCGCTCGAAGAACACGGCATCGGTCGTCCCTCGACCTATGCCTCGATCATTTCGACGCTGCGGGATCGCGAATACGTCGACATGGATAGCCGACGCTTCATCCCGACCGACATCGGCAAGATCGTCAACAATTTCCTGAGCACGCACTTCGGCAAGTACGTCGAATACGGCTTCACCGCCTCGATGGAAGACGAGCTCGACGCCGTATCGCGCGGCGAAGAAGAATGGACGGAGCCGCTGCAGAAATTCTGGCAACCGTTCATCGATCTCGTCGAGCACACCGAAAAGAACGTCTCGCGCGACGAAGCGGCCCAGGCACGCGAACTCGGCGTCGACCCGGCGAGCGGCAAACCCGTCTCGGTGCGCATGGGTCGTTTCGGACCGTTCGTGCAGATCGGCACGCGCGACGACGAAGAAAAGCCGCGCTTCGCCGGACTCCGTCCGGGCCAGAAGATGGACACGATCAAACTGGATGCGGCGCTGCAGCTGTTCCAGTTGCCGCGCAAACTCGGCGAGACGCCCGAAGGCGAACCGCTCGAAGCGAACATCGGTCGCTTCGGGCCCTACATCAAATACGGCGCCAAGTACGCCTCGCTCAAGGTCGAAGACGATCCGTACACCATCACGCTCGAACGCGCCTGCGAAGTCGTGGCCGCCAAGAAATTGGCCGATGCGAATCGCATCATCCAGGACTTCGGCATCGACAACATCCAGGTGTTGAACGGCCGCTATGGCCCGTACATCACCGACAAGGCACGCAACGCGCGCATCCCGAAAGAGCGCGACCCGAAGACGCTGACGCTCGACGAATGTCGCACGCTGCTCGCCGCCGCGCCGCAACGCCCCGGTCGCGGCCGCTTCGCCAAGAAGACGCCGGCCAAAAAAGCGGACGTCGCACCCGAGGCGAAGGCCGAACCCAAGGTCAAGAAAAAAGCCAAAGCCAAGGCAAAGACGAAGGCGAAGTCGAAGGCCAAAGCGAAGTCCAAGACCAAAACCGCGGCTGACTGAGCGCGCATGCGGGCATGAAGTACCGCCACGCGTTTCATGCCGGCAACTTCGCCGACGTGCACAAGCACGTCACCTTGCTCGCCTTGTTGGGCGCACTCGCGCGCAAGGACAAGGGGTTTTTGTTCGTCGACACGCATGCCGGTCGCGGTTGCTACGATCTCGCCTCGGCTGATGCGCGCAAGGGCGAAGAATTCCGTGGCGGCGTCGAACGGTTGCTCGGCGTCGGCGGCAGCGATGCACGCGCCTTGCCGGAAGAATTGCAGGACTACGCCCACTTGGTGCGCGCGCTGCGCAACCAGCCCCATGCGCGACACGCTTGTCCGGGCTCGCCCTGGCTCGCGCTGCAACGCCTGCGCGCGCAGGATCGCGCAGTCCTGATCGAGACGCAGCAGAGCGAACACGTCGCGTTGCGCGAGGCGATGCGCGATGCGGTGCGCAACTCGGCCGTCACCGCCAATCATCTGGTGCTCGAGTGCGCCGACGGTTACGCACGCTTGAAACACTGGTTGCCGAACGTCGAGCGGCGCGCACTGGTGCTGATCGATCCGCCCTATGAAGACACCCGCGGCGATTTTTCCGCGGCGGCGAATGCAACCGCCGAAATCCTCAAGCGTCTGCCGACGGCGGTGATCGCCATCTGGTATCCGATCAAGGACGGACGCGACACCGATCAATGGCTCGCCTCGCTCCCGAGCCGACTGCCCCAGGACGCGGCGCATCCACCACAATTTTTGCAGAGCGAAGTGTGGATCCATCCGCGCGATACGCGCGTCGGACTCAACGGTTCGGGGATCGTCATCGTCAATCCGCCGTGGCAGATCGCCGAGCGCATGCAACATTGGCTGCCGGCCTTGCACGCCTTGCTCGACCCGGCCCCCGCCCGCGGCGGTTGGCGGGTGCGTTAGACTGCGACCGATGAGCGAGACGACGCGACCCGCTGCCGTGCACGCACCCGAAGGTGTCGCGCCCGATCGCTACGGCGTCGTCGGTCACCCGATCGCGCATAGCCGTTCGCCGTTCATCCACGCGCGGTTCGCCGCCGCGACGACCCAAAATCTGATCTACGATCGCTACGACATTGCGCCCGAGCGCTTCGAGGCGGACGTGCGTGCACTCTTCGCTGCGGGACTGCGCGGACTCAACGTCACCGTACCTCACAAAGAAGCGGCAGCGCGCCTCGCCGACCGACTCACCGACCGCGCGCAACGCGCCGGTGCGGTGAACACGCTCGCGCTGCAAGCCGACGGTCGCCTGCTCGGCGACAACACCGACGGCGCGGGGCTCGTCGCCGATTTCGAATTTTTGAGAGTCGCGGTATGCGACAAGCGCGTGTTGATCCTCGGTGCAGGCGGCGCGACGCGCGGCATCCTCGCGCCCTTGCTCGGCAAAAACCCCGCGGCGCTCGCGATCGCCAACCGTCGCCTGCCGCGCGCGACCGAGCTGCAGCAGGCCTTCGCGGATCTCGCACCGATCGTCGCTTGCACCTACGAAGATTTGCCGCGCGAAATCGCGGCGCACGGCGCGTTCGATCTCGTCATCCACGCAACCTCGGCCGGCATCGAAGGCAAACTGCCCGCCGTCGACGCGAGCATCTTCGCGCGAGGCGCCTACGCCTATGATCTCGGTTACGCGGCCACCGACACGCCCTTCGTGCGCTGGGCGCGCAGCGTCGGCATCGAGCACGCCGCGCAGGGACTCGGGATGCTGGTCGAACAGGCCGCGGAATCGTTTTTTCTTTGGCGCGGCGTTCGACCGGACACCACCGCCGTGCGCGCGGCGTTGCGCGAAGCAGGCTGATCGCGCGGCCATCGGCCCGCGACGACGCAAGCCTTATTCGCGCGCCGCACCACCGCCGATCGCGGCGCCGGCTGCGCCCTCGACGGGCGCCGCTGTCGCGCAACCGGCGCCGAGTCCCATCGTTTCGGCGAACTCGCAGGGATTCTTCGGTGCCGCCGGCACGAGGATGCGTCGACCTTGCACCGGAATGTTCGGCCACTCGTGCGCCGCCTTGCGATTGCGCGTATTGCCCGCGTCGTAATACGCGGCAAAGGACGTGATCGCATCTTTGTCCGGATAGAGCGCCGTGAGCGCGCCACCATAACCGCCCGACTGTCCGGCGTTGCGCGGACCGAACCACACGGCACCATCACGCGTCACGGCGATCTTCGGAATGTCGGTGCGCGTCGTGACCGGATAACGCGTGAACGCTCGAGTGCCCGGATCGAACTTCAGGATGTGGTTGTCCGTCGCCACCCAGATGTTGTCGGCGGCATCGGGCTCGACGTCATAAGGGTTGGTGTACGGGATGCCCAACTTGAATTCGTCCACCTGATTGGTGGTCTGATCGACGCGATAGAGCGCGCCGTTCTGCAACGCGAGACTGCCCCAGGTCGCCGACCACACCTGATTTTTGGAATCGACCGCGGGACGCCGGATGTTGGTCGGCGCGCCGGTGGTGAGACGGTAATGTCGGAAGCTGCCGGTTTTCGGATCGAAGCGTTCGATGCCGCTCGTGTGATATCCGGCGAACCAGACTTTGTCGTCGCGATCGAGCGCGATGCCGTAAGGGCGCGCGCGCGCGATCGGCACGTCCCACCACACGATGCTGTTGGTCTTGCGATCGAGTTTGCCGAGTCCGCCTGAAGTCAGCAGGGTCAACCAGATGTCGCCCTGCGCATCCATGATCATCGAACTGATGGGAATCGCGCGGAAACTTTGCTTCCACTCGAATTTGTATTCGTCGTGGACGTTTTGTCGCGGATCGAAATGCGACAAACCGCCGTACCAGACGCTGCCGTCGCGATCGAGCGACAAAAATTCGCCCCCGCCGTGACCTTTGTGGTCGGTGATCTTCGCCGTCACCGGGTCCACGCGCACCAGACTCTCGCCACCGCGATCCATGATCCAGACGTTGCCCTGACCGTCGAAGTCGGGCGTGTGCGTGAACCGATCGGGCTCGCCGGGCGTATTCGGAAAGCGGTATTCGACGTACTGCGCCTTCGCGAGCACGAGCGGATCGAGCGCAGGGTCGCTCTCCTGTTGCACGGCGCGCGGCGTCGAGTCGGGACCGAAATGGGTGCCGAGATAATCGGCGAGCAAGTCGCGCTCGCGCGGCGAGATCAACAGCGGATCGAAATACGACGGTTTGCCTTTCGCGCCGAACGCCACGCCGTTGGCCATGCGCTCGATGGTGATGCGCCAGCCTTCGCGATCGAACTGGTTGCGCCCGGTCGGATAGGTGCGCACCGCGTTGTAGGGATAGAAGCTCGAGGTGTGACAACCGAAGCACACGCGCTCGAGCACTTGCCGCGCTTCGCCGGGCGGATAGATCTCGTCGTACTTGGCGATCTTCGCGTCGGGATAGGTCATGCCGCCGACGTAGGTCGCCGGCAAGCTGCGCTCGGCGACGACGAAATCCGCGCGCGCGGTTTTGCCCGCTGCCACATTGGTCGGCACGGAACGCGGCGGCAACCCCCAGCTGCGCTGCCCCGGCGTACCGCGCAAGGTCACTTCGTATCGACCGGGGAACAGATTGGTCGCGCGGTAGCGGCCGTCGACGACGAACACCATGTAGCCGACTCGCTTCTGCGCGTTGTAGGCATAGACCGACAACTGACCGAGCGCCGCGTCGGCTTGTACCGCGCCCTCGAGCGTACCGGTACCGGCGATCGAGGCCTGCGCAGTTGGCCATAGCGAGAGCAGAGCGAGCAGAAGGATGCGATGCATGCAGGAGTTCCGTAGCCTCGGGATTCGTGAAATCATCGGCTCCGCCGCCGCGAGATGCAACCAGGTACACCATGTCCGCACGCCGTACGCCGTACGCATGATCACGACGCTACTCATTCTGCACGGGCTGATCGCCGTGGCATTGCTCGGCGCGCTCAGCCACCAGTGCGCGTCGCTGTGGTTCGCAGGTCGTGGCGGCAGCTCGTTCGCGGCGCGCTACGCCGCCGTGAATCCGCAGCGCTTCGTCCGCGCCGTCGTGGTCTGCTTCGCGGCCGATCTGATTCTGGCCGCACTCATCTATCCGTCATATCGCATCGACGTACGCATCCCGTTCGAAGAGATGTCGCTCGGTTGGGCCGTCGGACTGTTCGAATTGAAGGAACACGCCGGCGGCATCGGGCTCGGCTTGCTGCCGGCGTACGCATTTCTTTGGCGCAGCGACGCGACGCCGGCGCAACGCGGGGCGCGCATCGGCATCACCGTGCTGCTCGCGGCCATCGTCTGGTGGGATTTTCTGGTAGGCCACGTGCTCAACAACATCCGGGGGCTCGCATGAAAGCCTTCGCGCCCGCGTACAGTCTCGCGTATTGCATCGCTTATGCCGTCGTATTCGTGCTCGATGCGCCGCTGTTTCTCTATTACCCCATGGAAGGCCGATTCGCGTGGAGCTGGGCACCTTATGCATCCATCGGTCCGGCGATGGCCTGGTACGGTCTCGTCGCCGCTGCCGCGCTCGTCGCCGCGCCCGTCGCACTGCTCGTGCCGCCCCGGATGTTCGCGGGACGCGGCGCAGCATTTCTTTGGTTGCTGCCGGTATCGGTACTCGGTGTCTGCGCATGGCGTCTGAAGTTCTTTTTCGCATGACGAAGCACGCGGCACGCAGCGTCGCCATCCTGCTCGGCTGCGCGAGCGGCCTCGCCTTGGCGCAATACACCTACGACCCTTCGGCAGCCGATGAGCTCGACAAGCCGGGCATCCTCTATTTCGGTTCCGCACGCGACGAGCGCGGCGCCTACGTCGCCGACGTGCTGGTCGTGCTCGAGAACATCCAGACGAACTACACGCTGGTCACCGACGTGCGCGGCCGGTTTCGCGCCAAACTGCCGCCCGGCAGCACGCTCGCGAGCGTACGCGCGAGTTGCTCGAAGCCCGGCTACCGGCTGCTGCGCATCAACAAGCGCGCAAGCCCCGCAGGCCCCGATGCGACGGTGCAAATCGATTGTCTGCTGCAACGTCAGAGCGGACGCTGAAACGCCGCATCGCCGCGCTGCTGTGTGCGGCAGCGGCGTGTGTCGCGGCCTTCGCTGCACCCTCCGACTCCGATCTTGATGCGCTACGCAAGACAGCGAATCTCGCCGGCCAACGCGCGCATGCGCGTGCCGTCGTCGCGCAGCTCGGTGATTTCACCGCGTGGGAAGACGATGACGCGCTGTTCGGCGCGACCACGCCCGAAACGCCGAGCGCGCATCAACGCGCCGATGCGCCGCTCATCACGCTCACCTATTTCAACGCGCCGGCCGCGGCGCATCTGCGCGACGCAAAACTCGCCTCTCGCGCA
>Ga0214921_10004522_pt1 | contig 20392 bp, 15 predicted proteins | sample LL1505_MetaG_FD_177992 | JGI IMG/M metagenome (GOLD analysis project Ga0214921, IMG submission 177992) | Freshwater microbial communities from Lake Lanier, Atlanta, Georgia, United States - LL-1505 | ecosystem: Environmental > Aquatic > Freshwater > Lake | place: USA: Georgia | collected...
AACGCCCAGGTCGAGTAACCGAGGAGAAACCGATGCATCGCAACATCCCTCATGCAGTGTGCCGGGTAGCCGGTCGAGCGGCGCCGCATCACCAGCCGTGCCATGGGCTTGTCCTTGCGATCGTTGCCGGACTCAGCCTGGTCATCGGCTGCGGACGGAATGCCGGACCGGTGGTGCAGTTTGTTGAGGGAAAGATGATTCTCGATGGTGAGCCGCTGGTGGGGGCCACCGTGGGGCTTTCTCCCGTCAAAGGCTCGACGGGCCTGCCTGCCTACGCCCGAACCGACGGCCAGGGCGTCTTTCGGGTAACGAGCACGCGAGGAGGTCGGCGAGACGCCGGGGCCGCCGTGGGCGACTACGTGATCACCGTTTCGAAGGTTGTCGCTGACGAAGGGGATGTACCGGTCGAGGAGGAAGGTGCGGCGAAGAAGCCCGCCCGCCGGTCCTCGTCGAAACCACCCCGCAACGTGGTGCCGGAAGTGTATGCCGAGGTGGATACTTCCCCGCTCCGTGCGACCATCAAGTCGGGCGCGAACACCGGCCCCGCGTTTGTCTACGATCTGAAGTCGCCAGCACCGAAAGCAACTCCCGGGAAGCCTTGACAGCCAGAGCCTTCGGGGCATTTGACCGGCGGTGCTCTGCGGCCCATAGTGACGGCTGCCTGGCTGTTTCGCGGGGAGTCACCATGAAGCGACGCGGAGTTGTCGGTGCCTGCCTGCCCGCTCTGATTTGGCTCATGGCTGGGTCGGTCGTCTTCGGCGAGGAGGAGACCTCGACCGCCCTGCCATCGTCTTCCATCGCAACGCTTCTCGCGCAGGATCCTGCGGAGCATGATCCCGCGACCATCGTGAGGACTCGGGGGGTCGTGACGTTGGCCGTACCCGACCGCTTCGATTTCGCCGTGGAAGATGACTCGGCGGGGATCTGGGTCACGGCCCTGCAGGTCTCAGATGTCGAACCCTGGCGGAGCCTGCGGCAGTCGCTGCGTCCGGGCGATGAGGTGGAGGTGACCGGCGGTCTCGATCGCGGAGGGTATGCGCCGCGGATCGTCATGCGGGCCATGCGGCTCATCGGCAACCGCCCGCTCCCTGCGCCACAGCCAGCAGACCTGGCCCGCTTGTTCAGCGGGTTCGACAACTGTCGGCGGGTCGAACTCACGGGCGTCGTGCAGGGCGTCCGCGATCGGGGCCGGGAATGGGGGCTCGTGGTCTCGTCGGCAGCCCGGCGGATGCTGGTGCGAATTTCGAAGGGCACGCTCTCGACGCCGCCTGAGCAGTGTGTCGATGCGACCGTCCGCTTTACCGGCGTGGTGGGAGCGGTCCGCAACAGCCGCGGAGAGTTTCTCGCGCCGATGCTCTGGATCGGTCTCGCCGAAGATATGGTGATCGTCAACGAGCCCCCGTCCGCGGCCTTCGCGGCACCGCTGGTACCGCTCGATCGCATCGCCCGCTATCGGTTCGATCCCAACTCGGGGCATCGTCTGCAGACCGAGGGCACCGTCACCAGCGTGATGGAGGGCAGATCATTCTCGATCCAGCAGGGGCTCTGCGGTGTTCGTGTGCAGACGGTGTCGAGTCCGCCGCTCGAACCCGGTGACCGCGTTCAGGTGGCGGGCTTTCTCGACATGAGCCGACAGGTCGCTGGCATCAGCGACGCGATCGTTCAGGTCGTCGGGCACGGCGCTGTGCTGGTCGCCGAGCGGATCAGCCCACAGGAGATCAGCCACATCAACACGGAGGCCCGCCGCCTCGGGGTGATCGCCCAGCCCAGCACCTACGATGGCTGCCTCGTGACGTTTCCCGCCCGGCTCGTGGAGAAAAAAACGGCGGTGCCGGGCGTGGGTCAGCTCGTCTTGTCGAGCGGCGAGGCGACGCTCTCCGCTGTCTATGAAGGCGACGGGTTTGAGCCGCTCCGGGACCTCGAGTCTGGCAGCGACCTCATGGTGACTGGCGTGATGCAGGTCGAGATGGTGGGAGACGAGGGGCTCAGTTCCGTGGCCGCCGATCCGATTGTCAAGCAACTCAGCCTCTTGCTGCGGTCGCCTGCGGATGTGCAGGTGCTGCGGACGCCATCGTGGTGGACCGCCGGCCGACTGGCGGCGGCTCTGTCGGGGCTGGCCGCGGTGCTCGCCGGGTCGCTGCTCTGGGTCGGTCTGCTCCGCCGGCAGGTCGCTGCGACGACCGAGCGGCTCGCCTCCGAGATGCGGTGCCGCCGCGACGCGGCCCTCGAGTTCGACGCGACGCTCAGGGAGCGCAACCGGCTGGCCGCCAACCTCCACGACACGCTCCTGCAGACGCTCACCGGCATCGATTTCCAACTGGGGGCCTGTCGGGCGGAGGGAACGCAGGAACCGGAGAAACCTTCGACCCATCTGGACGTCGCCCAGAAGATGGTGGCCCACGCGGCCGAGGAACTCCGCGGCTCGGTCTGGGCTCTTCGCACGATGCCGGTGGCGGGGCGATCGTTCCGTGAGTCGCTCGAGACGATCGCCACACAGACCTGCCACGGCCATCCCGAGCAGATCGCGGTGCGGGTCGCGGGCATGCCCGACGACGTACCGCAGTTCGTGGCCGGCAACCTGCTGCTTGTCGCGCAGGAGGCACTCCACAACGCCGTGCACCACGCCGGTGCCCGGCAGATCGAGGTCGTGGCCACGGGTGACGCAGCCGCAGGCTCGATCGACCTGACCGTCCGCGACGACGGCCGGGGCTTCACGCCGGGCAGCCAGTTGGGGCCTGACCAGGGGCATTTCGGACTGTCCGGCATGCGGGAACGCATCGAACGGCTGGGGGGCACCTTGGCGATCGACAGCCAGCCGGGAAGCGGCACGACCGTGCGAGCGGTCGTGCCCACGAGGGACTACGACAGGCAGATCGATGTCGGCGACGGTCGGGCCGCGGGTGAAGAACGGGAACAGCGATGAGGAATAGCGCCATGGAGCCGACTCGTCGGGACTGCCTACGACAGACCAGCACCCTGCTGGCCGGAGGTTTTTTCTTGGGCAGCCTGTTGCCGGCCGGGGCCCGTGGCGATGAGGGCGATGCCGTGGATGTGTGTGTCTACGGTGCCACAGCCAGCGGCATCATGGCGGCGGTGGCCGCGACACGGGAGGGGGCGAGGGTCGTCGTGATCGAGCCGTCGCGATGGCTCGGCGGCATGACGGGCGGCGGCCTGAGCCATGTCGACTGGGGCCGCGGAGAGGCGGTCGGGGGCACGGCCCGCGGCATTCTGAAGCGGGGCTTCAACGACGCCCAATACCGCGATTATTTTCGCGATCTGCTCGCCGAGCACCGTATCCCGGTGGTCTTCGAGCATCGCGTGACGGCGGTGGAACGCGACGGGACCGTCATCCAGAGCATCACGCTCGATCATGCCCCGCCCGACCGGCTGGGGTGCCCGACGGCCGAGCCACGCACACCGGCGGCGCGACGGGTGGCCGCGCGGGTGTTCATCGATTGCTCGTACGAGGGCGATCTTATGGCGCGGGCCGGCGTGTCATACGTCTTCGGCCGCGAGTCACGCGGCGAGTTCGCTGAATCGCTGGCAGGCGTGCAGCCGCCGCTGGCCGTCTACGACATCGATCCCTATCTCACGCCGGGCGACCCGCAGAGCGGCCTGTTGCCACTGCTGCAGCAGATTGAGATCAAGCCGGAAGGAGAGGCCGATCAGCTCACGATGGGCTACGGCTTCCGCTGGAAGTTCAGCAAGGAGGCCGGCAGCCTGCCGCTCGATCCACCCGACGACTACGACCCGCGGACCTTCGAGCTCTATCGCCGCGGGTTCCAGCAGAACGTCGACATGTTCACCGGCCGGCGGATGCGAAAGCTGGGCGAGTTCGAGGAGGCGAAGGGGAGCGTCTTTCAGATCGGCATCGGCAACCTGTCGCGGGCCCTCTGGGTGGCCACGGTGTTTGGCAGCAACGCCGAGTATCCCGATGGCGACTATGCGACGCGGGCCCGTATCTGGAAACGCCAGCAGGATTACGTGCGGGGTCTCACGCACTTCATGCGGACCGACCCGGCCGTGACGGCCAAGTGGCGGGATCAGGCGTTATCGATCGGCCTCCAGCCCGGCATCTTTGACGACACGGCCGGTTATCCCCACCAGCTCTACGTCCGCGAGGCGCGACGGATGCGTTCTGCCTATGTGGTCACGCAGAAAGACATGGAGGGGCGTGGCGATATCGATGATGCCGTGGGGCTGGCCTCCTATGGCGTCGACGAGTGGCCGTATGCCATGGTTCCACTCGACGGCAAGATCGCCCTGATGGGCGGCTACTATTCCATGCTCTATCTGGAGGAGGCCAACCGCGGCATCTACCAGATTCCCTACCGCGCGATCGTGCCGCACAGGAAGGAATGTGAAAACCTGCTCGTGCCGGTCTGTCTGTCCGCCAGCCACATCGCCATGACGTCGATCCGCATGGAGCCGGTCTGGATGATCCTCGGAGAATCGGCCGGAGTGGCGGCGGCCATGGCTGTGCGGGAGCAGGTGACGGTGCAGAGCATCGCCTACGGACCGCTCCGGGAAAGACTCCTCCGGTTGGAGCAGCGGCTCGACATTCCCGCTCATCCATCCCCCGGATAGGGGCGCGGCCTGACCGCGGTCTTCCCGCCTGTTCCTTCCGCCTGTTCCTCGCGTTCGGCTGCTGGTATTCTGAGTAATAGATTTACGTTCTGCGCTCGCGTGGAGGAACGACCATGTCGGCTGGTATCAACCGGAATCTCCTGCGAATGGGTGGCACGTTCGCGCTCGCCATCTTGCTCTTTTGGCAGGCACCGCGGGCCAGCGCTCTGGAGGCAGCCACGGCTGGCTCCCCGCAGCAGACACAGGCCCAGTCGCTGGCCCAGCAATCCCGCTCTCAGTCGGCTGCCAAGCAGTGGGATGAGGCGATCGCGACCGCCGAGAAGGCGTTGGCGGCCGATGCCAAGTCACCCGCCGCCCTGATTGCCCGTGGCGTGGCTCGCTCCGGCAAGGGGGAGTTCGAAGCCGCGATCAAGGACTTCGACGCGGTGACCGGTCAGGCTGGCCGTGATCCTGCCCTCATCGCGCTGCGGGCCGATGCCCATGTGCAGCGATCGAAGGTGCAGTATGCCCAGGGAAAATTCCTGCCGGCCATCGACAGTTGCTACTTCGCGATCCTGGAGCAGAACAACAGCTTCGACGCCCACTTCAACCGCGGGCTGGCCTATCTCGCCAGGCACGATTACGACAAGGCGATCCGCAGCTTCGATCGTGTGATCCAGATCGATCCGAAATCGGCAGAGGCGATCAGCCATCGAGGATTTGCCCATGGTGGTCTCGGCCGCTACGACTACGTGATCTGGGACCAGAACAAGGCGATTGAACTCGATCCCAAGCTCGCCATCGCCTACGAGCGACGGGCCGCCGCCCGTATCGCCAAGGGGGGCAAGGAGGTCGCCAAGGCCGCAGCCGATGTCACGAAGGCGCTCGAACTCGATCCCAAACTCCCCGAGGCGTTGTGCGATCGGGCACTGCTGGCGGCGATCGGCGGTGACATCGATCGGGCGGTCGTGGACGTGGAGGCCGCCATTGCGGCGGCGCCGAAACTGGCCCGTGCCCGCCTGCAGCGGGGCCTCCTCTGGCTCCAGAAGAAGGATGCCGACCAAGCGATCGCCGCCTTGGACGAGGCGATCCGGCTCGATCCGAAGGTTGCCGACGCCTATGCCGCCCGCGGACAGGCCAATCTGGCGGCCAAGCACTACGAGCCGGCCGTCGCCGACTTCACGGAGGCCATCACGCTCAACGCCAAGCTCTCTGGTGCCTATGCCGGTCGGGCCCAGGCCCGCAAGAAGCTCGCGTCGGCTGACGACGAGGGACTCGCGGCAATCAAGGCTGATCTTGCCAAGGCCAAGGAACTCGACGACCTGGCCAGCGGGAAGAAGAAGCCCGACGATCTTTCCACGCATCCGCCCCGCTTTGATGTTGAGTCGGCCCCGGTCGATCCGGAGCGGCATGCGGCGGCGCTGGCATCAGCGAAGAAGATCGACGGTTTCATCGCCGCGAATTATGCCAAGCACAAGGTCACGCCGATGCCTCCGGCGGATGATGCAACATTCGTGCGACGGATTTATCTCGACATCGCCGGCCGGATTCCGACCTATCAGGAAACGACGAAGTTTCTCGCCTCGCACGAGTCAAACAAGCGCACGCAGCTGATCGACCAGTTGCTCGGCAGCGACGACTACGCCAGCCACTTCTTCAACTACTGGGCCGACGTGCTGCGATACAAGGATCGACCGAGCGGGGACGTCCGTGGCGAGCCCTACCGGCAGTGGATCAAGCAGTCGCTGGCGAAGAATACTCCGTGGGACGAGATGGTGCATGCCATGCTCGCCTCCGACGGGCTTCCCTGGGAGAGTCCCGCGACCGGCTATCTCCAGAGGGATCCGGGCATGCCGCTGGACAACGTCAACAACACGATCCGGATTTTTCTCGGCACGCGGATCGGATGTGCGCAGTGTCACAACCATCCCTTCGACAAGTGGACGCAGAAGCAGTTCTACCAGGCCGCCGCCTACGTCTACGGCACGCAGACCCAGACCACTGCCAACGACAAACGGTTCTGGTCCGACAAGCCTGGTGACCGGCTGAAGCGCGAATACCAGGCGATCGAGCAGGAAGAGGAGGATCGACGCCAGCGGTCCTACCAATTCGACGGTCAGATGCGGGCGCTCACCAAAGTCGTGTTTGACGACGTAGGCCGGAAGATCCACCTCCCGAAGGACTATGCCTACAGCGATGCCAAGCCGGGGGATGTGGTCGAGCCGAAGACGCTGTTTGGTGACGCCATCAAGCCGCAGCCCGGCGAGACGCCGCGGCAGGTCTTCGCCCGCTGGCTCACGTCGAAGGAGAACCCGCGGTTTGCGGTCACGATCGCGAATCGGCTCTGGAAGCAGGTGTTTGGGGCCGGGCAGATCGAGCCGGTCGACGACATGATGGATTCGACGGTTGCCGAGAATCCAGAGCTGATGAAGTTCCTCGAGACGGAGATGCGGCGGCTCGACTTCGACATGAAGGAATACCTCCGCATTCTCTTCAACACCGAGACCTACCAGCGTCAGGCCTGCACCGACGAGGTGCCGCTGGGCGCTCCGTATCACCTTCCTGGCCCGCTGCTGCGGCGCATGACCGCCGAGCAGGCCTGGGACTCGTTCGTGACGCTCGCGGTGGCGGCGGCCGATTACCGGGAGCCACCAGCCGAGCTTTACAAGGAGGCGGTGTCCGTCGATCTCAACAAGGCGAATGCGCCCGACATCCTGACGTCGTTGAAAAAAGTCGGAGAATTCGACCAGCTCCGGAACAAGAGCCAGGAGAAGTTCAAGTACAAGGGCAACCTCCTGGCGCGGGCCTCGGAGCTGCCCGCGCCGCTGCCACCGAACCACTTCCTGCGGACATTCGGCCAGTCGGACCGGGAGCTGATTTCAGCTTCTTCGACCATGGGATCGGTACCGCAGGTGCTCTTCATGTTCAACGGTCAAATCACGCACATGCTCCTCGAGAAGAACTCCACGATCTACAACAACATCGTGAAGAAGAAGGCGATCTCCGACGGGGTGAAGGTGGTGTTTCTCACGATCCTGAATCGGGAGCCAGATGCCGAGGAACTTGCCACGGCGACGGCCCAGGTGCGGAACGACGGACCAGCCGGCTACGGCAACGTCGTCTGGTCGCTGGTGAACACGCGGGAGTTCATGTTCGTGCAGTAGTAGTCGAGCGGTGCCCGGCCGCGTGGCGGCAGCGGGGCGATCAATCACATCAAGGCGAGGCGCGGTGAATTATGCGAGACGTTGTATCCCGGATGGACGGTTGGAGCCGGCGTCAGTTCATCGAACGTGCGGCGAGGCTGTCGCTGGGCGTCGGGCTGTATGCGGGTCTAAACGACGCCATCGCTGCCGAACCGGGCAAGGGCGACGCCAAAAATGATGCCAAGAGCGGCCGAAAGGCCAAGCGGCTGATCTATCTCTACATGGCGGGTGGCATGACCCACCTCGACACATTCGACGTGAAGCCTGGCTCCGAGAATCAGGGACAAACCGGCGCCATCAACACGAGCGTCGCGGGGGTGCAATTCAGTGAATACCTGCCCACCCTGGCATCGCAATTCAAGAACATGGCAGTCATCCGTTCGATGAACACCGAGACTGCCGATCATGAGCAGGGTGAATATCTGATGCGGACGAGCTATGAGCAGATCGCCACGGAGCGGCATCCCACGATCGGCCCGTGGATTCAGCGGCTGAAAGGAAGGCAGAACAAGAACCTGCCCGACACGGTGACGATCAGCGCGGGTGCCCGGCATCCGGGCGCCGGATTCCTGGACCCGACGTTCAGCCCGCTGCCGATCGGCGACCCCAACAAGGGCCTCGAAAACACGCAGTCTCCCGGCTACCTCACCGAGAAGTCGTTCGAGAAGCGGATCGCCCTGATCAATCAGTTCGACCGCAAGTTCCGGGAGAAGTATCCGCTCAAGACCGTGAAGAGTTACACCGACTTCTACGACGAAGCGACCAGCCTGCTGACGAGCGGCGAATTACAGGCCTTCGATCTCGGGAAGGAGAAGCCAGAGGACCGTGATCGGTATGGCCGTGATTCATTTGGCCAGGGCTGCATGCTGGCCCGCAGGTTGATCGAAAACAACGTCCGCTGCGTGGAAGTGACGCTCGGCGGCTGGGACATGCACAACACCATGTGGGACTACAACACGCTGCCGAAGCGGGCTGGCAACCTCGATCAGGCGGTGGGCGCGTTGCTTGCCGACCTGTCGGCTCGTGGGCTGCTCGACGATACGCTCGTCGTGCTCACCACCGAGTTCGGCCGATCGCCCACGATCAACTACAACGCGGGGCGTGACCATCACCCGGCGGTGTTCTCCGCGATGCTGGCGGGCGCTGGCATCAAGGGCGGTCAGGTCTACGGCGCATCCGACAAGCGTGGTCATGGGGTGGAAGCCGATGGCGTCACGCCGGCCGATCTCAACGCCACGGTCGCGGAGGCGCTGGGACTGCCGCGGGGCGAGATCGTCATGTCGCCCACGCTCCGGCCCTTCAAGGTTGCCCACGACGGCAGTCCCGTCCGGAAAATCCTGTCGTGAACCCACATCCGATTCGGCCACTCGATGCGAATGAGCGGCGGGTTCTCGGCGTGCTCATCGAAAAGGGCAAGACGACGCCCGACCAGTATCCGCTCTCGCTCAATGCGGTGGTGACCGGCTGCAATCAGAAGAGCAACCGTGATCCCCTCATGCATCTCGACGAGGAGTCGGCCAGTCGCGCCCTGACGAGCCTGCGGCACAGTGGCGCGGTGGCGGAGGTCTTTGGCAGCGGGAAAATCCCCCGGTACCGTCACCTCGCCTACGAGTGGCTCGGTGTCGGCAAGGAGGAGTTGGCGATCCTCGGTGAACTGCTGCTGCGGGGCGAGCAGAGCGAGGGGGATCTGCGTGGTCGGGCCAGCCGCATGGATCCGATTCCCGACCTGGAGGCCCTCCGCACGCACCTCGATGCGATGGCCTCGCGGAACCTGATCGTCTGGCTCTCACCTCCCGGCCGCGGCCGGCTGCTCACGCACGGCCTCCTCCCAGAGGAGAAGCTGGAGAAGGTACGGTCGCAGGTAGGGCTTTCAGCTGCAGCAGCCAGTTCGCCGCCGATCGGTGGGGATGTGGAGGCCAGCGAGCCGGAAGCGGCTGGTGACGTTCGAGCAGGCAACCACAGTCGGGAAGTCGAGGGCCCCACAGCCGAGTCGCTCGCGGATCGCGTGGACCGGCTGGAGTCGGAACTGGCTGAGGTGCGGGAACGGCTCTCGGAGTTGGAGCGATCTTTGGGCGGCGCGTGAACCGCCGCTTGTCATCCCCATTCCGACCACGAACCGGTTGTGATCACGTAGCCGCTGAGCAGGGCGTTGGTCGTCGCGTGGGCCACCACGGCATCGAAGAGGCGTCGCCGTGCATACAACGCCACGCCGAACAGCATGCCCACCACGATGCCGGCCAGCCAGGCATTGCCGTGAAGCACGCCAAACGACACGGCCGAGACGAGGAACGAGAACCACGAAAACTGCCCCAGCGGCACGCTGTCTGCGTCTTCCGAGAGGCAGCGACGGGTGACGAATCCCCGAAAGAACAGCTCTTCCGCGATCGGCACGGTGACCGTCGATCCCGCCACGCGAAACAGCAGCCAGAGCGTGGTCCACGGCTGGCCTAGCTGGCCTGGATCCAGGCGGGCTGCCACCGCGGCGGATGATGCCGTCGCCCCCGGCGCGAGGAGCATCCAGACCGCGAAGGCGACGCCCCCGATCGCGACCGGGAGCAGCGAGATCCGGCATTCCCGCCACGGCAACGCGTCGCGCAGAGACCAGAGCACCCCGGCCACGCAGAGCACACGGACCGGATAGAGGAGGTCGAACCCGCTCGTGAAGGCCCGGGTCAGCATCGTGATGGCCGTGAGCGCCAGGAATGGGATGAGACAGGCCGCGACGGTGATGGTCGCCGCGTTTGGCTCGCCAACGGCCTCCGGGATGGCCAGCGGGCGGACCGCGGTTGGCGCCGGCATGGCCGTGGCGATCTCGTCTGCCGCCGGCTCGGAACGGGTGAAGAACGGCATCCGCGCGGCCGTCCAGATGATGCCCAGTCCGACCGTGAGGAAGGCAATCCAGCCAGCGGTCGAGTGGAATCCATCCACGGCGATCGCCGGCGAGATCCAGATGCCGACGAGGATCAACGCCGTGATCCGCACGACGTTCGCCAGCCAGATGAGCGCCACGCCGATGGGCAGCAGCAACAGCGACTGCGGAAAGCGATGGAGCCGCCGGAACCACCAGAGGTAGCCTGCCAGCAGCATCGTGATCAGGCCGATGCCATGAAACCCTGAGCACGACGCCTGAATCCTGACCTGAAAGGCGTCGGTTCCGAGGACGAATGGCTCCGGTCGGATGACCGGCCCGCCGGCAAACGGCGTTAACAAGCGTGCCACCAGCCGGACGGTGGTTTCGCCGGTCTGGTTCCAGAAGCTCTGAGTGAGATCGCCCATGTTCCAGGACGTGACGGCCAGTGCGGCGCACACTCCAGCGCTGCCAAGCAGCGTTCGCGCGAGGTCGAGTGTCGGGGCGATGGAGGCCAGCGAGCACGCCAGCCACGCCAATGCTGCCACGGTAGCGGCGAGGGGCGTGCCGGTGTCGCCGAGCAGAGTCGGGGGCGCCCCCGCGGCGAGCCAGCCAACCGCAGCGAAGACACCCGCGAATGACAGCATCTGGCCCGCGATGAGCGGCCAGGAGACACGCGCCGTTCGGTAGTCTGCCTTGTGTCGCTCGATATGCGACCACAACCCGCCGAGCATGCCGACGAGCCCGATGGCCAGCAACCGTTTGCCCGGCACTGCTAGCAGCCAGCCGCCGAAGCACCAGCCGACAAGGCAGGCTTCGACGGTCAGGAGGCCGGCCAGGATCGCGAGGGCCCGCCACGCCTGCTCGCCGCCGGTCGTTGGCCGGTCGGCTCGAGGGATCACGTCGGCACCGCGCGGATTGCCAGCATTGAAGAGTACCGGAGGAGGGACTTGAACCCACACGCCCTTGCGGGCAACGGATTTTGAGTCCGTCGCGTCTGCCATTTCGCCACTCCGGCTCCTGAGGGCCGCCTGCAACGTACGAGCGTACGGCCCGCCGCGGCCGATTGCCAGAGAGGCCGATAGGGAGCCGGTTGCCGCCCTGAATTCCGCTGGCCGTCACCCGCACGATTCCCCTAGGCTACCCGAATGAAAACCATCGTTTTTGAAGACGGCGGAGTGGGCCAGCTCGGCCTGCTGACCGCCGCCCGCCCGGCCTGCGATCTCACTATCGGCGCCACCACGCTCGTCGAGGCCCTGGGCCACTTCGGCCCGGTCCGCCGCGCGGTGCGGCCCCACCTCGCCCGCTACCTCGAGGCGGTCGCCGGCAGCCGTGTGGCCGTGTGGGGCGGCTCGTCCGCGATCCCTCCGCTGAGCCCACCCGTCTCCTCGCATGGCGCGATCCTGCTCCTGGTGAACGCCCGCGTCGTGCCCAGCCGCGACACGCTCATCACGCTCCGCAGCCTCGTCGAGACTGGCCACCGCACCGTCGTGCATCATGGTGATGCGATCGCCGCAGCTGTCGTGCACCTCTCCGCCGATGGCGGCGGCCCCGACCAGGCTGCGGTCCATGCCGTGCTTGCCGATGCCGCCGGCGCGACGGAGACAATCGATGCGCTTGCGCTGCCGGAGGCGGATGCCGATATCGAAATGCTATCGATGCCCCACGAGATTATCGGCGCCCATGAGCGGACCATCGTCGACGCACTCGCCGTGCAGATCGATTCAGGACGCTTCCGCGAGATTCGGCCCGGTCTCTTCGCGGCCACGGGCGCGGCGATCGCCGAGCAAGTCGTCGTGCGGCACGGGCCCGTCGTGGTTGACGCCGGCGCCGAGATCGGACCCTTCGTCTGTCTCGACGGTCCGATCTGGATCGGCAGCCGGGCCCGCGTCAATCCGCATGCCTGGATCCGCGCTGGCACGGCCATCGGCGCCGAATGCCGCGTGGGCGGCGAGGTCGAGGCGACCATCATGGAGCCCTTTTCCAACAAGCCACACGACGGCTTCCTCGGCCACAGTCACATCGGCAGCTGGGTGAACCTGGCCGCCGGCACCATCACCGGCAATCTCAAGGCAACCTACGGGCCGGTGCGGCTGCATGAGCCGGCCGCCGACGGGAGCCGCAGCACGATCCACACCGGCCGGCAATTTCTGGGTGCGTTCGTGGGCGACTTCGTGAAGACCGCCATCAATACGTCGCTCCCCTGCGGTGCGCGGATTGGCATCGCGGCGACGGTCGGGGGCCTCGTGCCCGAGCAGGTGGCCGCGTTCACGAACATGGTCGTGCCCGGCGGCGAACGCACGACGGCTGAGCAGGCGACCATCGTTCTCGAGCGGATGATGGCCCGAAGGGGCCTGGAATTGCTGGAGGCCGACCGCGAATTTCTCCGCACGCTGGCGACTTCTCCGGCCGTTGCGTGACCAACCGAATCATCGAACTACAATACAACGCCATAGGATCGAGCCGCTTTCCCCTCTCCCCTTTTCGAGGCCTTACCGTGTCGATCAAGGATGCCTACGATAACGGCCGCTTTGGCCTGTCGTTCGAACTGTTTCCGCCCAAGACGCCCGAGTCGGAGGCGATGATGTGGCGGACCGTCGAGGACCTCATGGCCTTCGAGCCGGCGATGATCACCTGCACCTATGGCGCCGGCGGTTCGACCCGCGGCACGACGCTCGACGTGATCGAGGGTGTGCGGTCGCGGCACAGTCTGCCCGTTGCCAGCCACCTCACCTGCGTGGGCAGCTCCGTCGATGAACTCCGCGATTACCTGCGCGAGGCCGGCGACCGTGGCGTGTCGGCGATCGTCGCGCTGCGGGGCGATCCGCCCACGGGGGAGACATCGTTCACCCCCGTGGCCGGTGGCCTGCGGTATGCGTCGGAACTCGTGGCCCTCATCCGCAGCGAGTTTCCGGAGTTTGGCATCCTCGTGGCGGGCTATCCGGAGACACATCAGGAGGCAGTGAGCGCCGAGGCGGATCTCGACAACCTGAAGCGGAAGTGCGATGCCGGCGGCGACGTGGTCGTGACGCAACTCTTCTACGACAACGACGACTTCTTCCGGTTTCGTGATCGGTGCGTGGCCTTGCAAATCACGCAGCCGATCGTGCCGGGCGTGATGCCCGTCACCAACTATGCGCAGGTTCGTCGCATCGCGAGCCTGTGCAAGGCCCGGCTCCCAGACGACTTCACCAGGGCCTTCGAGGCCGCGGGTACCGACGAGGCGGCGCAGTTCGAGGCGGGCGTGGAGTTTGCCTCGCGGCAGGTGCAGGGGCTGCTCGACGGCGGCGTGCCCGGCATCCATTTCTACGTGCTCAACAAATCGACCGCGACCTCCCGCGTGCTCCGGCAGGTGACGGTGCGGTAAAGGGCCGATCGCTATGTGCCTTGCGGTATCCCCGAACCGTCGCTATTTCCCGTGGCCCGACGCGCGGGGCGGCAGCTCGTCGTCCATCGTGCTGATGTAGCTGCGGAGCCGCTCCAGTTCATCGCTGACGTGCCGCAGCTTGAGCATGTTTTCCACGCGCTTCACAAGCTCGACTTTGTTGACCGGCTTCGACAGGAAGTCGTCGGTGCCGGCCTCGACCGCCCGTTCGATGTCGCCGAGTTCGCCGAGCGCCGTGACCATCAGGATCATGATCGGACTGGTGGCAGGATCCGACTTCAACCGCTCGCAGACCTCGAAACCCGACAGCTTCGGCATCATCACGTCGAGCAGGATCACGTGGGGCTGAAAGGAGGCCACCTTGTCGAGCGTGTCGCGGCCATCCACCGCCGTGGCGATCTCGCAGTCGAGTTCGGCGAGGTACACCTCGAGCAACTCGCGGTTGGGCTCGTTGTCGTCGGCGATCAGCACGCGGCTACGTGGCGTCGGGGCGGGCGTTTTCGCGGAACCGGGTTTGGGTGTGGGCATCGGGAAACGCTTGTGTGGAGGACGTGTGGAAAGGAACGGTGCGACCTCAGGGGAGCTCGAAGAGCGACTGGCTCTTCACGATCGCGTGGTCGTCCGGGAAGGTGTGAAACGCCTGCACGGAGAGGCCCGTGGCGCGGGTTTCAATGTTGATCCAGCTGAGGGCGCCCGTGGCCAGCCGCCCTGACGCACTGAAGTGGTGGAGCAGGCCATGCGTGCGGCCCTCGGCAGCGAGTTCTTCCTGGAACGCCCAGAACACCTCCGGCGCGACCCGCTCAAGTTGGAAGCACATCTGATAGGAGCCTCCACCGCGGCACTCCATTCGGTCGCTGCGTTCGCCACTGAGCCGGTGGGAGAGGAGCCGCCGCTTCTGGGGAAGGGGCTGATTGGTGCCTGCCGCTACTTCAGTCAGCGTCAGGCCGTCCTTCCGCCAGGTCACGAGGTGGCCGGCGTTCGTGATCGCCACGGTGGCTGCATACCCGCCACGGTCGATCGTGCGGGAACACTGGATCTCGAAGAGTTCAGGATGCAGCACCCGCCCGTAGAGCTGGAAGACCAATTCAGCGACCTTGGGACGAGCCGACAGCACGAGAGGCACACTCCAAAGAGACAGTGAGACAAGAGACACTGAGACACGTCACGACAACTGGCATCACGCGGCCAGTCTCACCGCCAGGATTATAGATCGTGGCCGCATCTGGTACCAAGGCAGATGCCGGTGTCGTTTTCGCCGCAAATCTACAGCAACCCGACGAGCAGGTCGTAGAAAAAATGTGTGCCGGCGGCGATGCCGAAGCCGCGCAGCAGAAACAGGATCGCGAAAAAGATTCCCGCCACGGTGCGGAACGTGAAGCTATAGAGCGAGAACGAGTCGCCAAGCGGGCCGATGTAGTGCGCGCCGCTGAAAAGCAGGCTCGACAGCATGAGCGCCCAGAACCCGGCCGCCAGCGTCGAGCAGCCTAGCCGTTCGAATGTCCACACGGCAATGGGCAGCATGAGCAGTCGAAACAGCACCTCCTCGTACAGCCCCGCACCACAGAAGCCCACGAGCCTTGCCAGGACCATCTGCCAGCCGAATCCCGCGTCGGCATGCCACTGGAGGAGTTCCCATTGCAAGAACTGCTCGCGGAACGGCCAAAGGCTCTGCTGCAGTCGTCCCACGCCGACGAGCACGACCGCCCAGAGCACGCATTCGGCCGCCATGCCGGGGAGTGCGGCCAGGCTCACCCGCCAGCGGTCGTGGGCCAGAAACTGCCACACCAAAAGCCCCACCACGGTGAGCAGCGGCAACAGGAAATACTGGCCGAATCCCAGGGCATCCAGCAGATGGCGAAGCCAGACATCGGCGCCGTTGCGGGGCGAGCCGCGGCCCAGCAGCAAGACCCCGCCTTCATAGGCCAGCACCAGGGGAAGCGTGAAAAACAGGCTCGTGAGCGGCGTCCGGGAGAGCTGCCAATAGGACTCGCTCGAGGTGGGGCCGATGTCCGACGTATGTCCCGTCGCCTCGGCATCCGCAGCGTCATCAGGCAAAAAATCAGGGAGCGGATCTCCAAGCGGCAATCCATCCGGGAGAAGGGCCGCAGGCAACGGCTCGTCAAGCCCCTGTCGTGAATCGCGGGCGAGCCGTCTGTCGGCAGCTGAGGCACTGTCGTCGCGGGAAGGATAGTGAACCATAAGAAGATTCATTCGGGCGTGTTCGGATGCAATCAACGCTGCTCATTGTGACGTTCCCTGCCACGCAAGCACACCATCTCGACCGCGTTTCGACAATGCTTGCACTGCTGGCAAAATTTTTTTTGGAAGAAATGGCATTCCTCTGCGGCGGTTTCGGGCGTGTGCGTTCGCGCACACGTCGTGCGTGGCGAACCGTCCTTGACATCTTCGACGCGCTTCACAGAATGACTCCTCATCAGGCGAACGCGACTCGCAGACGTGGGTGTCACGCGAACGCGGCCCTGAGTGCGGTGATGAGCATCTGACGAAAAATCGTTTCGAATTTCGGGGGCGACGACTGGAGGGAGCGACAGTCGGCGACTTTGGTCGTGGCCTGGATGTCCCCCCGGTTTCGAGCGATGGTTGGGTGGCAGGTCGGGCTGTTTTTCAGCCTTTTGCGGGCGTCGTGAGCAACGGTGTTTTTCCGGGAGGGTGGCCGGCGGGTAGAATCGGGGCGATTCGCCGCTGGTTGTACCGTTGGGCCTAAGCCTCTTGGTGTGAATCGCTATGGCACGATGCCTTGTCGGATGCGGGTCCAACGTCGGGAAACGGCGTGATTATCTCGACCGCGCGATGGAGTTGCTGCGGTTCATGCCAGGCGTCACGCTCGTGAGCGTGAGCCGCTACCGCGATACGCGGCCGATCGGCGGCCCGCCCGGGCAGGGCGTCTTTCTCAACGGCGCCTGCCTGCTCGAGACCGATCTGGCCCCGCACGACGTGCTCGGCATGCTCGCGGCGGTGGAGAACACGCTCGATCGCGAACGCGGCGAGCGGTGGGGACCTCGGACGGTGGACCTCGACCTGCTGCTCTACGATGACGTCGTCCTCGACACCGAATCGCTGACGTTGCCGCATCCGCGGATGGTCACTCGACGGTTCGTGCTCGAACCATGCGTGGAGATCGCCCCGGATCTCGTGCACCCGTTGGCCGCGTGCACGCTCGAGGACCTGCTCGAAAGCATCTCGTCGCCGCATCCGCATGTCGCGGTGGTCGGCGTGCCGGGATCGGGCGCGGCGGCGGTTGCGGCGGCGATCGCCCATGCCACGCTCGCGCGGCTGGTGTCGGCGCCGCCGGAGTATGCCCTGGTCGGCGGCACGGCACCGCGACCGGATGCGATTTCTGGCGACTTGGCGTGGCGCCACGCGACCGAGGCCTGCGCGAAACCGCTGCTGGCGAAGCGGTGGTCGCAGGATCCGCACGGCACCGTGGCCGACTACTGGCTGGACACCGTGCGGTTGGCGGCGACCGACTCGTTGGCGGCGGAGCCACTCGGGAGGTTCGAGACGTTCTTCGCGCGGATGGCGGCGGACACTGTGCCGCCACACGTTGTGATCCTGCTCGTGGCCTCGCCCGATGTTCTCGAGGAGAGGATCGCCCAGCGTGCGCGGCAGTCTGCTGACACCGCTCTCGTCGGTGACGGGCGGCAGTCAGCCGTGGCGGCGTGCGCGACCATGGACGAAGCGGTGGCCAGACTCCTGCGGCTGCAGGAGCGGATCGTCGCCGAGCTCCGCTCGCCCGAGACCAGCGCTGCGGGCCGGCCCCGTGCTGTTGTGACGATCGCTGCTGGGGATCTCGATCAGGCCGTGCAGGAAGCGGTGGCCGTCGTCGAGGCGATGGTGTGATGTCGCAGATCGTGCACGATCCCGATCGCATGCGTGCGCTGGTCGTCGAGGCGCGGGCCGCTGGCAGACGGGTGGGATTCGTGCCCACGATGGGGGCGCTGCACGCTGGCCATGCAAGTCTCGTGGCCCGCGCGGCCAGTGCCTGCGATGATGTCGCCGTCTCGATCTTCGTGAACCCGACGCAGTTTGGGCCGCAGGAAGACTTCTCGCGGTATCCGCGGACGCTCGCCGCCGACGCGGCGCTGCTCGCGCCGCATGGGGTGAGGTGGATCTATGCGCCGGAGGTGTCGGCCGTCTATCCGCCGGGAGACGCGACGCGGATCGTCGTCGGCGGGCCGGCGGTGCGGTTGGAAGGGGAGCGGCGGCCTGGCCATTTCGACGGCGTGGCGACGGTGGTCTGTAAGCTCTTCCTAACCGTGCCGGCCGACGCGGCCTATTTTGGCGCCAAGGACTGGCAGCAGACGCTCGTCGTCAAGAGGATGGCCCGCGATCTGGGTCTGCCGATCGAGATCGTCGTTTGTCCCACGGTGCGCGAGGCGGATGGTGTCGCGATGAGTTCGCGGAATGCCTATCTCTCCGCCACCGAACGTCCCCGCGCCGTCGCGCTTTCGGAGAGCCTCTGGCAGGCGGAGCAACTCTGGGCTGCCGGCGCCGACGCCGCCGCGATCGAGCGGATGATGCGGGAGACGATGGAGGCCCGTGGTATCGTCGTCGACTATGCGGCGGTCGCCGATTCGGAGTCACTCGAACCCGTCGCCGCCGACGCCGTGCAGGCGGTGGCGCTGGTGGCCGGTCGCCTGGGATCGACGCGGCTCATCGACAACCGCGAACTTCGCGATCGCAGCCCTTCCGCGGCCCGCAGCACTCCTGATCAAGGCCACACACCCGATCAAGGCCAGCCCCGCTGATGCTCTCGACGCTCTTTCACATCCCGACGCGGATCACCGTGGGGGGCACCACGCTGCCGCTGGTTGGCTTTGGACTCTTCTTGGCCGTGTGGGGGATCGTGGCGGCCGTGATGCTGGCGCGAACCGCCGCCGGCCACGGCTGGAGGGCGGCGATTGAAACGTTGGGAGTACCGCTGGCGATCACGGCGGCGACGATCCTCTGGCTGCTCCCGGCACTCGACGATGGCCAGGGCGTCCCGGTGCGGGGCTATGGGGCGATGCTGCTGGTGGCCGCAATGGCCGGCACCTGGCTCTCGATCGTGCGAGGCCGCAGCATGGGCTTCGACGCTGACACGATCCTGGCGCTGGGCATGGAGGTGTTTCTCTGGGGGATCGTCGGTGCCCGGCTCTTCTACGTGATCGAATACCACGATCAATTTTTCGCCGCCGGACGGAGCTGGCCGGAGTCGCTCGCGGCCGTGCTCAATGTCGCGGCCGGAGGGCTGGTGGTGTTTGGGTCGTTGCCGACGGCGGCGTTGGCTGCCTGGCGATTTGCCAGCCGCCGCGGGCTGTCGCTGCCGCGGCTGGCCGATTGCATCGCCCCTGGCCTGCTCGTCGGGCTGGCCATCGGCCGGATCGGGTGCTTCTTGAACGGCTGCTGTTACGGGGGGCCCTGTGATCTGCCCTGGGCGGTCCGGTTTCCGCCGGAGAGCCCGCCGTGGCTCGACCAGGCCGCGCGGGGACTCTTGCCGGCCGTGGCGGCTGATGGCGGCCGCCCATGGAGCCTGCCGGTGCATCCGGCGCAGCTCTATGCCACGGTCGATGCCGCGATTCTGGCGGTGCTGGCCTGTGTTGCCTCGGCCACCCCGCTGGCCCGGCGGGATGGCCAGGTGTTTGCGCTGGTGCTCACCCTCCACCCGATCTCCAGGCTCCTGCTGGAAGCCATCCGTGTCGACGAGCCGCCCGCGCTGGGCACGTCCCTCTCGATCTCGCAACTCGTGTCGCTGGTGCTCCTGGCGGCAGCAGCCGGGCTCTGGTGGTGGACGTTCCAGCAGCCGCCCCGCGGGCCGGCAGGGCCCTTCTCTGGCTCCGGGTCTGGCTCCGGAGCTGGGGGCGGACCGCGTGCCCTGCCCCCCGACAGCCTGACGATCCGCTGCCGCGAGCACGGTCCACTCGTTGTCGAAATGCCGACAGCTGAGCGTTTTGGGGGCCTGTTCCTCCGCGTTACGGATCATCGAGGGCAGGAGTTCCCCCTGCCCACCGGGAAGCGGGCCGTTGCCCTCTGCCGGTGCGGCCACTCGCAGACCAGGCCGTTCTGCGACGGCTCCCACAAAATAAGCGGTTTCGAGGCGGCCGACACGGCACCCACCTGAGGGTGGACGGGTGCGGTTGTGCGGGATGGGAAAAGCCTTTTGTCGGCGTAAGTTGTTCCCCGGAGAACACTTACAGCATCCGACAGGTGTGGAAAAACGGCTAGGATGCCGGGGAGCGATATGGACTGGGCGGGAAAACCCCTGTACGGTTGAGTGTCTCGCGTACGGAAATCTCCCGCCCGGTACCCCCGGGCGACCCAGTCTGGACGGCATGATGTCGAAGCCCGGCACAAACTTCTACCAGCGGAACAGCGTCTGGATCATGGCGA
>Ga0214921_10004523_pt1 | contig 20391 bp, 22 predicted proteins | sample LL1505_MetaG_FD_177992 | JGI IMG/M metagenome (GOLD analysis project Ga0214921, IMG submission 177992) | Freshwater microbial communities from Lake Lanier, Atlanta, Georgia, United States - LL-1505 | ecosystem: Environmental > Aquatic > Freshwater > Lake | place: USA: Georgia | collected...
TTATTGTTAAAAAATAGATGCATAAATCAAATTATACTTCTACCTTCTTTTAATCCGTGTTCATAAAAATGCAATGTTGCTTCTCTATCAGTTAAATCTTTCAAATCTAAATGTAATTTTTTATATCTTTTAGGATCAAGTATTTCATCGTATCTAAACTTCCTATTTTCCCTAGCACCACATGTTATATAATGAATTTTTGCTTCTTCATCAGTTAAATGTGCTAAATCTTTATATATTCTTTTATAAACATATGGATCAAATTGAATTTCTTTATCAATTTTATATAATCTTCCTTCTTTAATTCCATGATTAATATAATGATTTGATGCATCTACATCACTTAAATTAGCCAAATCAGGATAAATTCTCTTATAAAATCCAACATCAAAATCTTTAGGAAGACTAATTTGGAAACTAATATCTTTCATCAAATTATTATATATGTTATTCCAATGCCAATTTAAACTAAGATTTCCGCCAGTCATAACATATTGTCCAGCATCTTGTGTCATATAATGGATCTTTAAATTAGGATGATTTAAAGTATTAAGTAAATCATTATAATCATTCACATGATTAGGGGGAACCAATAAATGTAAAACAAAATTTAAATTAGGATTAATATTTCTAACATGATTTGCAAAATCATGAATCATTGCATTACTTGGAATATATATATTTGCAGGTCTAAAAATATTATTATTTTTAAAATTATAATTTGTATTATCATCTAAACAATGAATAAAATCAATAATATAATTTTCTTTAATATTATTTTTTAATTTTCGTAATCTTCTATTTATAGAATGTATAAATGTAGGTAAATATGATTCAAATGATTGAATTATTGGGAATTCTCTTGTAATACTTAATCTTAATTTTCTATGATTTACTATTCTACATCCTAAAACATTATCTTCGTTATTTGTATCATAAAAATCATTTGCATTAATAGTACTATTAATATTTTTTATATAATGTAATACTGTTTTAAAATTTAAAAAAGCCCAATCAAATATACTTTCTTCTTTTTTAAAACCATAAAATCTTTCTATGGATTCTATCACTTTTGGAGATGAACCAATTGAAATAATCATTTATATAGTGTAACTATAAATTAATTACATCGAAGGAAACGAAAAAAAATATTTTATTTTAGATTTAGAATTTATAAGTTGCATTATTTTATATAGTTTTTATTTTTATTTTTTTCTTTTATGGTTTTTTTGTTTGTTTTTATTTTATTTTTTATCTTTTTATATTAAAAATGGAAATGAAAAAACTTATACTATTTGATATAGATGGAACATTAACAGTACCGCGTAATAAAATAAGTGAAAGTATGATTAATGAACTTAAAAGATTACAAATAATTGATAATTTAGAATTAGGATTTGTTGGAGGTTCAGATCTTTCTAAACAAATTGAACAGATTGGTACAGAGAATATGAATATTTTTACATGGAAATTTTCAGAAAATGGATTATATTCATTTTATAAAGATGAAGTTATTCATAAAAAGAGTATTATTGATTATTTAGGAGAAGTTAAATATCAAAAGCTAATAAATGTTATTTTAGAAGTATTAGCAATAACAATAATTCCTGTAAAAAGAGGTAATTTTATAGAATTACGCAATGGATTAATTAATATTTCTCCAATTGGACGTAGTTGTTCACAAGAAGAACGTGAATCATTTTATAATTACGATACAGAAAATAATGTTCGTGAAAGAATTATTGATAAAATAAAAGCATTATATGAATGGTCTGATGAATTAACATTTTCAATAGGAGGACAAATAAGTGTAGATATTTTCCCAAAAGGATGGGATAAAACGTACTCTCTTCAATTTGTAGAACATAAATATGAAAAAATATATTTTTTCGGAGATAAAACAATGAAAGGTGGTAATGATTATGAAATATATAATGATAACCGTGTTATTGGCAATAGTGTAATTAATTATAATGATACTATTAATTTATTAAAGAAACTGTTCTAATACCCTAATTTTTCAACATTATTTATCGTCTGTGCTATTTTTAAAGCATCATCTTTATTTTTATTAAAAATGTCAATTAGTATATCATTAACATTTTTCTGCAAATTATTATCATTCACATAGTTGTCGTACTTTGTATTACTTATATTTTTCTCTTTTTCAATACTTTCTAAAAAGTGCTGCTCTATATTTAAGCTTTTATTTGAATCTTTGCATAAATATTCATCGTACATTTTTTGTATATGTTCATATATTTTTCGCATTGAATTATTTAAAATCTCATTAATTGTTAATTTAACATACATATCAGAATTGTTTTTATAAACAAGTCCTGATTCACTCTCTTTATCTAAAATAACATTTAAATTATCATGATTTTTCAATACTTCTGATAAAAAATCAGTATATTTTGTCTTTGAAAGTAATAAAAGTAATTTTAAATAATTATCTAAATGTTCAATATTCCATTCATCGTCAAATCCTTTTAATTGTATTTGTTTATTATCAATGATAATATAATTATTAACTTGTTTATCAATATTTATCTGTTTATCAACATTTATCTGTTTATCAATATTAACTTGTTTTTCAATATTTTGAATATTAACATTACTTTCTTTTTTATCATTATTATAATCAATACTATTAATATTACTATTTTTTTCTGGTAATTGATTAATTGTTTTATTTTTACAATATTTCTCTTTATGTCTATTTAAATTATCACTTCTTGTAAATATTTTATTACAATAAATACATTCTAAATTATTTTTAATTTCAGGAGTTATAATATTCAACGATAATTTCATTATTTCATCATCACTATAATTATATGATTCCAAATCTTTTGAACATTTTTTAAGTCTATTTAAATGTCTTTTCATAGAAGTTTTTGTATTTGTTTTATATTTACATCTTTTACATTCATAGTATGACATTATTTATATATTATATATTTTTTCTTTAATACATAATTTTTATATAAAAATAATGAGGATTAAATGTACAATATTATTATCATAATTGTTGTAATTATATATTAATTACATTATAATATATTACAATAATTAATGTAATATATTTAATTTAACAATTACTCATAAAAATGCTTACTATTGAGGAGCATAAATATTGATCAATATGCTCATATTTTAATAATTATAATCAATATATATTGAATTATATTTAAAATATATAATTCCTCAAAAATGCAAAAATAGTACTTTTATTATAAGTTTTTGTGAGGAGTTTGAGAACATTTATTTTTAAAACAAAGATTTTTGTTTTGATATAATAGGTATTTTCCTCTTTATTGATACATATTGATAAAATTTATGACAAAAACAAGAATATAAATTTTGATTTTTTCATTTTTTATAAAATGTGGAGATCAATACATTGATATGTATTTTTAAACAAATGTTAGTTTTAATACAATATTTATTATTATAAAATATTAAAAAATTAATTATATTAAAAAATAATTCTAGGTAATGAAAAAAACACGTTTTTTCTATAATTGTATTTAAAAAAAAAAAAAATAAAAAATGAAATCGTAAAAAAGTAAATTCAAAATATAAAATAACACAAAAAAAATCATTACCTCGAGGTTTTTTTAATGTCCTCCATTTCCTCACAACTTTTTTACAGTAAATAATGTTTAAAATCAATATTTTTAAAAACGTGTTATTGATCGATTGATCTCCACATTTCCTCAAAAAAAATGAAAACTCCGATTTTATGTCCTCCTCTTCCTCACAACTTTTATCAATGTGTATCAATAAATTATGATTTTTGAAATATTTGTTATCAACTGACAATGTTAAAAAAACGATGTCCTCCATTTCCTCACAAATTTTGATTTATTGATAAATTTTTATTGATATTAAATATATATATATTTAATTTTAATGATATAATTATTGTATAATTATAAATATATACACGTCTTGGATATTTTATTTTTTCATTTTAAAAAGAGTAGCTATAACTTTTTTAAAATTAGTAAAATTATAAAAATTCTGCATTTTTCTTGTATTTTATTAATTTGTAAAATAATATAATTTATAAAATACTACACAGGTTTTTGTTGCAGTCTGAAATTGGGCATTACGTACACTGATTTTGCTGAATTTTTTTTATAAAAAAGTTGGAAAAAAAAAATTAAAAAAATAATTTAATAAAGCTCCTTGTAAAAAAATATTTGTATTAAAAAATAATTTTAAAAAAAATGTACGGGTTTTTGTTGCAGTCTGAAATTGGGCATTACGTGCATTGATTTTGCTGAATTTTTCAATTTTTTGTTTATTTTTCCTTGTAAAAAAATATTTGTATTAAATTTTTTTTTAAAAAATTTGAAACAAGTGTTTGTTGCAGTCTGAAATTGGGCATTACGTGCACTGATTTTGCTGAATTTTTCAATATAAAAATATAATTTTATTGATAAAATTATATCAATAAAAATATAAAATATATTAAAAATAATATCAATAAATATTGTATAAATTTTTTATGGTTAGACGTACATCTATTTTATATTTGTTTTTTATAAAAAAATGATAAAAAAAATATATTTTTTTATTTGTAAAAATGTTTAAAATCTAAAAATGCAAACAAGTGTTTTTTGTAGTCTGAAATTAGGCATTACGTGCACTGATTTTGCTGAATTTTTCGAATAGATGCACTTTTTAGCAGTTATAAGTCATTTTTAAGGGGTATATTTTTATATTTTCCGTATTTTCATTAAAATATAATTAATTTAACAAACTATTTTTTGATAAATATTATAAAAAAAGACGTATTACTATTTTGACTTTTAAAAATAGAAATGTGGTAATACAATAATATTGAATATAATTTATTAATAATATTTAATATTATTAATAAAAATACAATAATTTATTTAATCGATAAAATAAAAAAAATGGATTTCTAGGTAATCGCATTTTTGACCTATTTATAGCAGTTTATAATTTTCCAAAATATTTTTTTAAAAACTAAAAAAGTTATAGCTGGTCAGAACTGCTATAAATGGGTCAAAAAAACGTTACCTAGATTTTAGCTTGTGAGGAGTATATTGCTTATTTTTTATTGTACAAATTATTGTACAAAATATTTGTGAGGAGTTGTGAGTAGAATAAATATTGTATTACCACATTTTGATATTTTGTGCAAAAAATATTTTTAAAAATAAAATATTTTTTTGAGAGTTTTCAATAAATTATTGACATATTAAATAGTATGTTTTTTTATTGATCTGTAAAAAAGTTATAACAGCAAAATTGCACTATTTTTTACTCACAAAAATATAAAAATATACAAAAATGAGAAATAAAAGAGTTTTGTGAGGAGTAAAAAAATAATATATTAATTATAAATAATTTATTTATAATTAGCACTTCTTTGTAATATATATAAAAAAAATATATATAAATAAATACAATTAAATATAATTATGGTAAAATATGTTATATTTAGAGCAAATGGTCGTTTAGGAAATGCATTATTTAGATATTTTGCATGTATATTATTTTCTATAAAACATGGCCATCAATTTATATTAGAAGAAGATTGTAATATAGATCAACTAATAGATTATAAATTTTATAAAGGCGTTGATCATATAGGAGATGACATATATTTTTTAAATAACCATAATGTTGATAAATTAAAAGAGTATGCAAATAAAAATAATGAAATAATGTGTTTTAATACACTTGGTTTTATGAAAAATAGTATAATTATTCATAATTTAAAAAGTAATGAATATATTAATCAATATAATGATCATGGATTATATGTTAAGAATACAGTAATAATTGATGATAATAATTTTATTGATATCCTAAATGATTATAATTTGAAGAATTATAATTTATTAATGGTTGGATATTTTCAATTTGATTTTATATATAATTATTATAAAAAAGATATTTTATCTTTTATTCATAATAATAAAGATAATCACTTTATAAAAACTGCCACTTATAATAGAAATTTAGTTGATAATCATCAAAAAATGTTAATTGCAAATATTATTAATGATATTCAACTAGATGAAAAAAAATGTATGATTTAGTTATTCATATAAGATTAGGTGATTTTAATGGGACTAATTTTCTAAATTGGTATTATAAATATAATTAAATATAATTAAATATAATTAAATATAACTAAATACTTTTAATTCAATTTCATTAATTAAATTTTTATTAATTAAATAATATATTTTTAAATATAACTTTATTAAATATGAGTTTGAGTTCTGAAACTTATTTTGATACATCAATTTATGATGATGATAATAATTCATCAATTATTGATGATGATAATCTTTATCCTTCAAGTTATGTATGTAATAAAATCATTCAACAAATATTTGATACGGAAAATAATAAACAAGATAAATCGAGTGATAACATAAAATGTAAAGATAAAAGAAAAAAAAATATTATTCAAAAATTTAGAGAATTTATTAAAAATAATAAACCTACTTATGATTTTATTAATGAAAATCCTAATCTTAATATTCCAGAAAATAATTTTATTTTTTATTTAACAGAATTAATCAGATTTTTCGATGAAAAACAAAAATATCGAAAATTTGCATTCGTAACATATTCATTAAATATATCTTATTCATTTTATTTCTATAAATCGATTGATAAAAATATATATGTAATTTTTAAAAAATTTAATTTTGTTGATAATAATGATAATAAAATAATAGGCTATACAACAATTAATGATTTTTTTACTAAATTACCAAATTCATGTAGACCTATTTTAGAAGAGATATTTAAAAATAAGTAATTAAGTTGTTAAACCATTTAAAGACTTATTTATAAAAATATTTATATTATAAATCATGGTAAAAATTATTGCTGAAATAGGTATTAATCACAACGGAGATATTGAGTTATGCAAAAAAATGATGCGTCTTGCAAAAGACGCAGGAGTTGATTATGTAAAGATTCAAAAACGCACTCCACAACTTTGTGTACCAGAAGATCAAAAAAATAAACCTAAAGATACTCCATGGGGTACAATGACTTATTTAGAATATAAAGAACGTATTGAATTTAATGAAGAGCAAATTATAGAGTTATTTGAATATGCAAAAAGTATTGATGTTGAGTTTTTTTCATCTGTTTGGGATATTCCATCAGTTGATTTAATGTGCAAATATACAAATGTTGGTAAAATTCCTAGTGCTCTTATAACAGATTTGGAATTATGTGCTTATGCGCGAGAAAAATTTTCATTATTTATAATTAGTACAGGAATGAGTACTGAAGAAGAGATTGAAAAATGTGTTGAAGTATGTAATCCTGATGTTATTATGCACACAAACAGTTGTTATCCAGCACCTTATGAAGAGCTTAATTTAAATTATATTAATTGGTTAAAAAATAAATATCCTGAAAAAAATATTGGATATTCTGGTCATGAATATGGTATTTCAACATCTATGGCAGTAATTCCATTAATATTGGATGGTTATATTGAGAGACATATTACTATTTCACATGAAGAGTGGGGATCTGATCAATCTTCATCAATTGAAATTGTACCTGGCCTTTTTAAATTAGTTAAGGCAACGCGTGATATTGAAAAAGCATTTAAATATCCAGTTGGTCCACGTATTTTGTTTAGTAATGAACTTAAAAAGAAAGAGACATTACGTCCTAATAAATAAAAACATTTCTTTTATCAAAAAAAATGATACGGAAATTATAATAAATTATAATTTCTTTAGTGTAAATATAATTTATTAGTAAAAAGAATTCAAGTTTAAAAATAATTTATTTAGTAAAAACAGATTCAATAATTAAGCGTATTTTAATAAAAAGATAATACTCAGAAATATGGAATCACCAAATATTTTTCTAGTTAATCAAAGTTCTAACTCAAATATTAATAGATCTGTTAAATCAGATATTAATATATACGGTTCAACAAATATTGGAGGTGGTCGTGAAAATCAAGATGAATCTTCAATTATTAGATTAGAATGTAATGGTCATAGTATTGTTATACTAATGATTTTAGATGGCCATGGACAAAATGGAAAATTTGTTGCAATAACTGCAAAAGAAACTTTTCAAAAATATTTTTCAGAAAATATTCAATATTTAGTAGAAAATACTGAAGAATGTTTAAATAGTGCATACTCTTTTACAGATGAAGAGATTAAAAATGCATTAGAAAGAAAATATCAAAATGAAAATAAAAATGTAAAAAGAGTAAATGGATATCTAACTACTGGAACTAATTATCCATCATTAATATCTGGCGGAACGACTTGTACTATTGCAGTAATTATTGATAATATTCATTTATATATTTCAAATGTTGGTGATAGTGATGCTATTATTATTAGTATTACTAATAATAATATCTCTTCTGAAATAATTACAGGGAATCATTCTCCTGAAAATATTGATGAATTTGAAACAGTAATAAATAATTTTCCAAATCCTTTATCATTTGAGTATGATAAGTCAAGAGAAAAAGATTACTATCCAATTTTTGAAATAGATCCATTAGATGGTATATATAAAATTACAAGAAAAGGTAATTATGTAAAAAATGTTCGTCATGAATTTGGAAGTGTTGTATCTGCACCAAAAAATGCTCCTTTTGATTCAACTTTAAGTATGACAAGATCACTTGGTGATTATTATTTAAAAAAGTATGGTGTATCATCTAAACCTACTATTAAATATATAAATTTAAGTGAAATTTTTAAAGAATCACCTATTATTTCTATAGTTGTAGCAACTGATGGAGTTTGGGATAATCATACTTATGAAAATATTTCTAAATTAATTTTAAATGAAGATTATTTAAAAAGAATTAATAATGGTGAAAATATTTCAGAAGAAGTATGTAAGTTATTAATTGCAGAGAATGATCAATTGGGAAGAAACCATTTTGGTGAGTCTCGTGATAATGCAACTGCAATTGTTTCTTACTTGAAAAAAAATTAATTTTTATTATTTTTTATATTATAAATTTATACTAACTTTTTATTAATCCCGTATAATAAATCCATAAAAATATTCCTACAAAACATTTTGCTATGCAATCTAATATATTCATAATAATATTTTTATTAGCCTGATTAAACATATATACTATACCATATATAGACCAAACTACTATATATATTCCAAATAATAAATAATTTGTATAATCATATTTTGGTTTTATAAAGTTTATATAAATAACAAAAAACATAGCAAAAAATGCGATAAATCCTACTATTAAACCTTGTAATCTTGATATAACATTTATTTCACCAAGATAACCTGAAATAAGCATAATATAATTTAATACTATTATTATTAAAAGTGTAATAATTTTAACAGAAATTTTAGCACCATAACCTAAAACAATACTTAAAGCGAACAACATCATAGGTGTTGTAATTGCCCAATCAGTATATCTTAATCTTGTTAAGTCATTCCAATCTATATCTTTATTATTTTTTTCTAATTCATCTATTCTAGCAACAAATATTGAATAAAAATAGCTCGCAACTAATGAAATAGATGTTTCTAAATTAAAAATATGACGAATTACTGGAATATTTGTTCTCATTGCTTCAATAAATGTTATAAGAGCAGTAGTTAATAATAAAATATATGTTATTGTAAATGACATTTTAATGTAAATAAATTTTTTTTTAGTTATTTCTTTTTCTCTTTCTTCTTCTTTTTCTTTTTTATCAATATTCATATATTATACTTAATATTTATTTTTTATTTTTATTTTTTTATTTAGTTCTAAATAAATTCTAAATCACATGTCCAGTTAGTAACTGGATCTTTTACAAATTTATGATTACCATCTTTTAATGTCAATACTGAATCTGGAAGATTCATATTTGAAAGAATGTTTAATATTTCTATTCCCCAAAAATTACTACATAAAATAGAACAGTTTTCATTATCTGAATCAAGATATCCATGCCCAAATGTTGAACAAGGAATATTATTTAAAATAAAGTTATCAACTCGATATTTATTATCATATTCATCTATTGTATAAGATGAAATTGAATAAATATAGTCACAATAACCATCATAATTTTCTACATTAGGAGCATCTTTTAAATAGATCCATTTATTATCTACAAAAATAGGATGGTTTCCTGTTCCAATAAGTGAACCATATTGATAAAGTTTAATATCATTATGATATTCAGTTTTAATAATATATTCAACGTTACATATTTTATCATCTTTGTCGCTATATTTGTCTCCAACTACTAACTCTTTAAGTGGTATTATATTACCATTAACAAGTTTTATTAAAGATGACCCATGAAAACATGCTGCATCTCTATTAGTACAATTTGATATTTCAAAACGTGTGTTAGAAACAAATGTAATATCTGTAAATAAATTGTTTAACTCTTCAACAAGTATTTTTGCTTTAGTACCACTATAATGTTGGATAGATTCATCCTTAAAATTTATTGTTATTTCGTTTTCTAAAGCTTGAATAAATGACATTAAATAGAATTTACCCCAACTATTGTATGAGATTAATGCTTTTTCAATTTGTCCTTTATTATTGCTATGATGTCTCATATCATCTAAAGTAGATTTTATATAATCATAAAAGATATCTCTGGTAATATTATTCAGTAATACTGAATATTTGTAATATAAATGAAATAATAGATCAAAACTATCTTTTGATTTAATAGTTTCTATTAAAGATCGTCTAAGTTCATGATATAAAATTTTATTAGAAAGATCTGAATCAATAACTGGATTTTCAATAATAATCTCTTTTTTAGATTTACTTCTTAAATCAAAATAGGTAATTTTCACGTAATTGATTTCTTTAGTTGGAATTAAAAAATTTCTTTCTTGTCCAATTTGAATATCACCACATTCAACATAATTTGAGTCAGATTCATTATCTTTAATCGTATAAGAAATAATAATATTTTTATAGATTGTTGTAAAGATGTTTGCAATATAGTTATTGAAAATTGTTCCAAGCATATTTACATCAGAAATATATCCAAAAATTCCTTTACCTTTTTGACAAATTAGTGTCATAATTTCTTGGTGTAGGTTATTTCCGAAACCAAAAAGATCAACTACACAATTTTTTAGACGATTATCATCAAAATAAGTCTTGATAATTGAAGAATATATATTGATATCTCTAATATCTGGTTCACCATCAGTAAATATTAAAATACGTGTATTACCACTTAATGAAGATGTTTCACAATAATTAAATACTTCCTTAAGAGCATCTATTAAATTTGTTGATCCTTTTGTACGAATACTTCTAATTAATTCTAAATATTTACTTTTATTTTCAGGTGTCATCCTGTTAAAATCAGTAATTTTATTAACGGTTGAATCAAATGTAAAAATACAAATTTCTACATTTTCATCTGAAGCATTAATAATTACTTTAATAGCATGTAATACAAGATCAAGTCTTATACCAGACATTGACCCAGAAATATCAATAAGAAATATTAATTTTATTTTAATAGATTTAGGATTTATATCTGAAGTTTCAGATAAAGATATTAATGACTTATTATCTCTACAAATAATTGTTACTTTTGGAGAAGAAACGCTAAATACAGACATTTTTGAAATAAATGTGTACTATTTAGAATTAAATAGTAATTAAATTTTAATAAATGTTAATTTTGTTAAAATGTATATTACTTAAATTTAAAAATAAAATTATAATAAATTATCTGTTATTTTTTTATAAAAATTGATTTATTATTTATTGTAATTTAATTATTTTTAATAAATATTATTAAATAAATTTTATTATGATAAAATGTCACAATTAAATGTAATTTTACAAAATAAAGAAGTGATTTTAACACATGATGAGGGAAATAATACTTATTTTTTGAAATATATTTCTAGTGATGAATATGATAAATGTGCAGTTTGTATTTTAGAACTTGCTCATCCAAGTAATTATTTACCAGGAATTGGTCTAAAATTATGGATAAATGATATTAACTATAGTACAAATTGGAATTACGAAATTATTGACATCTATACAATAATAGGAATATCAATAATATGTAAAGTAAAATTTATTGGTTCAGATAATGGTTTAGAACAACAATTATTTGCAGAGTTAGATAGTAGTATTACTAATATTCCGAGATGGAATATTTTAAAAAAATCACATATTGATAGTATTTACGATTATGATATGTGTAAAATACTATTAAATAATATAAATTTTATATATGTTATTTTAAAAAAAGATCTACTTAATAACAGTTATATTATTAGACTTCCTTCAGAAAATGAATTAAATATCTTTTCAAATAAACAAGTATTTTCTGTAATAAATATTATAGAAACAGAAAATTTATTTTCAGAGTTAGGAAATAATATGTATAATAAATGGTTAACTTTAATGAATTTAGATGTTAAATCTGAAGAGTTAGATGTTAAATCTGAAGAGTTAGATGTTAAATCTGAAGAGTTAGATACTAAATCTGAAGAGCTAGATACTAAATCTGAAGAGTTAGATACTAAATCTGAAGAGTTAGATATTAAATCTGAAGAGTTAGATGCTAAATCTGAAGAGTTAGATGCTAAATCTGAAGAAATATCTATACAAAATTTTACATTTATTAGAGATCATTTTAATAATAAAATAATGTTCATAATGAAGAAAATTCTTCGAATGAAGATAATACTTCGAATGAAGATAATATTTCTAATGAAGATAATTCTTCTAATGAAGAAAATAATTTTAATGAAGAGAATACTTTAAATAAAGATAATATTTCTAATGAAGAAAATACTTTTAATGAAGATAATATTCATAATGAAGAAAATACTTTTAATGAAGATAATATTCATAATGAAGAAAATTCTTCTAATGAAGATAATACTTTTAATGAAGATAATACTTCTAATGAAGATAATACTTCTAATGAAGATATTTTAGAAAATAGTGTAAACAATATTCCTGAAAAAGATTCTTTTTATGAAAATACTGTATATACGGATGTTAATGATTTTGTTTATATAATAAATGATAAGATTATACGACATAGCGATTTATCAATTCATAAATTAAATGATGAAAAGAAGAATGAAAAAAATTTAGTTAAAAATAATAAAATAATTAAATCTCAAAAAAAAAAGAAAAATAATAAACAGTTTTTAAAAGAAAATAATAAAAAGTATGATGATATAATTGTAGACCTATATTCAAAATTTGATAATTTCTACGATCTTCATATATTAGAAACTCTACTGCAAAAATCAGTTGCATTTAAATTTTATACAGATGTTATTCTTTCATTTGATAAAGAAACTCTTGATAATAATATATTATTTATTTTTGATAAAATTTATGATAAATTCTATGAAAAATATCCAAAATTTATTATTAAAGATAAGAATCAGTTATATATTTTATATGATTCTGATCAAAGCAATATTCATTTAATAAATGATATAAAAGTTAAAAGTAAAGAATTATTATCTTTAAGAAATAAAGAAGATGATTTAATACTAATTAAAAATATTAAACCTTTTAAAGAAATATTTGGTGATGTATTTAGTGATATAAATCCATCAAAAAAAAAATTGTTATTAATTTATTTTTCTATTTCTGATATTCATTATTTTTTTGATATAATACCATCTATACTATTTCAAAATGATGATAATGAATTAACTGATATTGGAATAATAAAAGAAGATAAAGTTACAATAGTGCATATGTCTTATTTATTTGCAATGTTTAGAGCTTTTGTACATGATAGATTATCTTATCTTAATGTAGAATTTGATAAAGTTAAAGTAGATAATGAATTATTAAAATTACTTTATGAATACTTTTCTGTATATATTGTTCACAATAAATTGAACAAACTTATTATTGTAAAAAATAATATATATTCTCATTATATTAAAATAATTCAATATCATATTCGATTTCTTTTTCCAAACTTTATTTTAGGAGGAGAATTACCAAATGAAAGAATTGATAGTGTAGTATCATTTGAAGATCGTTTTATTTTAAAATGTAGAATAATTGTTTCATGTCTTTTAAAAGACCTTGAACCAACTAAATATTATATTGCAACTGGTTATATGAGCAGTTTTTTAAATTTAGGATTATATGTGAAAGATTTAGATAAAATAAATGTCTTTTTAGATGATCCAAAGTCATTTTATGTATTAAAATTTGAATCTCAAATAAAAAAAGAATTTGAAGAATGTATTTCTAGAATTGCTGAAGAGTCTTAATAATTCTAAAAATTATTTAATAAATTTATTAAATATATTTTAATTATAAAAAAAAATTATATAAATATATGATGTTTTTATCCAAAATTATTATCTATTATACAATTTTATATTTTACTTTTAAAATAATAAGAGAAAAGTTTAAAAAGAAAAAAAATATAAAATTACAAGATTTTTTTTGTGATGAATTAATATCTGAAGAAGATATTGAAGATGAAGATCAAAATAAAGATACTGAAAATAAATATCAGTTAATTCCTTATAAACATAAAAAAAAATCAACTATTACTTTACAAGAAGTATATGATAATTTTTTTAATAAAAAAAAAACAAAAGTAGAAAATGATATTGATCTAAATCTATTTAATATTGTAAAAATAAATAAAGAAAATATAAAAAAAGATAATATTTAATGAAAATAAAGAGAGTATAATTTTAGAAGAACCTGATAATTTTTTAATATATAATTTTAAGAGTCTACAACATAATAGTTATAAAATAAAATGTAAATTATTTATAAATAACTGTAGTAATATTAAGTTAATAATATCAGATAGTAAAAAAAGATTTATTTATGATTATACTAAAGAAAATATTATTAATGATACACTTAATGATTATGGATTTATATTAGATAATAATTTTAATATTGATGATAATATATCAATTTATTTTTTATTTGAAAAGAATAAAGATAGTTATAGTAAATTACTTATTGATTCATTATTTATTGAAATAATTGAAAAATCTTTTAAAAAAGAAGATTCTTTAATTATTTTTGATGTAAATAATAAATATATACCTTTTTATACAGATGTTGAAAATATTTTAGATTTTAGTGGTTATGTAGATAATAGCAATGTATTCTTTTTTTAAATAAATAGTATAATTTAGTTTTCTTCTTTTCTTACTGCTATTGATTTAATAAATTCTTTTACTTGATCACAATCCATATAATTTGAAAAATGTTTTAGTTTACACCATGATTTATTTATTAATATATATACATCTGTACTATTTGAATCTTGTACTATCATATAATTTTGTGCATAAGTATATAAAAAATTAAATTTTTTACCTTTATTATTTAGAAATGGGTTTGCATTACTTTTTTTAATAGTTTCATTATTACTTTGATAATTTCTCATTAATCTTCTTTTTTCTGTTACTGCAGGAGATGCATAATATTCATTATAATAAGAGTAAACATCATAATTAAATGCTTGCATACTATTAACTGGAATGTAAACTGGACGAGATCCTCCATTATTAATTCTATCTAAGGCTTGTTGATAATTAAGTTGTGGCATTCTATTATTAAATTATATTTATTTTATTAAAAAATAAATATAAAAATTGATTTATTTTAAGTAAATAAATCAAATTTAAGATCTTTGAAAGAATAAAATATATGAAATATGAATATAGATTTTAATATTAATACATTTTTAAATATTGTTGAAAATATTTTTAGTAATGATATAATTACTTATATTATTCCAAAAAAAGATAATTTTAATACATTTGGAAAAATATTACCAATATTTGATGAATCACGTAATTATTCTGAAGAATTAGTTCAAGATTTATTAGAATATAAAATATTAAATAATAATGAATTTAATAGTGTATTAAATAGTGAATTTAATAGTGTATTAAATAATGAATTTAATAGTGTATTAAATAATGAATTTAATAGTGTATTAAATAATGAATTTAATAGTGTATTAAATAATGAATTTAATAGTACATTAAATAATGAAAATGATAAATATAAATTTAAATATGATATAGAAAATGGATTATATGATATAGAAATTGGTTATATTTCTTTAATGGAAAATTCTCTTAACAATAAAGATGAAGAAATATATTTTAATGATTCTATAAATAAAATGAATAGTATATATGGAAATTATGATAATACTAATGTAATAGATTCTTTTGATAATTAAGATATTTAGATTATTTTTATTTTATCTTTAATACTTTTTGTTTCATTTTATAAAAAAATTTATTTATAAAATTTAATTAATGTCTTCAAAAATTCCTAAAATAGTATCTATTATTCCAGTTTGGAATGAACAACAGATGATTGCATTAAGCATAGCGAGTACAAAAGATATAGTTTATCAATATATAATTCTTATAAAAAAAGGAAATTATGATAAAACATACGAAGTATTAAATTATATTAAAGAAAAATGGAATTTAAATATGATAATAATAGAATCTGAATTAAAATTACGTGAACGTAGAAAACATGCAGTAGAAATATCAAAAGATTATGCAGATTATTATTTAATACAAGATGGTGATGAAATTTATTTTAATAATAGTGGTTTAAATAACGATACTCAGAGTATATTAAAATTAATAAGAAGTGGATTTACATTTTGCTATACATCTATTATTTTTTTAGAAAAAGATTTTTTACATACACCAAAAGATGAAAATCAAATTTGGTTAACACCTCATCCATTTTTATTTAAAAATACAAGTGATATATATTGGCCAGATGTAGGTGATATGCCTAGTTATAATCCAAATATGAGTTATCACAAAATTTATAATACTGGAGAAAAGAATATTCCATTTAAATTTGATTGTAAAATTAAGGATTATAAAAGAGTATTTTTGCGAGAAATGTTTACACCATGGCATGATTCAGATTTTAATGGTACTATTGAAGAGTATGCTGATAAACATCATTATACAGTAAAATGGTATAGAGAATATGTTGATAAAAATTTAAGTTTGGATGAAATAATAAGAAGAGATGAAGAACATGTGAATTCAAGTGATGATAATAAATATAAATGGCATAAAATTTATGATGAAAAATTATATTTTAAGTATCCAATTATTATAAAAAAATGTATTGAATTAGGTTTAAATGAAGGTATTAAAGATATTGATTATTTGAAATATTTAGATTATATATAATATCTCTATTTTTTTATCTAATTATTTAATATATGATCTATTATTTTATTTTTGTGGTACTATTACTTATTATATTATGGATTGGATTATTACAATTAAGAAAAAAAAATATAGAAATTGTTTTAGAAGAAACTGGATTTACTAATTATAGTAATACTATTTATAATAATCAACATGAGTATACTCCTGCAAATGAAGAAGCATTAAAAGCTTGTCAAGTACCAAGTTTGAATACAGAACAATGCTATAAATCAAGAGAGTATGAGTGTCCAATTGTAAATGGTACTTACTTACAATGTACAAATAATTATATTCCAAAACCGAGTGAATATAATGCTGATTGTGGAAATAGAACATTTGAAATGGTACCACCTCCTTGGAAAATTTCAGAAAATTGTTATTATGATAAAATAAAATTTAATAGAGATAAGACTTATAAAAAAGTAAGATTTGTTGATGAATAGATATTATAAACTCCATAAAAATAATAATAAATTTTTATTATTATTTTTTCTTAAATATAATTTATTTGAATTATTATTTGTTCAACAACAAAATTGGATCACTATGAATATCATCATATGATAAATTTAAATTTTTAATTATAATTATTCCAAAAACACTAATAATAATAAATATTACAAATAATATCCATGAAACTGATTTATAATTAGTAGTACATAAATAATTTAATAACCATGTGAAAAAAAATAACATAATTAAATCTCCTATAAAGTGAATTAAGCTATATTTCTTAAAATAAATATAACCACCTATTGCGAATATTATATATGTGATAAAATATAAAATAGAAGGTAAACAGAGATTAATCATAATTATATATATATATATATATAATTATTTTTAAGAAAATAATTATATATAATTATTTTTAAGAAAATAATTATTATTATTTTTTATTTTGATTACCAACACCATCTGGATTTTGAGAACACCAGTTATTCATTAATTTAGTATTAGGATCTTTAAATGAATTCCATGCACAATTAGAGTCATTTTTACAACCTCTTTCAGCATTTTCTTTTTCATATAAGTTATATGAACCACAATATATCCCATAATTTTCTATAGATTTTTTCATAAATATATTTAACATATAAAATATTAGAGTAATTATTACAAGTATAAATAAAAAATATAATATATTTTTATCCATTTTATAATATTATAAAATATAAAAAAATTATACTTTATAAAATAATATATTATTTATATATATAATGACTGCAACAACTTTATTAGTACAAAGTATTGTTGATTTATTTTCAATGTCATCACTTATGCAAGGAGGTAAAATGAATAATAGTATGAATAGTTCAACTTATAATTATAAACAAAAGAATATACTTATGATTATTTTAATGTTATTAATTTTTTTATTAATAAAAGGTTTAATAGTATATTTATTATATAATTTTATGATGCCTAAATTAATATATTCTTTTTCTGAAAATAAATCATTAGAAATAATTGAATCTAATTTTAAACCTATATCATTTACAGAATCAGTACTTTTAGTAATATTATTTAATGTACTTTTTAGTTCTTAAATATTTTTAAATAAAAAAATATTATTTAAAATATTATTTAAAATATTATTTTAAAATATTATTTTAAAATAATATTTTAAAATTCTATTATTAATATATATGACATCTTTTTATAATAATTTTAAATTAAATAATAATGATGATAATAATAAGAATATTTTAGATAATAAAAATATTAATGTTTTAAAAAAAGATTATACATTAAATTATACTGATTATGAAAAATTAAAAATTGCAGAACAATATAATAGGTTATATTCTAATATATATGAGACAAATAAATCAAATATTGAAATAAATGAAAATAAAAAAATATATAATTTATCGTTAAATGATTTAGTTAATAAATCAGGTGGAGTTTATATAAATTTATTGAATGATTTGTCAATTTTTTTTTCAAAAAATAATAGTGACAAAAGTATAAATAAATTAGGTTTAATCATTACAAAAGAAGATAATCTTCTATATATAGGAGTATTAGTATTATTTTTATCATTTTTGTTATGGTTAATTGATATAACACGTTAAATTATATTATTCTTTTTTTATTTTTATTAAAAATATTAAAAAAAGATCTTATAATATACTATATGACAGTAATAATAGATTTTGGAAGTACAGAAAATATGGATATGCAAATAATTCCAGAAGTTATATATACTAACACAATTAATAAAGAAACAGAACAAATACAAAATTATTTTATTTTACATCCATTATTAATGTATTCCTTTGTTGGATATAATGGTGCATTGAAATTAGCAAATCAATTAAGTAGTAATAAAAAATGCGGTTGTTTTTATAATCTTCCTTGGAAGACACATTATGATTCAGTAAATAATACTAAAGAAACAACATTATCTTTTTCTCAGCAAGTTGAAGAGTATAGATATATGATAAAATTTTGGACACCATCTCCAAAAATGTCATATATGCAGTATTTATCTGAAATTGCTTTAAGAATGGTTTTAGATATTAGTCAATATATGTATTATATTGGTAATAATTTAGAGCCATGTTTTATATATCAAAAGAAATATTATAAAAATAATTTTAATAGTGAAAGAGCATTTAGAATTTATATATTTAAATATTTTTCGAAAATTAATAAAAAACATATATATTATTCAAATTAGTATTATTTAATTTTACTATTAAAATGAAATTTATAAAAATTTAATTATAAAAATTATAATTAAATTTTTATAATATTTATATGTATTATAATGAATAAATTTTTATTTTTATTTTTTTAGTTTTTCATTTTAAGATCACTCTTTACTTCTTATTTTTTACTGTTTCAGGGAAGCAGTACTTAAGATATTTCATAATTTGAGTGTAACCAAGATCTTTAGGAAATTCATCAGAATTTTCTAAATCACCACGTTTTATCATTTGTTTTCTGATAAATTCGAAAAGAACTTCTAAATCACCAATCAGATTAAAACGTCTATTATCTCCATCAAATAAGATTTCTTGATTTTTTGCATCCTTTTCCTTCTTAACAAAGGCATTTATCTCTTGGAGAATCTGAGCCTTACTTACATTAGTATTTTCATTTAATTTCATAAATGCAAGT